>MDTD01008435.1_pt1 | contig 12257 bp, 12 predicted proteins | sample 811221 | NCBI WGS metagenome assembly MDTD01 (sample SAMN05326646, study PRJNA326480) | marine metagenome | isolation source: seawater | place: Pacific Ocean: South West | collected 2011 | reverse complement strand
CCCCGGCAATGACTCTTACGAGATTATGCCACGCACTTTAAGCCGACCGTCCAACCAACGGAGGCTCTAATCAAAAAAATAACACACAACAAATAAACAATAAGACGCATCCGACCGGACAACCGGAGGTTTCGTTCCCACAGGGAAAGAAACTGGATGAAACACCTAAATTATAGAAAACACAAACGGGCGGCCCTCGGCCTCTCACTCTTACTCGGACTTAGCCTCGGCAGTCAAAGTGCCTTCTCCGCTACTCAGGCGGATGAAATCGCCGCGCTGAAGTCGCACCTCAGTCAACTCACGCAACGGCTTTCCGAGTTGGAGAGCAGTCAAAAACAAACCGACGACATTCTCGCGCGGACTGAGCCACAGCTCAAAGTCCTCGAGAATCTGCCGGAGGTTCAAGTCGGAAGCAAAGGCCTGCAATTCGCTTCGCCGGACGGCAATTACACCTTCCGTCTGGATGGCGGGTTCCAGCAGGACGGCCGCTGGTTCCTTGATGGTCCGGACGACGCGGACACCTTCGATACGCGCCGCTTCCGCCCCTCCATTCGTGGAACGCTCTTCGACAGCTGGGACTGGCGGTTGCAGTACGAGACGGATAACAATTCGCTCTTCGACGCTTATATCCGCTACACGCACTCGCCTTTGTTGAAAATCAAAGTCGGCCGCCAAAAGACCAGCATCGGCCTGGAGCGTTTGCAGGGCTTCGCCCACACGCCATTCGCGGAGCGCGGCATCCAAACAAACCTAACGCCGCCCCGGGACAATGGCATCCAACTCAGCGGCAAGCTGCTCGACTCGTCCGTGCTCTACGAACTAGGGCTGTTCAATGGTGCGGAAAACGACGGACGTCCGGACACGGACGGCGCGGACTCGAAGACCGTATCCGGACGTCTGTTCTTCACGCCATGGGCGAAGGATAAGGACTCCGCGCTGAGCGGCCTGGGCTTCGGCATCGCCGTCAGCCACGGCGATGAAGAGGGTGCGGCGATTCCACGCTACCGGACCTACGGTCGCCAAACCTTCTTCAACTACGAAGGCGGCACTGCGGCGACGGGCGACCACACACGGATCAATCCGCAGTTGAGTTACTACAATGGTAAGTTCGGCTTGCTTGCCGAAGCGATCTTCGATGAGCAGACCTTCACACGCGGAGGCGTCGAAAGCGATATCGACACCTATTCGTGGGCCATCACCCCGTCCTATGTCCTGACAGGTGGCACGAATGGCTTCGGGGGCGTCAAGCTCGACAAAGGCGCGGCACTCCACGAAGGCGGCAAAGGCGCCTGGCTGCTCGCAGGACGCGTCGCCTACTTCGAGGTCGATGACGATGTCTTCGAGGGTACGAATGCCACGCGCCTCGGCGATCCCAACTCCGATGCCCTGGAGGTGACGAGCTACAGCGCTTCCCTCAGTTGGCATCCGGATCCCAATGTGCGGCTCAGCTTCTCGCTCGATCACTCGGAATTCGACGAAGGTGCCGACCGCGACGACGAAACCGTCTTCGTGACGCGCCTACAAGTCGCGTTCTAAACCATGACCAAGACTCAAGCGCAGCCTTCCATCACAAAACATAAATCAAAAATCACAATAACTAGAAAATGAAACACTACAAAAAAAACCTCACGCTCTTGGCCGGGCTTTTGCTCGCCACTAGCACCTATGCAGCCAAGGAGCTGCTCAACGTCTCCTACGATCCCACTCGGGAGTTCTACAAGGAATACAACGATTGGTTCACCAAGCAGTGGAAGCAAGACACCGGAGAAGACGTCCGCATCAAGCAATCCCACGGCGGGGCCGGCAAGCAGGCCCGCTCGGTCATCGATGGCTTGGCCGCCGACGTCGTCACGCTGGCACTCGCTTACGACATTGATGCGATCAGCAGCCGCACGGGCAAGTTCCCATCCGACTGGCAGAGCCGCTTGCCCAACGGCAGTGCGCCCTACACCTCGACGATTGTCTTTCTCGTCAGAGAGGGCAATCCGAAGGGCATCAAAGACTGGGGCGACCTGGCCAAACCCGGCATCGAAGTCATCACGCCCAACCCGAAAACCTCGGGCGGCGCACGATGGAACTTCCTCGCCGCCTATGCCTGGGCTCGTGAAGCGTTCGATGGGGATATTGCCAAGGTCGAAGACTTTGTCGGGCGCGTTTATAAAAACGTCCCCGTCCTCGACTCCGGCGCCCGCGGCTCGACCACGACCTTCGTGCAGCGCGGCATCGGCGATGTCCTCCTCGCTTGGGAAAACGAGGCCTTCCTCTCGCTCAAGGAGCTAGGTGAAGATTCCTTCGATATCGTCGTCCCCTCCGTCAGCATCCTCGCGCGGCCTCCTGTCACCGTGGTGGACGAGAACGCAAAGAAGCACGGCAATCTGAAACTGGCCAACGCCTACCTTGAGAAGCTCTACACCCCCTTCGCGCAGCGGCTGGTGGCCAAGCACTTCTACCGTCCCTTCCTTCCGGAATTCGCCGATGCCGAAGACATCGCGCGCTTCCCGAAAGTGAAACTGATCACAGTCGATGAAGCGTTCGGCGGCTGGCAAAAAGCACAAGCCGAGCACTTCAGCGACGGCGGCACTTTTGACCGCATTTACACCAAATAAACGCCTTATGACGCAACACGCCACAGCAACCGCGCCCAAAACACCGCGCCGATCGAAGAAGCGGGGCAGTGTGCTGCCCGGCTTCACCCCCACGATGGGCTTCACCATCGCCTACCTGAGTCTGATCGTGCTCATCCCGCTCTCGACGGTTTTCCTCAAGACCGCCGGCATGAGCTGGGCCGAGTTTGTCGAAGCGGGCTTCTCCACGCGCGTACTGGCCGCCTACAAGCTGACTTTCGGCACGGCCTTTCTCGCTGCGCTGGTCAACGCCGTTTTCGGCCTCCTCCTCGCCTGGGTGCTGGTGCGCTACCGCTTCCCGGGGCGGCGCCTGATCGACGGCATGGTCGATCTGCCCTTCGCCCTGCCCACCGCCGTGGCCGGGATCGCGCTGACCGCGATCTACTCGCGCAACGGCTGGATGGGCTCCTGGCTGGAAGATTTGGGGATCAAAGTCGCCTACACCCCCATTGGGATCACCATCGCCCTGATCTTTATCGGCCTGCCCTTCGTGGTGCGCACGCTCCAGCCGGTGATCGAGGAGATCGACGTCGAACTGGAGGAGGCCGCCGCCACCTTGGGCGCAGGACGCTGGACGATCTTTCGCAAGGTCCTCTTTCCCACATTCTTCCCCGCCTTGCTCACGGGCTTCGCCCTGGCCTTCGCCCGCGGCATTGGGGAATACGGCTCCGTCGTCTTCATCTCGGGGAACATGCCCATGCGCACCGAGATCGCGCCGCTCCTCATCGTGACCAAGCTCGAACAATACGACTACATGGGCGCCACGGCCATCGCGCTGGTCATGCTGGTCATCTCCTTCTTCCTCCTGCTGGCCATTAATCTGCTCCAACGCTGGAGCAGTCAACGCATCGGCCACAGCTAAACCCAATCGAATTTTAATCGACCCATCTTATGGCAGGCAACACCTCCACACTTCACGGCCGGGCGGCCAAAGCCGTCGCAGGCAAAAGCGGTCCACACGGATCCAACACGCCCTTGAGGTATCTGCTCATCGGCATCGCGCTCGCGTTCTTGTTACTCTTCCTCTTCATGCCGCTGGCCTCCATCTTTGCCGAGGCCTTCCGTAAGGGGGCGGGCGCCTACTTCGAGAGCTTCGACGACCCGGCGGCCATCCACGCCATCAAGCTCACGCTTATCGTCGCCGCCATCTCCGTGCCGCTCAATGCCGTCTTCGGCCTCGCCGGCTCCTGGGCGATCGCCAAATACGAGTTCAAGGGCAAGAGCTTCCTCACCACTTTGATTGACCTGCCCTTCGCCGTTTCCCCGGTCATCGCGGGTCTGATCTACATCCTTATGTTCGGCGCCCACGGCTGGTTCGGCCCCTGGCTAAACCAGCACGACATCCAGATTGTCTTCGCCGTGCCAGGCATCGTGCTGGCCACCCTCTTCGTCACCTTCCCCTTTGTGGCACGGGAGCTCATCCCCGTCATGCAAGCGCAAGGCAACGACGAAGAGTACGCCGCCCTCACGCTCGGCGCCAGCGGCTGGCAGACCTTCCGTCTCGTCACCCTGCCCAATGTCAAATGGCCGCTCTTCTACGGGGTCATCCTCTGTAACGCACGCGCCATGGGCGAGTTCGGTGCCGTCTCGGTCGTCTCCGGCCACATCCGCGAGATGACCAATACCATGCCCCTGCATGTCGAAATCCTCTACAACGAATACAACTTCGTAGCCGCCTTCGCCACCGCTTCGGCGCTCGCCCTCGTCGCCTTGTTCACCCTGGCGCTGAAATCCTTCATCGAGTGGCGCGCCGCGAGTGCCCAAAAGTTCCGCGAGGGCGAACGCCTGCCCGACAACACACCGCTTCACCAAACTTCTTAAAACAACTAAATTTTCTAACCATGAGCATCACCGCAAAAAACATCTCAAAGCACTTCGGTGCTACCCTCGCCCTCGACAACGTCTCCCTCGATGTAACCGACGGCCACCTTGTGGCTTTGGTCGGCCCCTCGGGCTCGGGCAAGACCACGCTACTGCGCATCCTCGCGGGCCTCGAAAACGCCGACCGCGACAGCGGCAGCATCCACTTCCACGACGAGGAGGTGACCCACGCCTCCGTCCGCGACCGTCGGGTAGGCATGGTCTTCCAGCACTATGCGCTTTTTCGGCACATGACGGTGGCGAAAAACATCGCTTTCGGCCTGCGGGTGCGCCGACGCAGCGAACGCCCCTCCAAAGCCGAAATCGACCAGCGGGTCGAAGAACTCCTCGGCCTCGTCCAATTGGAGGGCTACGGCAACCGCCTCCCCGGCCAGCTCTCCGGCGGCCAGCGCCAGCGCGTGGCTCTCGCTCGCGCACTCGCCGTGCAGCCCCGCATCCTGCTGCTCGACGAGCCCTTCGGCGCTCTCGACGCCAAGGTGCGCAAAGACCTGCGTCGCTGGCTCCGCCAGTTCCACGAACAGATCGGGCTGACGACCGTCTTCGTCACCCACGACCAGGAAGAGGCCCTCGAACTGGCCGACGAAGTCGTCGTCATGCGCAACGCCGCCATCGAGCAAGTCGGCAGCCCGCAGGAGGTCTTCGACTACCCGGAAAGCCCATTCGTCATCGAGTTCATGGGCAACGTCAACCAGGTCACCCACGGCCTGCACAATCTTCCGGTGCAGGGTGAGGATGCCCTCTACGTGCGCCCGCACGACATCGAGATCCTCGACGCAAAGGCCGAGCCCACCGGCATCGAGGCCCGCGTCCAGCACATCTTCTCCGCCGGTAGCGTCGGCCGGGTCTCGCTCGCCCGCACCAGCACAAACGAGATCTTCGAGGCCGAAGTGCCCCGCTCCGAACTCGACCGCCTCGCGCTGCAACCCGGCCAAACCGTCGGCCTGCGCTTCCGCCACATCCGGCTCTTCAAAAAAGATGCCGCCGGCAAACAATCGCTGGTCGAAACCGACGCCGCTGAAGCAATCGGAGCCGGAAAATAATAAACCGAATCCACCCAAAACCCTAAATCACCATGAGCACCTACGAAACCGACTACGAAAGCATCCTCTTCCGTTACAACGAAGGCCTGCCCTTTTCCGAAATCATAAAGCCCCTGGAAGAGACCGCCTTCCACTCCGACAACCTTGTGCTCGGCTACGCCGGGGGCGGCGTCGGCAGCCGGGCCGACCTGATCCCTTACTTCCATCTGCTCAGCCAAACCGTGCACGGTGAGGCACGGCGCATTTTCATCGTCGCGCATGCCCCCGATGCAGACAACCGCCTCGCCTTCGGTTTATTGGCAGCGGTTCTTCGCCTCCAGTCCAATAAGACGCAGCTTCAAGATGCGGAGATCACCGTATTACCAAAAGTGCCCCATCTGCTGACCTCCGACCACGAAAAGAGTGACCAAGTCCTGAGGATCCTTCGAAAAGAGTTCCGCCGCCTCCAGCCACATGTCTTGATCGAAGTCACCGACGGGGCGATTGCCAACGCCGCGCCGCTCTCCAAACTCGTCGCCGAGAACGGCAACAAAATCAAAGGCCTCCGCCCCGAATGCGAGGTCTATGCCGCACCCGCCGACCAGCCCGGCCCCGCCATCGCGGAAAAGTTGAATGGCTTGATTCTGTCAAAATTTCCCAATTAAGATAGCGTTTAATAAGATTCTAAAAGTTGAATTGTTCAAAAATATAAGACTCGATGATCAAGGATAACGTGAAACCCGTTATATCTCTCTGATATGCAGCGGACTGCCCGACGATTAGGCGACCTCAAGCGGCTGGACTCGCTTGCGGATTTCTGCGGCATTCTCCATTTCGATTCTACGCAGGTCGCAGCCGGTTTGCAGGTTCATCCAGAACTGCGGACTGTTTCCAAAAAACGCGCCCAAAGCGATGGCAGTCTCTCCGGTGATGACACGGCGGCCTTTCACGATTTCGCTGATGCGGGAAGTGGGTAATCCCGTGCGCCGGGCGAGTTCGGCCTGGCTGAGTCCAAGCGGCTCAAGAAACTCCCGGAGCAAGATCCCCCCAGGGGTCGTTTCGTGGATCAGGCGTTGTGCCCCGGTCATTTTTGTGGTGTTCATGTATTTTCCTTTGGTTCAGTGATAATCGGTGATTTCAACATCGTGAGCGTTTCCTCCATCCCAGCGGAAGCAGATGCGCCACTGCTGATTGATGCGGATGCTATGTTGCCCGAGGCGGTCGCCGGAAAGCGGCTCAAGGCGATTGGCCGGGGGGACGCGGAGTTCATCAAGCGATCCGGCGTGTTCGATGATGTAGAGTTTGTCCATGGCGCGGCGGAGGATTTCGGTGGGCAGCTTCACATGCTGCCCGTTCCAGAATTTCTCTGTCCGTTTGTCGCCGAAAGTTTTAATCACAAGGATAAATTACGCGCGGCGTAGCAGTGGCGCAAGAAAAAAACGCCCACTTCCCTCTAGCCATCTGATGGACGGTCAATCGTTCCCAACGTAAAGTATGCGCAATACTGCCCGTCGCTGACCGAAGTCCCATACCGCAAGGAAGGATGGACTCTGGCCAAGGCCTCAACGATGCGAAGACCGATGCCGGTGCCGCCGCTTCGGTGATCTTTGATTGGATTGGCGACCGTGAGTCGTGCTCCGTTCTCTGTTGATTTCAGTTGGACTGAGATCTCTTCTTTTCCATGTTTCAATGCGTTACTGAGAAGGCTGTGAAGAATTTGGCGTAAGAGCCAAGGTGCGGCCTCGACTTGCAGGGGGGCTGGGGCCTGCCAGTGAAGTTCGCGCCCTTCCTCCCGGGCGAGCAAGGAAAAGGGCTCAAGCACGTCTTCGACCAGCGAGGGCAAATCGACGCTTTCCAGCTTCACCTCCATTTGCCCCCGTTCGGCTCGGGCGATGAGCAGGCACTGATCCACGTAGCCTTCGAGCCGCTGGAGTTCGTCCTGAAGGTTTTCCGAGAGGCCGGGCTCGATTCTGGCGGAGTATTCCTCCAGTTGTAGTCGCATCAGGGTAAGGGGGGTGCGCAGTTCGTGGGCGACCCGGGCGGAAAACTCGGCGTTGTCGCGATAGCTGTGCTCGATCCGTTCCAGCAGCTCGTTGATGTTGCGGGTAATGGTTTCGAGTTCCGCATCGGCATCGGGCGTGCGGATACGGGCGTCCAGGTTCGTGACTTCGATCTGCTGGAGTTGATCATTGATGCTGGCGACGGGGCGGAGCGACTTGCGGGCGAGATACCAGCCGAGGAGCAGCGCCAGCCCGGCGATCGGCAGCGAAATGAGCAGCGAAATGTGGAGGATGTGCCCGGCAATGTCATCGATTTCCCCTGCGGAATAAGTGCCGTGCAAGATGAAATCAGGATTTTCGGGATGCACGCGCTCCCATTGCTCCACCTGCAGCTCGTGCCGTAAATGAAAGTAGGTGATCCCCGCGAAAAGCAGACCGACTGTGAGCACACTGAGGGTAAACCACAGTGTCAGGCGCAGCTGAAGCGGGCGGCGCGTCACGGCTCGCCTCCGTTGAGGGCATAGCCGACGCCGCGCACCGTCTGGATGAGAGGTGCTTCGCCCGCCGGGTCGATCTTTTCGCGAAGGTATTTGATATAGACTTGGACGACGTTGGTCCCGGAGTCGAAGTTCTGATCCCAGACATGCTCGACGATGGCGGTTTTACTGACGGGCTTTGGGGAGGCCAGCATGAGCAGTTCGAGCAAGGCGAACTCACGGTTGGTCAGGGCGATTTCGCGAGTCCCTCTGCGTGCGGTATGCGCCACCAGATCGAGCGTCAAATCGCCTACCGTCAGATGATTACTCAGAGAGGGACGCTGGCGGCGTAGGACGGCGCGCAGCCGGGCGAGGAGTTCAGAAAGCGAAAAGGGTTTTGGGATGTAGTCGTCCGCGCCGGCGTCGAGCCCCTGCACCCGGTCTTCCACCCGCGTCCGGGCGGTCAGCAGGATGGCCGGCACGCGCTGGCCCAGCCGGCGCAGGTGGCGCACCACTGAGATACCGTCCTTACCCGGCATCATGACATCGAAGACCCAGGCATCGTAGGGATGATTCTCCGCCAGCCAGATTGCCTCGTCCCCATCGGCAGCCACATCGACGGCATAGCCCGCTTCCTTGAGGCCACGCTCAATGAAGGTCGCTACTTTGGCTTCGTCCTCTGCCACCAGAATTCTCATCGCATAAACATGTTGATCCAGAACATTTTCATTGTGCCTGCTTAAAGGCAAGCAGTCTGAGTCCGTTTAAACAAACCAGCACCGTCGAGCCTTCGTGCCCGACGACCCCGAGAGGAAGGGGAAGGCGGGCGAATAAGGCGGTGGCCACCAACACCACGATCACGCCGAGGGCGAAGATCAGATTTTGCGTCACGACCACTCGGGTCTTTTTGGCCAGCGCGAAGGCGTTCACCAAGTGTTCCAGCCGGGTGCTCATGAGGACGACATCGGCCGTTTCCATGGCCACATCCGAGCCAGCTGCCCCCATCGCGATGCCGACGTGTGCCTTGGCCAGGGCGGGAGCGTCGTTGACGCCATCCCCGATCATCGCGACCGTGCCCTCTGCGGCGAGTGCTTCGATGATGCGCAGTTTTTCCTCGGGCAGAAGCTGCGCGTGCACCTCGTCGATGCCGCCCCGCCGGGCCACCTCGCGAGCCACGATTTCGTTGTCGCCCGTGAGCATGACGATCCGGCGGACGCCGATCCGCCCCAACGCCTCGACCACCTCCCGCGCGCCTTCGCGAATTTGGTCAGCCACGCCGATCCAGCCCAGCACTTGGCGGACTCGCCCGTCCGCTCCGGTCTCGGCCACCACGACCACAGTCTTTCCTTTCGCCCAAAGTGCTTCAATGCCCGCCAATTGACTCGGGGCGATCTCGCCTCCGCGCTCCCGAATCAAGGCCGGGCTGCCCACGAGGATACGGTTCTGCCCGACCATTGCCTCGGCACCTTTGCCCGCGAAGGACTGGAATCCGGAGACGGGGAGCAGCGCACAGCGCTCAGCCAGGCAATGCCGCTCGATCGCGCGCGCAATGGGGTGCTCGGAATGGCTCTCCACCGATGCGGCAAGCTGCAAAAGGTCGAGGCATCCCCGTCTCCGCTCGGCCTCGCTGCCGGAAGCACTGCGGCACGAGACGACATCCGTCACCTCCGGAGACCCGCTGGTCAGGGTGCCCGTCTTATCGATCGCCAGGGTATCGACCGAGGCGAGGCGTTCCAGGTGGACCCCTCCCTTGAAGAGCACCCCCCGCTTGGCTGCGCCCGCAATCGCGGAGAGAAAGGCGGCCGGTGTGCTGATGATGAGCGCACAGGGCGAGGCCACGACGAGGATCGTCATCGCCCGGTAGAAGCTTGCCGCCCATGCCGATCCAACTACGAGCGGCGGCACGAAAATCAGCCCCAGCGTCAACAGTATGACCGCCGTGGCATAGAAACGCTCGGCCTTTTCCAGCGTTCGCTGGGTCTGGGCCTTTTCCTCCTGTGCGTCTTCCACTAGGGTAATGATCCGCGCGAGAGTCGAATCCTTCGCGGCCTTCGTCACGCGGTAGCCCAGGCTGCCCGACTGGTTAATCGTCCCGGCGAGAATCATGCTGCCGGCGGCCTTCTGGACGGGCATCGATTCCCCGGTCAGTGACGATTCGTCGACCGTCGTTTCACCATCGAGGACTTCGCCATCCAGCGCGATTCGATCCCCTGGTCGCAGTCGGACGACCCGACCCACTGTGACGTCCTCGACCGGAACTGAGCGAAGCTCGCCCTCCGTCTCACAAAGCACCGTCGAGGGACGCAGCTTCATCAGCGAGCGAATGGCGGTGCGTGAGCGGCTGAGCGCATGGTTTTGCAGCACATTGGACAGTGAAAAGAGGAAGAGCAGCATCCCCCCTTCGAATGGAGCACCGACGAGTGCCGCTCCAAGCGCGGCGAGGATCATCAGTAAATCGACATCGACCACCCGCTTACGTAGCGATTGCACGCCCTTGATACTACCATACCATCCGCCTGTCAGATAAGTGATGCCATAGCAAACGACTGCCACCGGACTGCCCCCCAGCCAGTCACTCAAGCCTCCACCCGCCAAGGTCATCCCCGCGACCAGCATGAGCAGAAGTTCACGCCGCTCCGTGCTGAGCGCGTGCCAAAACGGCCCTTTCCTTAGACCCACTTGGCTGGAATGATCCGTTTGTCTCGAGCAAGTCGCACAGCCTCTCACTAGGGCACGCGGACAAAGGGGATAGACAGAGCAGGTGGATTCGTTCATAGGTAAGGGTCTCGGTTCAGGGGCCTAATCGTGGTCATCATCTTCCTCGTATTCTTCCTGTTCTTCCCCGTGACCGCCGCCTTCATCTTCTTCCCCTTCTCCCAGGGTGACGACTTGGTTAATCCACGGCAGGCGAACAACGCCCGAACCTTTTTCATAGTTTCCGAATAACAAAACAATGTAAGTCAGGCTTAGCGCGAGCATGGCCAGGCCCATTATCGGGCGCGAAGACCGAATCGCCGCACCCTTGGGTGCTCGCTTCTTTCCGTTTATCATCGACAAGGCGACATTCTCGCGAAAACGAAGGGTATGCAGCACCAAGCCAAGCAGATGTGCCACAATCATGGCCAGAAGCGACCAGGCCAGCACCTCGTGAACATCCTCCGCCCATTCGCTTTGCATATTCAAGCCCGTTAAAACCGTGCCCGCCAGCAAACCGAACATCAGCAGATAGACCGCCCATGCCAGAGGATTGTGGCCACTGCCCGAATCGGCGTCCTTATTCAAAAAATTCCGAAAAAAGTCCGGCGCTGCGCGAAACGCATCAGAGAGGCCCCGCACACTCACATGCTTCGACCCGACAGCAAACAAAACGAAGCGCAGCAGTAGCAAAAAGCCCGCGCACAAACCAAACAGCATATGCCACTCAAAGAGTGGCGAATGCTCGCCCGCCAGCAAGGCGAACCCTAAAGCCAGACTGATGGAGGCCGCGAATAGCCAGTGAAAGACCCGGACTGACCAGTCCCAGATAAGTTGTTTTTCAGAAGACGTTTCCATAGAGGGTCGAGGATACCCGATCGCGGATTAGAAAACACCCCCCTGAAGATTAGACTTTTCTAATCTTTCTCGGAGCAGAAATGGGGGCATTACTTCGCCATCTGCGTTACATCCATTACTCATATAATTCTGGTCAAGCAGCTTCGGACTCGAACTACTTTCCACAGTAGCGGATTTTATAATTGCCTCTTGTCATTGTCAGAAGTCGAGAAATCCTCCCTAACCATGCCCACCTTCAAGGAAGCACTACTCTATTGGATCAAACTCGGCTTCATCAGCTTCGGTGGGCCGGCGGGGCAGATCGCGATCATGCACCGCGAAGTGGTGGAGCGGCGCAAGTGGATCTCGGAGAGCCATTTCCTGCATGCGCTTAACTTTTGCATGCTGCTGCCGGGGCCGGAGGCCCAGCAACTCGCGACCTACCTCGGCTGGCGGCTCCACGGCTGGCGCGGCGGTGTCGTGGCGGGTGCCTTCTTTGTGCTGCCGTCGGCGCTGCTGTTGTTTGGCCTGAGCTGGCTCTACATGGCGGGCGGGCACCTGCCCTGGCTGGCGGGGATTTTCCACGGCCTGCTCCCGGCAGTCATCGCGGTGATTCTCGCCGCGGTGCTCCGGATCGGAGGCAAGACGCTGCACAGTCCATCGCTCTGGGCGGTGGCCGCGCTTTCCTTTGTGGCGATCTATTTTTTCAATATCTCATTCGTGGTG
>MDTD01007882.1_pt1 | contig 12258 bp, 9 predicted proteins | sample 811221 | NCBI WGS metagenome assembly MDTD01 (sample SAMN05326646, study PRJNA326480) | marine metagenome | isolation source: seawater | place: Pacific Ocean: South West | collected 2011 | reverse complement strand
TTATATAACTTAACAAAAAGTAACAAGGGTACGATTGATTTAATTTCGAAAAATAGATTAATTAATTATTCTATGAAAAAAATTAATTATTTTCTTGATATTCAGCAAATTAGTGAACGGATAATAGTTGATATTCCTGTCAAAGTTATAAATAAAGTAAATGGTATCCGTGTTTTTCCATCTCCACAAACTGTCTCTTTAACCGTTGTTGGAGGAGTAAGTCAAATTTCAGATATAAAACCTAATGATATATCAGTTATTGTTGATTTTAAATCATGGAAGCTAGAAAAAAACTTTTATGCTCCAAAAATAACTGTGCCATTTGATATTTTGAATTGGAAAGATTTATCACCAAGAACTATTGAGCTCGGGGTAGCAAGGGAGTCAAAATGATAGTTTTGGGTATAGAAACATCTTGTGATGAAACAGCAGTATCAATTTGTAAGAGTGGTAAAATATTATCAAATATTGTTGGTTCTCAATCAATTCACTCTGATTTTGGTGGGGTAGTGCCAGAGATTGCATCAAGGGAACATGAAAGGCTGTTATATGACTTAGCTGTTAAAGCTATTAGATCAGCTAATATTAAAGTAAATGCTATAGATGGTATCGCAGTAACTAATGGTCCTGGATTGGCTGGAGCATTGCTTACTGGTGTAAGTTTTGCTAAAGGGATAGCAATTGGGCTTGGTATTGACATAGTCTCAATAAACCATCTAGAGGCTCATATTATTGCTAATTTATTAGATAGAGAAGATATGAAGTTTCCTTTTTTATGTTTACTGGTTTCAGGAGGACATACTCAATTGTGGCTTATAAAAAAGATGGAAGATTATATTTTATTAGGTGAAACTAGAGATGATGCAGCTGGTGAAGCTTTCGATAAAGGTGCTAGAATACTAGGATTGGGATATCCTGGAGGGCCTGAAATTGAAAAATGTGCCAAAAATGGCGATAGTGATTTAGTTCAGTTTCCTAGAGCGTTTATTGATTCTCAAACAATTGAATTTAGTTTTAGTGGTTTAAAAACTTCTTTATTATACTACATGGATTCATTTAAAGAAACTAAAAAAATCACTTTAAGCGATGTAGCTGCCAGTTATCAAAGTGCTATAATTGATTGTTTGATTGCTAAAATAAAATTAGCAACTAAAATAACTGGTGTGAATACAATTTCAATAGCAGGTGGTGTAGCAAAAAACAAGTTCTTAAGACACTCAATTGATAAAAATTTATCAACCAAAAATATTATTTTTCCTGAATTAAAATATTGTACTGATAATGCTGCTATGATTAGCTATCTTGGAGAGAAAAAATTTCAAATGGGCAAGAAAACCAACCTCGACTTCAGTATCAATCCAAACTTTAAAGATAACTTATATTGAACATACAAATTAATTCTGCTTATGATTTAATAATCATAATCTCTATAATTTCAATTTTTGTATTATATTTTTCTTTTAGTTTGAATAACTCTGCTTCAGAAAATTTAGTTCTAATTATTTTTAGAACTTTGACTTTAGTTTTATTGGTTTTGTTAATTTTTAATCCGGTGATTGAAAAAAAGGGCTTTAATAGAATGAGCTTACCATGGCATATTTATGTCGATGAATCTCTAAGTGTGAAATATCATAAACAGCCGTCAGCAATAGCATATAAAAAAGGTCTTCAAGACTTTTTTAAAAAAATAAAACAAAAAGAAATAAATTTTCAAGCTTTTTCGTTCGGTTCTGATATTGATTCTATAAATGAAATATCTGATATAGGTTTAGATGCAAACTCAACAAACCTTGGATTAATTTTTAATAAAATTAATAGTGATTATCAGCAGAATGTTGGTGGAGTAATTATTTTTACAGATGGGCAAATTAATCAAGGCCCTCCCTTACATGAATTTTATAATGATAGTAGTCAGGTTAATATTTATACAATTGGTATTGGTGATACCATTCCAATGCTTGATGTATTTATTCGTTCCATAAATTCTCCACCATTAAGTGTTAAAGGTCAAAATGTAAATATTGATGTAGCCATATCCAGCATTGGCAATATTAATGAAAGAGTAAATGTTAATCTATTTGATGAAAAAAATAAATTGATTGGCTCAAAACTTATAACTCTGGGTGGAGAGGAAGAAAATGAAATAATTCGATTTCAAATAAGTCCAGATAAGATAGGTGAAAATAATTATTTTGTTAAATGTAGCTCATTATCTGAAGAAATAAATATTCAAAACAATCAACAGAAAATTAAATTACATGTCATGAAAGATCAATATAATATTGCATTGGTTACTGGTGCACCAAATTATAATACTAGGCCTATAAAAAATTTTTTAAAAGAGCAAGGCAATAATAAGATAGACCACTACATCATGAATTCAAAAAATTTTAATCAAAAATTAAAAGAATTTTTAGAGAAAAAATATGAAGTAATAATTTTTGATAACAATCCAGTTTCGACTAATTCTCAAAAATGGGAGTCAGTTGCGAGAGTATTTGCGAAAAAATTAATTTCTCATAATTCAAGTTTCTTTTTAATACCTGGTCCTGAAGTTGATTTAGTTTCATTAAACAAATATCTTAACATAATAGACATAGAAGCAGGAATAATAAATGAAGTTTCAAAAGCTAAAACTGATTGGAGATTTGTAGACTCATGGTTTAGTTTTAGTTCGATAAAAAATGAATCCTACACATTAAATGATTTTGATTCTTATCCCCCACAAATTCCTGCGTTTAAATTGAATGACAAACTCGATAGCAGATTAGAAACATCATATGCTAAATATTATGATGGAGAATCTGAAAGTCCTCTTTTAATATTAGGTGAAAAAAAGCAAATAAGGTATGCACTTTGGAATTCTGTTAATTTAGCATCTTTAAAATATATGCTTTCAAATACAGAATTAAATTATGTATTTGAAAATTCTATGAGAAAAATTTCGAATTGGCTCATGAAAAAAAGTGATAGTAGAGAATTCATTTTTCGAACAGATAAAAACTCATACCAGCATGGAGAGCTAATATTATTAACTGGAGTTTCATCTGACTTGCATGATAATATAAAAATTAAAGATGCCTTTGTAGAATTATATCATAATGATCAATATATCAGTTCAAAACCTTTACTTTATGATTTAAACGATAAAAGCTATAAATCAAAATTTTGGGCTCCAAAACCAGGTGTAATAGATTATAAAATAAAATTGAATAAAGGGACTGATAGCTATGAAGTCAACAGTGGCTCCTTCAAAGTTCAAGATAGTCATATTGAATTAAATAAAATATTTTTGAATAAGAATAAATTAACCATCTTGAGTGAGGCAAGTGGAGGAATTTTTAGAAATTGGGAAGATAGGGAAGAAGTTATTTTTGCTATTGAAGATGTTAAAAAAATAGAATATTATGTTTCTCTTTTTACATTTAGACAAAATTACTTTTACATCAGTTTAATTTTTTTATTACTCTCATTGGAGTGGTTGTATAGAAAAAAAATTGGATTGATTTAATTTTTGATCGGTAAAAACGAATAATGAAAAATATTACAATTATAGGAACTGGTTATGTTGGATTAGTTACTGGTGTAGGTTTATCTGAATTTGGCAATAAAGTCATTTGCGCTGATATTGATAAAGATAAAATTTTTCAACTAAAGTCAGGAATTATCCCTATATATGAACCAGGTTTGGAGGAAATTTTAAAAAGGAACGTAAATAGCGAAAGATTATACTTTAGTGATGATGTACCATCATCAATCCAAAAATCTGATGTTATAATAATTGCTGTTGGGACACCTCAAAAAAGTGGAGGTGAAACTAATATGACTTATGTTGATTCTGTAGTCAAAGCGATAAAGCAAAACTTAAATGATTATAAAATTATATGCACAAAAAGTACGGTTCCAATTGGAACAGGGCAAAAAATTATAAAAACTTTGATTAATGATTTTAACGAGGGATTTGACTTTGACTACGTCTCAAATCCTGAGTTTTTGAGAGAAGGTTCTGCTGTTAAAGATTTTCTATGGCCAGATAGAGTAATAATTGGGACCAATAGTAATAAAGCTTTTGAGATTATGTGTAACATTTATAGGCCACTATATATAAATAAAAACCCAATTAAGTGTACTACTGTAGAAACAGCTGAAATGATTAAATATGCCTCTAATTCATTTTTAGCATTAAAAATTAGTTATATAAATGAAATCGCAAATTTATGCGAGTCTGTAGGTGCAGACATTCATGATGTAGCGAGTGCTATGGGGGAAGATGGTAGGATAAGTGATAAATTTTTACATCCTGGTCCAGGATTTGGAGGATCTTGTTTTCCAAAAGATTTAGAATCATTAATTGCTACATCCAAAGCAAATAATTTAGTACTGGAAACATTAGGTGCTGCAAAAAGAGCAAATAAAAATCAAAAAGAAAAAATGGGAATTAAGCTTAAAAATTTAATTGATGATAGTATTAAAGATAAAAAAATAGCTGTATTGGGTTTATCATTTAAAGCTAATACTGATGATGTTAGAGAATCTTCCTCAATAGATATGATTGAATTTATTTTAAATAAAGGTGGTATTGTCAGAGCATATGATCCTATTGCAAATGGATCAATGTCAAAATTATTTGAGAACATATCATATTTTGATGATGTTTATGATGCTATTGAAGGTGCTGATGCATTAGTAGTTATGACTGAATGGAATGAGTTTCGATCACTTGATTTACCCAGAATAAAGAACATCATGAAAAGTGCTTTTATTTTAGATACAAGAAACATAATTAATATGACGGAACTTTCTAGATTGGGTTTTGTTTATGATAACGTTGGGAGGTTAAAGATTTAATTTGGTTTTTGAAGAACAAAAATTTAGAGGAGTATATGTTATTAGCCCTGATGTTTATATCGACAGTAGAGGTTATTTTTTTGAATCTTTTAAAGAAATTGATTTTAAGAAACATTTAAACTGTAGATTTGTTCAGGATAATGAAGTGTTTTCTTCTCATGTAAAAACAATTAGAGGCATGCACTACCAATTAGATAGCCCCCAAGCAAAACTCATTCATGTCCTTTCAGGGTCTATTAAGGATGTGATTGTTGATATTAGAACAAGTTCAAGCTCATTTGGTAAAAGCTTTTCAGTAAATCTTGATCATAAAAATCACAAAATGTTATTCATTCCTGAGGGGTTTGCCCATGGATATTTAGTTTTAGAAAAAAATACTATTGTCCAATACAAATGTACTGACTTTTATAATCCTAATTCAGAATATGGTATAAGGTGGGATGATAAAGATATTGGTATTAATTGGAATGTTACTGATCCTATCTTGTCAGAAAAAGACAGTAGGTTACCTTTTTTAAAAGATCAAAAAATGCTGCCTAAAAAATGAAAAATATATTAGTCACAGGGGGTTGCGGGTTTATAGGCTCAAATTTTGTAAAATACCTTGTTTCGCTCGAAAACTATTTCCCAGTAATACTCGATAAACTAACATACGCAGGAAATTTAGATAACTTAAGTAAAATTAATGAAAACTGTTTTGAATTCGTTGCAGGTGATATTTGTGATGAGCAATTGCTATATAAACTTTTTAAAAAATATAATTTTAAAGGTGTTTTTCATTTTGCCGCTGAAAGCCATGTTGACAGATCAATAGATGGGCCCAAAGAGTTCATTGATACTAACATTATTGGTACATTCAATTTATTGGAAGCTTCAAGAGATCATATGAAAAGAAATAAAAATAATTTTAAGTTCATTCATGTTTCTACTGATGAGGTCTACGGGGATCTTGGTCAGAATGGATATTTTAACGAAGAAAGCCCCTACAAACCAAATTCGCCATATTCCGCTTCCAAAGCAGCTTCAGATCATTTAGTAAGGTCATGGGGTAAAACTTTTAATTTGCCAGTTATAATTACTAATTGCTCTAATAATTACGGAGCTAACCAATTTCCTGAAAAATTGATACCTCTAATGATTATTAACTGTCTAGATTGGAAGCCATTACCAGTTTATGGAGATGGTAAAAATATCAGAGATTGGTTATTTGTCAAAGATCATTGTGTTGCATTAGAATTAATTTTTAGAAGAGGTGATAAAGGTGAGAGTTATACTATAGGTGGTTCTAATGAAATCAAAAATTTAGATATTATAAAAACTATATGTGATTTTATGGATGATATTAGACCATCTAAGAAAGGTAGCTATAAAGACCTTATATCATTTGTAGATGATAGACCGGGGCATGATAAAAGGTACGCTGTTAATTCCACAAAAATCCAAAAAACCCTTAATTGGAAGCCACAAGAATCATTTTCGTCAGGTATAAAAAAAACAATTGAATGGTACATTAATAATGAAGAATGGTGGCGTAAAATTCAAAATAATAATTATAGACAACAAAGACTAGGATTGATTACTAAATGAAGGGCATTATACTTGCGGGTGGAAGTGGAACTAGATTGTATCCATTAACAAAAGTAATATCTAAACAATTACTTCCAGTATATGACAAGCCGATGATCTATTACTCTATGTCAACATTATTATTGTCAGGAATAAAAGATATTTTGATTATTTCTACGCCTCAGGATATTGGCCATTATGAGCGATTATTTTCTGATGGTAGCCAGTTTGGTTTAAATATATCTTATAAAGTACAGCCCAGCCCTGATGGGTTGGCTCAAGCTTTCATTCTTGGTGAGCAATTCATAGGAGACCAAGATGTTGCTTTAGTGCTTGGTGATAATATATTTTATGGTTCTGGATTTTCAGGTCTTTTAAAAAATAGTGTTAAAAAAGTAGAAATGGATAAATCTGCTGTTATTTTTGGCTATGCAGTAAAAGATCCTCAAAGGTATGGTGTAGTTGAGTTTGGAAAGAATAAAAAAGTAATTGGCATTGAAGAAAAGCCTAAAATTCCAAAGTCTAGTATTGCTATCGTTGGTTTATATTTTTACCCCAATGATGTGATTGAAATAGCAAAGGATGTTAAGCCATCAGAAAGAGGTGAGCTTGAAATCACATCAATAAATTCTTATTACGTAAAAAAGAGAAATTTAAATGTTGAAATTTTAGGAAGAGGTTTTGCTTGGTTAGACACAGGAACAATTGATTCAATTAATAATGCCTCTAATTATATTCGAACTATTGAAGAAAGGCAAGGTCTTAAAATTGCTTGCCTTGAAGAAATAGCATTCATAAATAAATTTATAAATGAAGCTCAACTAGAGGAACATATTCAAAAATTGCCCAAGGATTATGCTAATTATTTACGTAGATTACTCGATAAATGATGTATGTTGAAAATGTTATTAATTTTTGGTAGAATATTTTTTTCTCTTATAATTATAATTAGTGCCCGGGCACAAAATACCCAAAAATTTGGATATTTTGATATTAGTACTGAGGACAAGTCAGGCCATATAAATACAGAATTGACACCAAATAATTCGGTTATAGCATTAGAGAAATCTGTGAGTGCTGATAAATATATTATTGGCCCCGGTGATATTTTAGGAATAAATATAAACACTATGGAGAAACTTTTTTTCTCTGCGCCAGTAGGCCCTGTAGGTGATGTATTAATCCCTGGGGTTGGATCTGTACAAATTGCTGGCTTAAGTCTTGAGAGATCAATTATTTCTATAAAAAATAGAATTTTAAGAACATTCAAAAACGCAGAAATCGATGTTTCACTAATTAGTTTAAAATCTTTTAAAGTTCTATTTTTTGGAGCTTTGAATAAACCAGGGTTTGCTACAGTTCAAGCATTTACTCGCCTAGACAAAGCTATAGGCCTTATCGGTGGGTTGCATAGAGATGCAGATGAAACCAATATCTTTATTATAAATGAAAACGGCGATAGTAATTTTGTTAATATAAAATATTACTTGCTAAATGGAAACCTAGAACACAATCCAATTTTAAATGAGGGTGATAGAGTGGAGGTTTTCTTTAAATCAAATAAGGATAATAATGCTCTATTTGACTTAACTTTGAAGCAAACACCAATTTTAGTTTCAGGGTTTGTAAATACACCAGGTCCATTAAAATATTTTCCTGGTTATAATATAGGTGACTATATTGGTCTTGCTGGTGGAGTATCAGAAATAGGAAATTCAAAAAAAATCTTTTTAATTAGAAACAATAAAAAGATGTTAGCAAATCATTCGAAAATAGTAGTTCCAGGAGACCAAATATTCATTCCTGAGAGTACTTTCAGTGTTATTTTTGGTAAAACTAGTTTCTTACAAAACATAACTGCATTGTTTTCCATCATATCTACCTACACAATCATATCAGACAGAATCAACAATAATTAACATGAAATTAACAACACATGAAAAAAGAATACTTGAGTTGGTTAACAAATATCCTGACATCGTTAAAAATTCTATTGTTAGAAAAAAAGTAGCTGAAAAAAATAAATTATCTGAGAAAACTTTAAGAAATAGAATTGGAGACTTAAAAAAATATGGATTAATCAAAGAAGATAGAAACCAAGAGCTGGTAAATAATTCAAATCATCTTGATTCAAGTGATTTATTTCAAATAGTAAATATCCTTCTATTTAATAAGATAAATATTATTAGAAATATGATTCTTATATTCATTTTTTCTTGCATATTAGTTTTAGCGATGCCAAAAACTTTTTCCTCCTCAGCTGTTTTAATGCCTCCAACTTCAGAATCAGGAACAGTAGGAAATATAATGGGTGCATTATCAAACCTTCCTTTTGGAGGCTTTGGGTCTCAATCGAACGATGAGTCACTAAGTATTATTGCTATTTTAAAAAGTAGAACTCTTTCAGAAAAAACCATAAAAAAATTTGATTTAATAAATTTTTATGGAGTGCCTAACATAGATAAAGCATTGATAGCTTTATCTGAAAATACCAATTTTAAAGTTTTAGATGAGGGTACAATTAATATTTCAGTTAGTTTAAAAACTGATTGGTTTCACTCAGATGAAAGTGAAGCTCTTGTTAAGAATTTATGCGCAGAAATGGCTTTATTTTTTGTTACTGAATTAGATATTTTAAATAAATCATTAAAAACCGAGCAAGCATCATTTCATAGGAAATTCATTGGAGAGAGATATAAAAAAAACTTATCAGACTTAAAAAATGCCGAGGACAGTCTTAAAGTTTTTCAAGAAAAATATAAAATGATAGCATTGACTGAGCAAACATCTGCCGCAATCGATGCCGCAGCCTCTATAAAAGCTCAAATGCTGTCAAATGAGGTTAGATTAGGTGTCATGTTGGGAGCACTAAATCCAAATCATCCAGATATTGAAAATGTTAGAATGGAGAATATTGAGTTAGGTAGAAAAATGAACGAGCTAGAATATGGTGGGGAATTTATTGGTTCAGAAAGAAGCAACCTTTTCCCAGTTTTATCTGATGTTCCTGAACTTGGAGTTAAACTGATTAGGCTGAAAAGAGAAGTTGAAATTCAAAATACTCTATTTGTTTTTTTAACCCAGCAATATGAAGAGGCAAAAATTAAGGAATCTAAAAATACTCCTACTGTTCAAATTTTAGATTACCCCATGATTCCAAAGCTAAAAAGTGCTCCTAAGAGGATGATTATTGTTCTAATATGTTTGACAATATCATTTTTTATAAATGTCTTGGTAATTTTGCGAAGAAGCAATTTTTAGATATAATATTTTATCGAAGACAAAATTTTGTACCTAAAAATATTATTAAATTATCTTTGGAAGATAAAATTTGATATCAAATTATTTAATTAATTATCGTAACATAACAATCATTACGGTTTTTTCAGCATCATTTGGTTTTTTGAGGAATGTTCTCATTGGTAGAGCGCTTTCGATAAATGATTTTAGTAAATACTCTCTTGCATTAACGGTAATAGCTATTTTATCAGCATTTTTACTTTTGGGACAGCATAAAGGTTATGTTAGGTTTTTTATTAAAAATTCGTTAAAGGATTATAATTGGAGGAGACCTATGTTTTCTTTAATTATTTTCGCAGCTATTATTTCTACATTTGCCCTTCCTATTATTTCTAAATATTATGCTGCTGATCTTTATTTCATTTTTTTTTGTTTTTGTACTATAGTTTGCTCAATTATTATTGAAATGTCTGCAAACGTATTAAAATCGTTAAATGAGTTCAACTTTGCTATTCTCATACAGAGGACAAACAAAATTATTATAGCTTTTCTAGTGCTTTTTATTTTTCTGAATGATCAATTAGTTTTAACAAAAATCTTTCTTTCGATTGGATTGGTTAATGCCATTTATTCTATTGTTATTTTAATTTTCATCTACAAAAAAATAAAATCTGGTTCAAAAAAAATACCAGCTAGTTCATTTAGGGCTGGATTTTATTTTTTGCTACAAGATGTAATAATTCTGATCCAGACATATGGAATAAATTTGATTATTGTTGAAAAATTAGGGTTAAAGAGTTTGGGGGTATTTTTTGCTTTAAGTATTATACAGAGAATTTTTGAAATTTTTAATCAATCAACGGATTTTATTACAATGCCATCTTCAGGTTTATTTAATGGCAGAACTGTTTTCATAATTTTTAAAAAAAATGTTTTTATTGGAGTGATTATTACAATATTTTTTATTGTTTTCGGAGATTTCGCATTATCTTTTATTTATGATGGTAAGTATGATAATTATTTATATCTGATAAATTGGATTTGTTTATTAGGTGTTATCAAATTATTAGAAATAATACCATCAAGTATTATTAGTGGAGTGTTTAAAGAAAATGTACTAAAAAAATATGTATTGTTTAATGTAGGCATCACCTTCATTATGATTCCACTATCGATATTTTTGATGAATACATTTGATTTGCTTGGAGCAATTATTTGTTTATCAATAGTTCACGCATGTAAAATGCTTTATGGTTTTTTTCTTCTTGCAAAAAAATATATGTCAAAAGTTTAAAGCTATTAACTTTTAAAGATTTTATGGATGATCAAAGATTAGATAAATACTTATTGATAGCTTCCCAAACAGCATTAGTCGTTGGCACAATTGCCTTAAATGAAAATGATAAAAATTTATTATTATACTTTTATTTAATTGCGTGTTGTCTTTGTATTCTAAATATTAAATATCTATTATATATTTTTTACAGTTCTATTTGGATAAGTATAAAATTATGGTTTGATGTAGGGGGTATAGTAATTAGAGCTAGTGACATATCTTTTATATTTATTTTAATATCATTTTTAATTAATTCATTTTTTATAAAATCATTCAAATTACAATTACCTAAATGGACCGATTATTCAATTTTAGGCTTTTTATTATTAAGCAGCTATAGTTTCTTGACTAGCCTAAATAGATATGGAACAATTATCGAAATCATTCAAATCTTTCAATTAATTTTTTTATACTATATTTTATTAAGCTTAGTAAAGGATGACAGAGATATAAAATCTTTCATGATTATCACAATAATTTTTGGTTTTGTGGATTCATTATGGGTTTTTAATTCTATTATTGATCACGGTGTTGGTAGGCGTTACATTGGAATTTTGCAAAAAACTCCTGACGAAATACCATACGCTATATTATTTTTATATTTATACTATTTATCTGAGAAAAATACCTTTTTAAAGCTCATTAAATTATCATTTTTAATGATGCTTTTAGTAGCTCTCTTTTTTACAATGGGTAGAGGATTATTAATAATCGCTGGAGTAATGTTTTTTTTAGCTACAGTGATTTACCTTGGATCAAAACGGCAATACTTAAAAGTAATTATTTCTTTTCTTTCAGCGGTTTTAGTTTCTTTCTTTTTGATATCTTCAAACCAAAGTGCAACTAAAAGGTATGGATCAATTGTTAAAGGAGGAGAACATAGAGATTTAAGGCTTTACAATTATTATTCATCTTTTATGATTATGAAAAAATATCCATTTACTGGCGTGGGTTTGGGTAATGATTATGAATATTTAAAGAAAAACTTGCCTGAATTTTCTCCTGAATTAGTCAAAAAGTATGGAGGAGATAGTCCTCATAATGAGTTTTTTCATTTTGGTATTCAAGTTGGAATAATTGGAATGATATTTGCGATTTTCTTTTATTCAAATTTATTGTATAAATCTTACAATACTTTATTGATTTATCGCAATAAAACTGATATTATACCAATAGCAATCTTCTCATCAACAGTCGGAATTTCTCTGTGGGGGTTAGCTAATGATATAATATTAGCAGGAAATGGATCATTAGTAATAATATTTATT
>MDTD01025165.1_pt1 | contig 12259 bp, 7 predicted proteins | sample 811221 | NCBI WGS metagenome assembly MDTD01 (sample SAMN05326646, study PRJNA326480) | marine metagenome | isolation source: seawater | place: Pacific Ocean: South West | collected 2011 | reverse complement strand
TGCCGCCTCGCTAGGGCAAAAAGAAGGCGGCCCCTCCTGTATCAGGAGGGGCCGCGAATGCGAGCGAGGCGGAGAGCCTAGCCGTTGCGACGGCGATCGAGCTCTTCGATGACCTCGGTGTTGTCGAGGATCTGAGCGCGGATCAGAACGATGATGTCCTCGTTCTCGTAGGCCTCACCTTCGGTCTTGAAGAGCACCGAGAGGATCGGGATCTTCGCGAGGAAGGGGATCTCGGCGCGCTGCTCGATGTCGAGCAGCTTGCGCAGACCGGCGATGACCACGGTGCCGCCGTCCGGGACGATGGCGTTGGTCTTGGCGCTGGCGATGAAGAGCTCCGGCAGCTGCAGGGTGACCGGCGTGGTCAGACCCGACAGCGACGAGGTGAACTCAGGAATCGGGCGCAGCAGCGTCGCGACGGTCGGCTGCAGCTCCAGCGTGATGTACTTGCGGTCGTGCGAGATGATCGGGCGCACGTCAATGACGATGCCGTCCGAGACCACGCCGATGATCGGGTCCGCAGCCGAGCTGGCCTGCGCCACCTCGACGTCCATGTCCTGGATGTAGGTGACCTGGTTGAGGACCGTCATGAAGGCGCGCTGGGTGTTCAGCGCGGTGACGCTCGAGCTGTTGAGCTCTTGGGCACGGTTCGACTTTTCGACCGCGCGCAGGATCAGCGAGGACTGCGCGTCGTCCAGGAAGGCGAACTGCATGGTCAGACCGCCAACGGCCGACATGCGCTCGGTGCCGTAGTCACCCAGCAGGTTCTCGGTACGAGCCCGGGCCTGCCAGCGACCGGCTTCGTCGAAGAACAGACCGGCCGAGGGGTTGGTGTCGGCGCCCAGCGGCTGGCCCTGACCGTTGTTGTCGAGGCCGCCCGAGGAGTTGTCCTCGAGGCCGGAGGTGACATCGTCCAGGTCGACCAGGTCGTTGACGTCCGGGAAGCCACCGAGGCCACGGAAGTCGATGCCGACTTCCTTCATGAAGTCCTTCTGGATGGTGAGGAAGCGCGCCTCGATCGAGACCATGGCCGAGTTGTAGCGGCGCAGGTTCTCGAGGAAGTCGTTGACCTCGCTCTGGACTTCGGGGGTGTGCGAGACGATCAGGAAGCCGTTCGCGTACTCGGCGGTGTTGTCATCCCAGGTGCCCGGGGCGACGGTGTTCATCACCAGGTCGGCGATCTCGTCCGGGTTCACCAGGGTGCGCGGCTCGCCGAAGGGGCCGCCGTAGAGCGAGCCTTCCTCTTCTTCGTTGGCCTCGTCATCCGGCAGCCAGATCCGATCGATGCGCGGACCCGAGAAGTCGGTGAACTGCGTGGTGAGGTCCTGAATGTCGTGCGGCTGCGTGACGGTATCGCCGTAGGCGAACTCCGTGGTGGTGAGCTGCACCACGCCGTGACCGATCACGTAGACCACTTCTTCGCCGGCCGCATCGACCACGGTCTCGAGCGCGTTCAGCACCGAGGTGGCAGCGACCAGGTTGATGTTGAACTCGATGCCTTCGCCATCGACGGCGTCGACTGCCGACTGATGGACCACGAAGGGGACATCGGTGTAGATCTTGAACTGGTTGATGACCTCGTTCAGATCGGTCTCACCCTCGAGCGAGAGCGACTCGATGGTCTCGGTGACCAGATCCTTGGCGACCTGCTGGTTGAGCGGGTCCTTCGAGGCCTTGGCGGTGAAGGCACCGGCGCCGTAGCGATCGGCGCGCGCGCGGGTGATCTTGTCCCAGTAGTCGGCATCCGGGCCGCGGAACAGCTCCGACTGGGGGATGCGCGACTCAGCCAGGTCTTCCAGCCAGAGGCGGAAGCGCTCCTGGCGCTCGCTGACGAAGCGGCTGGAAACCAGATCGTGACGGGTGCGCACCGAAGCATCGCGGATCTCGGCGGCGCGGGTCTCGAGCGGGTTCTTGCGCAGAACTTCTTCGGAGAGCGAAATGGCGCGTTCGAAGTCTTCGGCGGCGTAGGCCTGAATCGCTTCCTCGAGCATCAGCTCCTGACGGTGCTTCTGCTGGGCGCGGCGCTGACGCTCTTCGTTCTGCAGCGCGTCGAAGGTGGCCTGACGCTCGGCGTTCAGGGCCGCGGCTTCGGCGGTTTCGCGGTCGGCGTAGGCCTTGTCGAGGTTGCTCTCGATCTCGCTCGGGAGATCACCCCAGTCGAGGCTGTACTGGACGGCCTCGATGTTGGCCCGGGCCAGCAGCAGCGCGTCGATCGCGCCTTCGTAATCACCCTCGGCGAGCAGGCGGCCGCCGCGCTCGGCGTTGGCCTGCGTTTCGGCCTGGATGGCCTGCAGCTTGGCCTGCAGCTTGAGGCGGGGGTCGGTGCCGTCGTCGGCGGTCGTGGCGACGCCCATGTCGACCTGGACCTGAGTGAGCAGCGCGCGCGCCTCGGCGTTGGCCGGATCGAGCGCCAGCGCGGCCTCCAGGTTTTGGATCGCACCCTCGTAGCGACCGTCCGCATAGGCGGCACGGGCGTAGTCCAGGCGGTCGGCGACCAGCAGATCCGTCTTCTGCTCGCGCAGAGTGGCCAGGCGGGCCGCATCTTGCGTGATGCCGCCGCCCTGGTTGCCGGGCTCTTGGTCGACCACGCCGGAGGGCGCGGCCGCTGCCGAGTTGTTGTTCGCAGGAGCGCTTGCCGAGTTATCCGCGGGGGGCGGAGCGGCTTCGTCCTGAGGAACGCTGGAGCCACAGCTGGCGAGCAGGGCCAGACTGGCAGCCGGGAACAGATGCTTCTTCATCGATGCGGGGGTGACCGACGGTTCGCGAGAACCGTTGAGGGTTCGGGAATTTAGCAGCGCCGGGTCTCTGTCGCCACTTGCGAAACCGGGTGGAATCGGGCGGGACGGAGGGGCAGGGGGGGGAAGGAGCGGGGTCCAGGGAACCCACCGAGGTGGGAGGCCTCCGGCCGGGGGCCGGCCGGAGGCGGAGCAGGCTTAATCCTGCGCTTGGGTGCCCGCGAAGGACACCTTGACGAAGCCCATGTCGATGACCACGTCGAGCACACCGATGACGTCGCCGTAGACCACCCCTTCGCGGGCGTCCAGGGTGACCGGAGTCTCGTCCTTGGTCTTCAGGAAGGGGTTCAGAGCGGTACGCAGCCGCCCGAGGTCGGTGAACAACCCGTCTTCGTTGAGCGCATCGGTGCGCACGTTGAAGGAGGTCGTACCCACCGAGACCCGCACGACGCGGCCCACGTAGTGGTCGAGACGGCCTTGCGGCTTCGAGGTCGTGGCGGTCTTCGGATCGGGGACCTTCTGGCCGGGGTTCGCCACCTGGATGACGATGTCGACCTTCTCGATCTCCTCGACCGTTGCGTTCGAGGTGCCCATGTCCTTGGGCAGGTTCGAATCCAAGCGGCCTTCCAGCGTTTTGAACTTCAGCGTCACGATGAAGAAGATCAGCAGCAGGAAGGTGACGTCGATCATCGGCGTCATGTCCGGCTTGACTTCTTCAAACTTCTTTTCGACTCGTGCCATCGTGATGCCTCCTTACTTGGCGCCAGATTTGGCTTCGGGTTCCGAGGCCGCCAGCTGCACCTTCCAGATCATGATGCCCTCACGGGTGCAGACCTCCATGATCTTCTGGATGTAGCGGAACTCAGTGTTGCGGTCGGCGCGGATCAGCACCGGGTCGTCGGGCAGATCCTTCTGGAGTGCCTCGTCGAACTCGATGGTCATGTAGGGGATCCACTCCGCCTTCATGGTGTCCGCGAGCTTCCAGTAGTAATCGGGACGGGTGGTGCGGATCGGATCCTGGCCACGCGGCTCGATGCCCGGATGGTAGAGGACCTTCTTCTTCCAAATGATCGAGCCGTCGTCCATCACGTTGAGGATGGGGCGGTTCTCGGGCGGATCGTCGTGGCCGGCCTTCTGGGCGATCGGCAGCTTGAGGTCTTCGAGCTCCTGCTGCGTCAGGTCATTGACGATGATGAAGAAGATGATCAGCAGGAAGGTGAGGTCGATCATGGGCGTCATGTCGACCTCGACTTCCGAGACGGGGCGCTTGCGGCGAGTCATTACTCAGCTGCGCGGAAGCGTTCGAACATCTCTTCGACGATCGCGCCGACCTCGAGCGAGATGATGGTCACCTTGTTCTTGAAGAAGGCGTAGAAGCCGGTGGTCGGAATGGCCACGGTCAGACCCAGCACGGTGGTCATCAGCGCCATCGAGATGTCACCTGCAAAGTCGGCAGGCTCCACACCACCTTCGGCCTGTGCGATCGTGGCGAACGCACCGACCATTCCGGTCACCGTACCGAACAGACCCATCATCGGGCCGATACCGGCGATGAGCGACAGCCAGCCGATCTTCTGCTGCAGCTTGATCGCTTCTTCGTCTTCCATCTCTTCGACAGCCTTCTCGAGGGCACCGAAGTTGTGGCCGATCTTGCGGATGCCGGCGGCGCAGACGTTGGTGAAGAAGCCCGGCTCGGCTTCGCAGAGCTCAAGAGCCTCTTGGTAGTTGCCTTCCGAGAGGAGCTCCTCGACTTCGTCGATGGTCTCCGGCGGAGCAAGCTTGTCGCGCTTGATCGAAGTGAAGTGCTCGATGATCAGCGCACCGGCGACCATCGACATGCCGATGATCAGGTAGCCGATAACGCCTGCACTAGCGATGGCATCGAGGATGTTGACACCGTCGTCCGTCGAGGCGGCTGCGGCTTCCCCTTCTTGGGCGAGCGCGAGCGGCGAGGTCAGGACAATGCCACAGGTGGCGAGGAACAGGAGTCGAAGACGGGACATCGAAGGTCTTTGGTGTTGGGGGGTTACCGGGACCGCGGCCTGATCGAGGGGTTTAGGAAGGCCGGTTTCCGGATCGCGAGCAACGAGTCTAGCGCGATCCAGGGCGGTCGTGGGAGGGGGTTTTCAGTGCTCGAGGCAGGATCAGGCGCTATTGGCCCAGTTTCTTGCGGGCCTTGGTGGCCCAGGTCGAGGCCGGGAAGCGATCCGCGACCCGACGGAAGTAGGTAGCACCCGAGGTGGGGGTATTGTCGAGCTCTTCGCAGATCTCGCCCAGGGTGTAAAGAGCGCGGGCCATGGTGTCTGGCCCGGCGTTCATGGTGGCGGCCACCTCGGCGAGCGCGAACTGCGCTTCACGGAGCTGACCGGCTTCGCGGGCGGCCTGAGCGATGGCGATCTTGCCAGCCGCGCGGGCGTCGACGCCGATGCCGCGCTCGTTACGCAGCGTGCGCTCCCAGAAGTTCTTGGCTTCGCCGGTGCCTTCGTCGGTGGCGACGGCGTCGCCGAGCAGGATCACGGATTGAGTCCAGTGATCGAGCATCTGGTTGCGGAGGCCGGCCGGGGAAGCGCTGTCCTGCGCCGCGGCCTTGAGCGTCGCGACCAGGCCCGAGCTGCCCTCGAGGCGCTGACGCGCCAGCTTGGCACGGTCGCCTTCCAGGTAGACCTGGCAGCGCGCCATGCGTGCCGCGAGCTCCACCTGCTTGCCGAGGTTCTTCTCAAAAGCGAAGCTCGCCACTTCCTGCAACTCGGAAGCGGCCTCGTCGATCTGACCAGCGCGACCCATGGCGCGCGCCATGCCGATGCGCGCCCGTGCGACCCAGAAGTGATCGGGGTAGGTGGCGAGCCAGTCCTGGAAAGCGGCGACGGCATCGCCGGCGCGGCCGGCGTCGAAGGCCGACCAGGCGAGCAGTGCTTCGGCGTGACGTAGCTTGGCGACGACCGGCATCCAGGCCGGGTCCGAAGCGTTCGCAGCCTCTTCCAGCAGGGCGACGGCGTTCTGGAACTCGAGCTTGTCGAGGAAGCTCTGCGCCTCGGCGAGCATGCCGCCCGAGCCCAGGCTGACCGACAGCACGTCGGCCGGCTCGATGGTCTGATCTTCGCTGGCGCCGCTGACGACGATGCCGTCGAGCTGCGCTGCGGTGATGTTGCCGCTAACAGCAGTGCCGTCCACCTTGACGACCCGGCCCTGCGGGGCGGCGAGCGGCAGTGCGAGCAGTACGGAGAGGAGGGGAATCATCGTCCTAGCGTTGCGACTTGAGCCAGCGGAACAGAGCAGGGATGGACGGATCGACGCCCGCGCTGGCGCCGAAGTCGGCGGCCTGGACCTCGATCGACTCGATCAGTCGGTCCTTCTTGCCCGCCTGGTTCGAATCGAGGCGGCCCCACTTCCAGAGCAGGTAGGCGTGCTGGAGGCGAGCCTCGTAGAAGGGCTGGTGCTCCCAGCGCGTCTTGCCTTCGCGTTGTGCCTCGGCGTCGGCGAGGCGGATCAGCTGACCGACCAGCTCTTGGGCGGTCTTGTAGGCCTCGAGGGTGTCTTCGCCGGGGACCTGCGTGACGCGGCCTTCACGATAGACCGGGAAGCCACACTTGATCTTGATGGCGAGCTGCTTGACCCGCAGCATGTTTGGCGACTTGGCCAGCAGGCTGTCGATGTAGGGGACAGCGGTGCCGGTGTCGCCTTGCTCGAGCAGGCCATCGACCAGGTCGAGCTCGGCGTAGAGACGCGAGGCTCCGTCCAGGCCGTCCGCTTCGCCGAAGCGATCCAGGGTCGACTTGAGGATCTCGGTGCCGGTGGCGATGTCACCCACCGCGAGGTGCAGGCGCGCCTCGGCGATCATGTTGGGCCACTGCGGGGTGTCCGCGTTGGCGTTGACGATGCCCAGGTACTTGGCGGCCTGGCGCTGGGCAGCCGTGCGGGCGGCTTCGTCTTCGCCGGCGGCGTCGATCGCCTCGCGGTAGTGCGAGTACAGCTTGAAGCCGCAGGCGCCCAGCCAGGTCGAGCTGGCGTTCTCGGCGACCAGGGTCTCGTACTGGGCGATCGCTTGGTCTTCCTGACCCAGCTCGAGGTAAGCCTCGGCGCGGGCGGTGCGCACGGCGCCGATCTGATCGACCTGCTCGGGCTGACGCTCCTCGAAGCCTTCATAGGCCTTGAGCATGTCATTCCAGGCGCCGACATCGCCGGCCAGGGCCATGCTGCGGTAGGTGTAACCGCGGTAGAAGTCGGCGCGGGCGATCGAGTCGGTGCGCAGCTTCTTGCCCTTCGGGGTGGTGGGGATGCGCTGCGGATCCGGAACGATGTCGTTCAGGTATTCGTTGAAGATCGCGAGCGCGCGTTCGCCGGCGCTGTTGTCCCAGTTGAACTTGTTGAACTCGCACAGGCCGATCTGCACGAAGGCCTTCTCGTAGCTCTCGGTGCCTTCGGGCACGCGCTTGTAGGCGGCGATGGCCTTGTCGTAAGCGGTGATGACCGCGCGGCCTTCCTGGGTGTTGGGCCCTTTGCCGCGCGCGGCGCGCTCGGCGGTGCGGGCCTTGTTGAACTCACCGTCGGCAGCGCGCAGCAGCAGGACGTGCGGGGCGCCACCCCCCGAGGCTTCGGTCACGGCGTCGAGCGCCGCGTTGTAGAACTCGTCGAGGTAGGCGTCGCCGGAGGCGGAGTTGCGCATCCGGTCGGCCAGGCGCTGCCAGCGCGTGGCCAGCGACTCGAGGCTGGCCTCGTCTTCGTTGCCCTCGTAGCGCTCAAAGCCGGCCCGGTAGGCGACGGCGGCCTCGAGGGTGAGGCCGTCGCCTTCGAGCGCGCGGCCGAGGAAGAGGTAGGCCTGCGGGCCGATGGCCTCGGCGGCCTCGGAGCTGTCGAGGCGGCCGACCAGCATGCGCAGCATGCGCGAGGACTCTTCGAAGCGGTCCGAGTAGAAAGCGCCCTGGCCTGCCTGGAACAGCACGTCGAGGTTGACGCGCGCGGTGGGGGGCGCCGCGGCGATCGCCCGGCCCAGCACCGCATCCGCTTCCAGACGCAGCAGGCGACGCTCGTTGGCGTCGGCCACGGCCTTGGCGATCTCGATGGCCTCACCGTAGGCGCCCTGATCGATCGCGTTTTCGGCGACCAGCAGGCGCAGGCGATAGCCGGCGTCGTTCAGCTCGACGCGGTTCTCTTCGGCCCAGACCGCGAAGGTCGCGCCGACGGCGGGGATCTGGTTGGCTTGGCCCGCTGTGCGGTAGGCGAGAACCTTGCCGTAGAAGGCATCCTGCTGGGCGTCACGGCGACGCTTCAGCTCGGCGGGGGTCATCTGGTTCTCAGTGCCGGCCGGGACGCCTTCCTGGATGACGAAGTCGTACAGCTCTTGGGCGTAATCCGGGTCACCGAGCGCGACCATGCAGTCGGCCATGTGGCGGAAGGCCATCAGGCCAGCCGGCGACAGCTCTCCGGCGCGGATCGCGAACTCTTCCAGCAGGCCGATCGCTTGGGCGAGGTTGTCCTCGCGTTCGATCGAGCCCTCGGGGTAGAGGATGCCCCAGTAGTAGTAGATGAGCGCCCGGTAGAAGGAGGCCGGGAAGCTGATCGTGAACTCGGTGCCGTCCTTGACGTCCAGGTCTTCGAGACCTTCCCACCAGCTGATCAGCCGGTTGGTGGCCTGCAGGGACCGGGTGAAGACCTCTTCGGCGCGGGTGCGATACTCGTCCTTCTCCGCCTCGCTGAGGCTGCCCGTGCGGAACAGCGCATCGAGGCGCTCGCCGAACTGGAAGCCGCTCAGGCCCAGCTGCAGCTGCGCGCGGCGCGCCTGGGTGGGGGCCGGATCGGCGTCGAGGAACTCGGCGTAGGCCTCGGCGGCCTGGGCCCAGCCCTGGACCTGCTCGAGCGGGTCGATCGGACGCAGGGCGACGGTCGCCATGACCTCGCAGCGCGCCAGCAGCAGAGCGCTCCGGTCCTCGGGACTGGATGCGCGCTGCAGCGTCTCCTCGATCACAATCTCGGAGAAGTTGTCGAAGCCCAGCTGCCGCGTGAGGGCGAGAGCAAAGTCGGCGTCCTTTTGGATGGACGCGCTGCTCTCATCGCCTTGCTGAGGCGGCAGTGCGGGGATGAGTGCGAGAAGAAACCCGGCCGTGAGCATGGTCTGCGTCGCGTCTAGTGGGGAAGGGGTACGCGGTAACGGGGAAGGGCCGGGAGGCGCCCGCGTGCGCGCCTTGTTCCCGGCCCTTGAGTTGCGACCTTAGTAGGCGCTTCCGTCTTCGAAGTCCGGAGCGAACTCCTCCGGGATGATGATCCGTGCGGTGAGCAGGATCACCAGGCGGCGGTAGGACTCGTAGCTACCTTGGCGCTGGAAGAAGAAGCTCAGCAGCGGAATGTTGTTCAGGAAGGGGATTCCCGACTCCATGTCCTGCTGATCGATCACCTTGAAGCCGCCGACGAGCAGGGTGCCGCCATCCGGCACGGTGGCGCGGGTGCGGATCTTCTGCAGCTCGACTTCCGGCAGCATGATGGTGACCGGCGAGCCGGAGCCCAGCGAGGTCTGGAAGGTGCGGACCGGACGGACCAGGGTGGCGACGGTCGGGCGCAGATCGATCGAGACCGAGCGACGGTCCGAGCTGACCACCGGGGTGACGTCGAGGAAGACGCCGTCCATGATGACCCGCACGATCGGCGCGGCGATCGAGGCCGCCTGGGCGATCTCGACGTCGAAGTCCGACACGTAGGAGACTTGGTTCGCGACCGTGAGCGTGGCGCGGGTCGCGTTGTAGACCATCAGGCTGGGCTGCGTGACGACCTCGGAGCGCTTCGACTTCTGCACGGCGCGGAGGATCATCTCGACCTCGGCGTCGTCCAGCAGCGCCCACTGCAGCGACAGGCCACCCGAGTTGGTGAGGCCGTCGGAGCTGGTGTCATCGGTGGCGCCGGTGTCGCCGAGGAAGCTCGACGAGTTGTTGCCTGCGCCCAGAGCCAGGTCGTACAGGTTCTCCGAACGACCCAGGATGTTCAGGTTGTTGTCGGCTTCCGAGAAGTACAGACCGGCCGAGCCGTCGGTGCCCAGGTACTGACCCGGGTCGGTGCCGAAGTCGTCGAAGGCGACGTTGGTGCCGACGCCGTCGATGCCCTGCGTGGCCTGGTTGCCGAGACCGCGGAAGTCGATGCCGATGTCCTGCAGGAAGCTGTCCTCGACCTTGAGGAAGCGAACGCGAATCTCGACTGAGGTGTTGGTCGACTGACGCAGGTCGTCGAGAATCGAGCGGATCTCGGAGTGCTTCTCGGGCTGCTGATAGACGATCAGCGTGCCTTCCTGGATCTGCGCGGTGGCCGGATCTTCCCAGTCATCGACGCCCAGGATGGTGAGCAGGGTGTCCTCGGTGACGAGGGTGGCCTCGCGGTCTTCGTTGAGCGGCTCTGGCTCAAACTCGACGCCGCCCGAACCGGAGATGGTGACCTCCGGGATCTCGTAGTCCGGCAGACGACGGATGATCGAGCGCACTTCGTAGTTGCGCAGCACGTGACCGGTGTTCGACTCTTCGGCCGAGATCACGTGGACGCCACCGTTGCGGATCAGGAAGCGGATCTCGCCGCCGGTCTGATCTTCGATGATGCGCAGGATCTGGGCGACCGGCATGTCCTTCGAGTGATCGAAGGAGATCTGCTTGACGTCTTCGTCGACATCTTCGCGCACAGCGCGCGAGACGATGAAGTTGACGTTGGTCAGCGCGGCCAGGTTCTCCGCGATCTCTTCGACCGGGTTGTCGAAGCGGGGCTGGATGGCCGTGGTGTTGAGCTGATCCTGGATGCGCGCGACTTCCGGATCGAAGACGTCGTCTTCGACCGCGATGTCGATCGGCTTGCGATCCTTGATCTTCTCCCAGTGATCGAGGTCAAACTCGACCGGGCCCTTCGGCGGGACCGGCAGGCGCTTCATCTCGTCGAAGATCTCCTGCCAGTTCTGGCGGAAGCGACGCGCCTGCGAGACCTCGGTCTGCTTGTGCCAGGCTTCGTTGGCGACTTCGCGCAGCTGCTTGGCCTCGGCGTTGAACGGATCCATCTGCAGGATCTTGTCCAGCGTGCTGAGGGACTTCTTGTAGAAGCCGTTCAGGAACTGCTCGTTGGCCTCGGAGAAGAGGGTGGCGATTTGGTTCTGGAAGTACTGCGCAGCTGCGGCTTCTTCCGCAGCCAGCTCCATTTCCGACTGCAGCTGTGCAGCGCGCATCTCGGCTTCCATGCCGCTGATGCGGGCTTCGCGCGCCGCGTCCAGCTTGGCTTCGACCATCGCCAGGTTGAGGTCGTCGTTGGCGACATTCGGCGACAGGCGCAGAGCCTGCAGCGCGGTGGTGTACGCGGCTTCGGCGTCGGCGTGGTTGCCGAGGCGCATCGCGCGGTCACCGTCGTTCATCAGACCTTCGACCTTGAGGCGGGCGGCGGCCCAGCGCAGCGACTGCTGCTCGGCGACGCCTTCCGAATCCATCCAGGTCCAACCTTCGCCGCCGGCGGCGGACTGCGCGCGGCGCAGGCCTTCGCGGGCATCGCGGCTTTCCGGGTCGAGCTGGAAAGCATCGGCGTAATGAGCCATCGCGCCTTCGTAGTCGCCGCGGTTCATGGCCGCGTCGCCCATCGAGACGTAGTTCTTGGCCAGTAGCTGACGCTTCTGCTTGCGGGCTTGAATGTCGGCCCACGAACCACGCGGATCGAGATCACCGGGCTCCTGACCCGTGGCGGGCTCCTGAGTGATGGCCAGCGAAGCTTCGACCGAAGTCAAAGTGTCGTTCGCCGCGGGAGCCTGAGCGGAGAGCGTGTCGGTCTCCGCCATATCCGCACAGCTGACGAGAGCCAGTGCGGGGAAAAGGAACAGGGTCTTCCAGTGGACGCGCATGGAGGGAAGGTGTTCTTGAGTCGGTCCGCGAGGGGGGCGGATCGGGCAGCGTGTACTCGGGGGTATGGGTTGCTGCGAGGGGGGATTGTGCCGGAGAGCCTAGGGCGAGTAAAGCCCCAAGCGGCAGACGCCGGGAGGCCAATCCTAGCGCCCGCGGTGACTTAGCGGGGCGCTTCCTCGCCGAGGAACAGGTTCTCTCGGAGCGGATACCCGCATGGGTCGAGCAGCGACAGGGTGACGAAGGCCCGCATGCGCGGTTCTTCGCGTACCCGGCTGGCGGGGCGACCGTCGATGACGATGCGCCTGCCCAGCTCGTCGAAGCGGGGGGTTCTAGCGAGGTGCTGCACCTCGGTTTCTCCCTTCGTCCAGCTTTCGACGATCCAGCCTGAGCCGCCGAGAGCCTGGCCCGGAATGGCCTCGAAGGGGCCTTCGTCGGGGCTTCCTGGTCGTTTCAGGGTCAGGAGTAGGCGGCCATCCGCGCTCTCACGAGCCTCCCAGCTCGTGCGCCGCTCCAGCCGAACGCTGGTCCGGGCGGAGGGCGAGCGGCGGATCAGTTCCTGGGTCTCGCCGCCCAGCTCGAGCTCGCGGCTGAGCTGGGCCGCGACGCGATAGGCGTAGGGGATGCCTTCGCAGGGGAGCAGGTCGAGGCGCTCGAGGCCTTCCTGCACCCAGTCGGCTTCCAGTT
>MDTD01179856.1_pt1 | contig 12262 bp, 7 predicted proteins | sample 811221 | NCBI WGS metagenome assembly MDTD01 (sample SAMN05326646, study PRJNA326480) | marine metagenome | isolation source: seawater | place: Pacific Ocean: South West | collected 2011 | reverse complement strand
TTTCTCTGCATCATCTGCTGTAAAAACAACCCGTCCCTTTGCTCCACCTGGACCAGCTGGAAGACCCTTTGTTAATTTTGTAGCGTTTTTTTCACTATCTTTATCTAAAGTAGGGTGAAGTAATTCATCTAGTTGGTTAGGGTTTACTCTCATTACAGCAGTTTTTTTGTCAATCATACCCTCGTTAAACATATCAACAGCCATTTTTATTGCAGCCACACCGTTTCTTTTTCCAACACGAGTTTGCAACATCCAAAGTTTTCCCTCTTGAATAGTAAACTCAATATCTTGCATATCAGAATAATGTTTTTCTAATTTATTTTTTATGCGAAATAGCTCATTATATATTTCTGGCATTGTATCTTCCAATGAGGGAAGATGGCTTGTATCGTCAGTTTTTGTATCTTCATTGAGCGGATTAGGAGTTCGAAGCCCAGCAACAACATCCTCTCCTTGTGCATTAGTTAACCATTCACCAAAAAATATATTATCTCCAGTTGCCGGATTTCTTGTAAATGCAACGCCTGTCGCTGATTCTTCACCTGTGTTACCAAACACCATAGTTTGGACATTTACAGCAGTTCCCCATTCTTCAGGTATGTTTTCAATTTTTCTGTAGCTGATAGCTCTAGCGCCATTCCAGCTTTTGAAAACTGCTTCAATTCCACCCCATAATTGAGCTTCAGCATTATCAGGAAACTCTGATCCAAGAGATGAGTTTATTTCATTTTTAAAGATATCAATTACCTTTATCCAATCATTTTCAACCAGATCTGTATCGCTTTTTAAATTATTTTTTGATTTGTAGGATGATAAATGATGTTCCAGTTTCTGTCTAATCCCATCTCCTTCAGGAGGCTCAATACCAGCTGCTTTCTCCATGACCACATCTGAGTACATGGTTATTAATCTTCTGTAAGCATCATAAACAAACCTAGGATTATTTGTCTTTTTTATTAATCCTGGAATAGTATTTGACGTTAGCCCGATATTCAATACGGTTTCCATCATACCTGGCATAGATTGCCTGGCACCTGATCGTACAGATAAGAGCAGGGGGTTATCTGGATCACCGAAAGCTGTTCCCATTATTGATTCAACTTTAGATAAGCTTTTGTTTACTTCTTGGTTTAACCCCTCAGGAAAAGATTTATCGTTTTTATAGTACTCCGTACAGACTTCTGTGGTTAATGTAAAACCAGGGGGAACAGGGATGCCTAAAATATTCATTTCTGCTAAATTAGCTCCTTTGCCACCAAGTAAATTTTTCATGTCGGCTTTGCCATCGGCTTTACCATCTCCAAATAGATACACGTATTTCACTATACTAATTCCTTTATATTTTATTAATTAACAGCCTGAAAGTTATTTAAAAATCAGGAGAGAAATATCTAATCTCTTTTAAATTTCCATTTTTATCATAAAAAAACCACTTATCAACCATTTTTCCATTTTTATAAACACCTTGCATTTCTTTACGTGTTCTTTCATAGTCCCACCAACTAGTCCAAACTTCATTCTTTTTTCCACCAGCATAGTACCCTTCAGTTATCCTTCCATCTTCAAACCATGCCGTCCATTGCCCTTCCTTTACACCATCCGAAAAAGAGCCTTCTTGGGATTTATTCTCCATATCATCATAAAAAACCCAGAGCCCATCAGCATTCCCGTTTAGAAGGTTGCCCTCTTTCTCTTTTGTACCATTTGTATGATAAAATGTCCAATAGCCATTCATAACACCTAAATCATAATTACCATGAGATTTGATATGTTCATTGTCATACCACTCTGTCCATTTACCATGTTTCTCTCCATTTTTGTATCCACCCTGCTCTTGTTTTCCCCCGCTCCAAGGTACTTCAGGTTCAGGAATTGGGACATCAACCAAAAAGATCTCAGGGACTTCTTTACCACTTTCATACCATCGTATCCAGTCGCCATCTTTTTTACCATTTTTTACTCTTCCAAGAAAATGATAACCATCATCAATATTTTCTTGTGTAATTATCCCAGTAAACGGTTCATCTTCGTTTGGTTTATAAAAGATTTCTTCACGTTCTACCATGTCTTCTAGTGCCATGTGCTCCAAGCCTGATCCAAAATCAAAATCAAAATCTTTTTCCCCTTTGGAGTTCCAATAGGTCCAAATACCATTTGGGTGACCATCCATGAAAAATCCCTCTCGTTGCATCGTTCCATCTCTGTAATAATATGTAGTTAAACCTTCTTTAATTTTATTTTGGTGAAAGCCTTGTTCTTTAATTTGATCACTATTAGGATACCAAATAACCCATGGCCCATTTGGAACACCACCTTTATATGTGGTCATAACACTACGATATCCATTTTCCCAAGTTGTACTAGGGCCGTCAAGTTTTCCATTTCTAAAAAATTTTTCTTCTCCTTTTTCCTCAGGATTAAGCCATATGGTTGAACGACCATCTTTTTTACCACCAGAAAAACCTATTTCTTCAGCAATTGATCCATCAGGAGAAAAATAAGACCATAAACCGTCTTGTTCATTTTCAAGATAGTTTCCCTCAGACTGTTTTATTCCATCCTCATACCACCAAGTCCAGACGCCATTTTTTTGACCATCCAAATAGTATCCCTCCATTTCTTTATTATCATTAAGGTACCACCACCAATTCCAGAGTTCTTCGTCATTCTCTGCAGAATAAGCAACACCATTATATGACCATTTTCCATCAGTAAAATTTAGGTTATGGTCATGTTCAAACCACCATGTCCACTTCCCATGGGGCTTCCCATTATCATAGGACTGTTCCATATGTAGATGGCCATTTGGATACCAGTATCTGTATGTTCCATTAATTGCATCTAGATTAAACTCCCCTTGTTCTTTAAGGAGTTCGTCCTCATACCAAAGAGTCCACTCTCCATGTTTTTTGCCTTTGTAATAAACTCCTTCAACTTCTTTATTTCCATTTCTATGCCACTGAACCCATTGGCCATCACGTCTTCCCATTTGAAACCGTCCCAACAACAAATAATCTTTAATCCCACCTGATTCAACCACAATACCTGTGTATGGGTTGTTTTTCCCAATTTTGTAGAATAAACCATCGCGTTCTTCAAGTTCAGCAATCCTTACACGATCTAACCCTGAACCATAATCAAATCTAAAATCAACGGTTCCATCCGAATTATAATACGTCCAATTACCCTCTGGCTCATTTCCGCGGATAATACCTTCTCTCTCTTTTGTCCCGTCTTCGTGCCAAATTGTTATTGCACCGTCTAGATTTCCATTTACATAGGTTTTTTCATCTTTCTTATGGTGAGCATTATTCCAGGTGCTCCAAAGGCCGTGCTTAAGTCCATTTTTATATGTTCCTTCCTTCTCTTTAACACCATCTGGTCTATACCATAACCATTTCCCATCCATTTCACCATTCGCATAGCTTTCTTCAGCTTTCAGTGTTCCATCATTATTTCGGAGGATCCATTTTCCATGTTTATCACCATTAAGGTAGCTCCCACTAATTATTTTATAGTTATCGCTATTCCATTCATGATAAGGTCCATTTTTCATACCTTTACTATAGGATATTTCTTTGGTTTTTCGTCCTGTTTCGGACCAATATGTCCATTTTTTATCAAGTTTATTATCTGAATATTCACCAGTTTTTTCTTTAACAATTCCACCGTCATACCAAGAGGTCCAACCTCCGTTTAATTTTCCATCACTGTATGTCGATTGAAATTTTTTATTCCCATTCTCATACCAGGAAGTCCATACATTGTCTCTTTCTCCATTTAAAAAATATCTTTCTGATTTTTTAGTTCCATCCGGGAACCATTGAACCCAAATGCCTTCTTGTTGCCCATCTATAAATTTTGTTTCTTCCTTTTTTATCCCTGTCTCATAATACCAAATCCAGATTCCATTTTGTTTACCGTTTTCGTAGTTTCCTTCTTCTGATTTTGTTCCATTTTCAAACCAATTGGTTATAGAACCACTTAATTTACCGGATGAATAATTCGATTCATTTTTACGCATTTCGTTCAAATACCAACTTGTCCAGGTACCTTCCTTATTTCCATTTGCGTAAGACCCTTCCATTTGTTTTATGGGGAGATCAAAAATACTATCCGCATCGAAGTCGACAAGAACTAGTTCAGATGTTCCTTCTGCTGTGTCTGAATCCCACATACCATTTCCTTCGCCTGGGTCATTAGTGTTCGGGAGACGGTCAAGGCCGTAATCTTGAAACACTTCTCCTTCATACCAAAAGGTCCAAAGTCCATCACGGACACCGTTGATATAGTTGCCTTCTGTTTTCAGCGCGTTGCTGGGGTAATACGTTTTTACTAGACCATCATTTTGGGCATAAGCAACCCAAAGAAAGACGGTCGAAATAACCAATATTTTCCGCATGGTTAAATTCCTCTTAATCTAAGAATGAAATAAAGAGGTTGTCTTGGATGAAGCTATTTCATCCCCCTCTCGGATACCTTTTGTTGTAAAAGTTAATAAATTAAGACATTAAAGTCAAAAAATGTATTAAAAATCAATTTCCCTTATTTAGACGAATCCAAAAGCTTTGTCCAAACTTGTCATTAAGATTTATAAGTCCTTCATTTGAATTGTTAGTGCCTAAAAATGAGGTCTCTGTTTCAAATTTATTATTAGTACGTAAATAGCCACCACCATCTCGACCATTCCCAAGATATGTTGTCATTTTTCCAAACTGATTATAGGTCCTAAAATATCCGCTACCTAAAAAAGTACCTGTTTCTCCAGCAAAATCATATACTCTTAATTGTCCAGAACTATCAGCTCCTGTTCCAAGATAAACGGTTTCTTGGCCATCAAAATTATAAGTACGTAAATATCCGCCACCGCTAGTACCTGTTCCTAGAAAAAGGGTTCTTTCTCCAAATTGGTTGTATGCTTGATAATAGCCTTCACCAAGATAAGAAGAGGTTTCGCCATCTTTGTTGTAGATCCGTAATTGCCCTGCATGATCAGACCCTGTGCCAAGATAGGCAGTTTCTTTTTGGGAATTATTATATGTCCTAATATATCCACCACCCATTCTGCCTGTGCCAACATATGCAGATTCATCACCATTTCCATTGTATGCTCTTAAATAGCCACCACCATCTTTACCAGTTCCTACAAACAATGTTGGTTCGCCATATTGGTTATATGTTTGCATGTAACCGTTACCTAAATAGCCCATAATAACCCCTCGGTCATCTTCAATTGTAAGACTACGTACAACTAAATGACCGAGTTCATCTGTTTTTGGTCTTAATCCCAAAGAAGTAAGTATTATTATCGAAGCTAAAATACCAATAATTACACTTTTTGGATCAATGCCTTTCATAATCCCCTCCTGGATTAATTGTAACTAAGAAGTTAATAACTAATTTAATCATATTCATAGGAGTGCACCCTTATCGGTATTTTTTCATCATCTTCACGCTCTCTTCTTATCATATCATAATTTTTTATTTTACTAACGCGTCCCATTTCATCATAATAGTACACATTTTTTTCTAAAACTCTATCATCACCATCAGCAATAGTTTCGATGTAAGGTCTACCAAAACTATCTAAAAGCAGCTCTTTTATTGATGAAAGTTTAAGTAATGAATCTGAAAAATAATCATAAGATATAATACTATCATCATTAAAAACGAAAGAAGTTATTTCTTGCAGGGTCCCTTGTGCATTATAAATTGTTTGTTTTACTCTTTGACCATCTTCATCATAGTCATATGTTTTTGAACCTAAAGACTGGCCTAAGTAGCCAACAGAAACCTCATGTGATAATAAACCATTTTCGTTGTGGAAAAACGTAGTTTGAAATAAAACAGAAGGATCAAAATATTCTGCGATCTTCGTAGGTGCTTTTGTAGAATCTAAGTTGTAGGTTGAAATAACCAAGCAATAGTTATCATACATTTCTTTGATTTCAAAAGAATTACCAAGAGAGTTAAAATTATATGATTCAGTCCAAACCAACTTCTCACCATCATAGTTTTCACCAAACATTTCTGGATTAATTGCATGTTCTGGGCTATAACGGATTTTCTTTATAATTTTTCCTGAATTATCATATTTATGGAACTCTCTCCAATACAAACTATCATTAGAACCATATAAAGTTGTGCTAATTCTATTTCCATCGTTGTCATATTCAAACTGATAAGACAGTACTGTTTTTTTATCGTACTTATGTTGCAATCTTAATCCTTCATTTTCTCCAGACACGTAGACATACTTTTTGCTCAGAGGAACGAGATGGCTATATATGGTGCTGTCAAGAAGAAGATTTTTGTTATTATAATTCATTACAATTGAGTTTTTTAAATCTTCAGTTTGAGTTCCAAAGCTTTCAAAAACATGGTAAACTTTTATTGTCACATTTTTTGACCCATTTAAAAAATTAAAAATCAAAAAAGGAAGAAGAATCAGATGCTTATTTTTTTTCAAATGTATTACAGCTAAAATTTTAAAATGTATAATGTTCTTGTTTACATAAAATTAATACTAATAACCTATTATATAATAGAACTTAAACCTTTTTAGTTATCTCTTGCTTTAATTCTATTTAGATGTTTAAAATCTATTAAGTCTAAAAGGGCTTAGAAAAGCGGAGTTCTACTTGAATCATAGATTCATAAAATATTTATACCCTTTTTGTTTTACGATATTATTTAGCACAAATCTTAAGGATGTGAGTTATAGTAATAAACAAAACGGGATTATGGTAAACTTGGATTATGATAAACCAATAGATGATGATGATATCATTGGTTGGAAATCAGATCGAGGATGGGTTTATCTCACATTATTAGGTGTTCGTGCTCCAAAAAATAAAATGCCACAACAAACTTTTGAAGGGGATGTGAAAAAAATTGTTATTGACGATTTTGATGAATCTACACAATTAGCAATTTTGATTCGAAAACCTGTTGTTGGTTATGATATTATTAATTCCAAGACCTCACCAAGTACAGTAGTTTTCATTCATACTGAAATGAAGCAATCCGAAGTTGCGAATCTCAGAAAACATATAACAAGTGAGGGGAAATCTGTATTTAACGTAGCGAAATCATCCGGTTTTCCAAAGTTTAATACTAATTTTAGAAACGCCTTCAACCAAGCACGAGAGCAACTTGGGCCAAATGCTATTTTCGAATATAATGGTAAACTATATACTACCAATCATCCAGGAGAGCTGGATGCTACATCACAATCTGTTCTTGTTAATGACAATCTCCAGGAAAATGCGATAGCTACAAAAAATAATTTATCGGATATTGTTGATGATAGAATATATGTGGAAAAAACTACCGGTGAGGTATTTACTGAAGTTGAAAAACAGAAGATCAAAACAAAAAATATCATTGATAAGGAGAATAATGTTACAAAACCAAAAGTTATTCAAGAAAAAGAAGACCTTGTTGAATTTGAGAACAAAGATCAAGAGATTTTTGCAGATGAAAAAATAAAAAAGAAACCGATAGGGTTAAAGAGCATATTTTCATTTTTTAGAAGAATAAGAGATCTTGAAGATCTGGAAATAAAAACAAAAGATAATATAAAAAACTTAAGAAACGAATCTCTTACAGAAAATTTTAATACGGACTCTCTTAACTTATCACAAAATAAAAACAGAAAACTGCAATTAGAATATATCCCAAAGAAATTTCAAAACATGGAGCTTAATCACACGGATCAAGAACACTATATAGCGTCACAGACACAAATATCTGATACAACTTTCACACAGGAACTGCAATTAAAAGAGGTGCCACAATTACAATCAAGTTTAAATAAAGATCTTCAAAAAAAATATATCCCGTTGCCTTTAACTAAAACATATGATGATACTATAGAATCCGCGTCTCAGATCCTTTCTATGCCTCAATCTCCTGATACAAATACGGTTCAAGCTTGGTTTAATGATAAGGGTATTATACCTGAAGAGTTTAACCCAATTTATCTTCAAAAAAAGTATATTCCATCACCAATAGGAACGGCATCTAGTGACACAATGGAATCGGTAGCCCGTTCTCTATCCGTGCCTCAATCGCCTGATACAAACACTGTCCAAGCTTGGTTTAATGATGAGATTATCATTTCAAATGAGTTTAATCCAAGTTATCTTCAAAAACAGTATGTACCATCTGAAAAAAATGATTTTTATTACCAAGGTTCAGAGCATGCAGATTCCAAGCAATCTAAACCGCAAACCCCTGAATTCACAGCACCTTTTGTATTGGATAATAGATATAAAACACAATTTAAAAATAACTCAAAAATTCAAAAATCGAAAGAAGAGATAGAAGTGCCTTTCGAACCAAAAGACAAAGATAATAATACTTGGCTTAGTTTTTTCCCATCACAGCATGATTCAATTAAGAAATCTTTAAAATGGAATTTTAAAGAAGAGCAGGAAATCCCGATATTTTTACATCGAGATAAGGAGTCATTGAACTATTCATCGAGAGACAATCATAATTATTCTTGGCAGAATCAGGTAAATGGCAAAAGACCAAAGTCTTTTCCTTCAAGGTACTCAGATCCCAACTTTCGTTATTACCATGAAGGGGCTATTAGAGTTGAAGCTAACATGGATGGCGTTCCAATATATATAGATGGTAAATATATTGGTGATACTCCCCTTCGTAAACCTGTAAACGTTGAGCCCGGATGGCATCAGGTAAGCGGGTTTTCTCCAGTATACACGCACCTAGCTAAAAAGAAAGGTTTGCAATATGTTGGTTATGATTCTATTATAAATAATAACGAACTCTATGGATCGAGCACTGTTTATGCTGAATCAGGAAAAGTTGAAACAGTTTCTCTAAAATTTAATCAAATGGGAGATACGCCTAAAAAGTGGATTGAAACCGAAGGAGGAATGAGCTTAGGCTTGCCGATGTTTACACTACTTATTGGTTTAATTACATGGGCTATGTAATAATCATTTAAAAAAAATAATTCTGTCAGTGACGTATAAAAAAAAATTTAAAGATATAATATTATCAAAACTAGTTAAGCCTGATCATAAATCAGTTGGACTTGAAATAGAGTCAATTATTTATACTAAAAACGATAAAAGACTGCCTGTCAACTCCCAAAAAGAATTATCAGCAGTTAAATTGTTGGAATTAATGAATAATTCGATTGAAAATAATGGATATTATTCATTGGAACCAGGTGGACAGATGGAATGGTCAAGCAGGCCTTATGTAGATTTAAATGATTTAAATGATGCTATCAAAATCCACAAAAATAATTTTACAAAAGTTTTGTCTAAAAATAATCTAAAAGAGATCAACTATGGTGTTGATCCTCTTTATGGGCCAGATAAAGTTGACTTAATTAAACAAAAAAAATATGAATTAATGGATAAGTATATGGAAACAAGTGGAACAATGGGTAAATGGATGATGAGATGTACAGCAAGTATACAGGTAAATTTTGATTTTAGCTCATATCTAGAAATGGAAGAAATGGCCTATGTCGCAGATACTTTACACCCAGTAGCAACGTATCTCTTTTCAAATAGCCCGTTCCAAAATGGAGAAAGAACGGGGCAAAAAAATATTAGAAATTTAATCTGGGAAAATACGGATAACGCACGCTGTAATAACTTATTTGATCACGGTATAGTTTCTCCATTTGGATTGATGGATAACTATGTTAAATATGTTTGCGGTGTTCCTGGTATTTTCCAATTAGATCGAAACGGGAATATACAAGATACAAAACAAAAGTTTGGAGAGAGGACTGAGAATCTATACAAAAATGGGTGTCTCGACGATTATGATTTGAAAGCAGTGCTACATCAAATATTTACCAATGTCAGAATAAAAAATTTAGTAGAGGTTCGAGGAGCTGATAGGACCCCTGATAGTTATGAAATTGCACCTGCCGCATTCTGGGCGGGTATATTAACAGATGAAAAAACACGGAAAAATATTTTAAAAATTCTAAAAGATTGGACCGTTCAAGACAGAAAAATTTTTAACAGGTGCTCTCGCGTGTTAGATCGTAAGCAAATGGCCCCCCAAAACAAATCTTTCGGTGAATGGGTTGATATTATTGGACATATAGCCATAGAAGGGCTAAAAAATAGAAATCGAGCTGAAGTCCATTTATTTAAAAACTTCTTCGAACAGGTAAAGCAAAAAGGGCCTTTTGGAATCCAAGATCAATAAAAATGGATAAGCGTTTTGTCCATAACCTTATTTGGATACCTGTGATGATAATAGGATTTATTGCTATTGGTATGGGTTTAATGTGGGGCTTGTATAAAGAGCCGTGGTTATTAGATAAGGTTCCTAATGAAATTCTTTTAAAGAAGTCTTTTAAAGAGCTGTTATCTGCAGAGATCAACTATTATTTGCCCTCTTATTTAATTTTGGTATATAAGTTTTTTGGCTTGTGGTTAACATCTTTGGGCCTTCTGATAATTAATTATGTTTACATCACTCGAATGGGCACAAAAGAGTCTCGTTTTAGTATTTATTTGATTTTATTTATTACACTAATGGGAATTTACTATCTTGTTTTTAGCTTTATTCCAACATCGCCATTTCTTCCAGTGCTGTATTTTTTGACCATGCTATATTTAATTAGTTTGTTTTTTTCCTTTAAACTAGAAGAATAAAACCTCGTGTCGATTCTTGTGTTTGTAGACTAGGTTTTACTCTTAATTTATGGAACATTTATTTGCGTAAATCATAATGAATTATTATTTCACATCAACAATTTTCCGCAAAGTATTATCTGCTTTGACGGGTTTATTTTTAGTGACATTTTTGCTAGGTCACTTGGCGGGGAACCTCCAATTATTCATACCTGGAATTGAAGGGCAAACTCAGTTCAATAAATATGCATTATTTATGACAACAAATCCATTTGTCAAGATATTATCTATTGCAACCTATTCATCAATTTTACTTCATATAATATTGACACTCTATTTATCTATACAATCTCGTCGAGCTCGTCCTGTTCGTTATGCCGTATCTAGTGGTAATGAAAACAGTAGATGGTCATCCAGAAATATGTCATTATTGGGAATAGTCATATTGTTTTTTTTAATTGTACATTTAAGAAGTTTTTGGTATGAGATGCATTTTGGTGATATCCCTTATCAAGAGTTGAGTAATGGGGAAAAAATTAAAGACCTACATACAATAACAACTAGTGCTTTTCAAAGCCCACTTTACACATTATTTTATGTGATGTGTATGGTGGCATTGAGTCTTCATCTGAAACATGGAGTTGAGTCCGCAATACAAACCATAGGATTAAAGATTCCAAATTATGAAAAATTTTTTAAATACCTTGCTATGGCTATAGCATTTTCCATTCCAACGGTTTTCGCTTCAATACCAATTTATTTATATATTATTAGCCTATGAAACTCGAAAATAAAATACCAGAAGGCCCGCTTGAGAATAAGTGGACAAATTATAAATCAAAAGTACCACTTGTTAGCCCAGCAAATAAAAGAAAATTAGAAATTATTGTTGTGGGAACAGGCCTTGCAGGAGCCTCTGCTGCAGCTTCTTTAGCAGAGATGGGTTACAAAGTAAAATCATTCTGCTTCCAAGATAGCCCTAGAAGAGCACATTCAATAGCTGCTCAGGGTGGAATTAATGCTGCAAAAAATTATCAAAACGACGGGGATTCTGTGTACCGTTTGTTTTATGACACAATTAAAGGTGGTGACTATAGATCACGTGAAGCAAATGTTTATCGTCTTGCAGAAGTAAGTGCTAGTATTATTGACCAATGTGTTGCTCAAGGTGTTCCTTTTGCAAGAGAATATGGTGGAACACTTGATAATAGGTCTTTTGGTGGTGTACAAGTATCAAGAACTTTTTATGCTAGAGGACAAACAGGGCAACAACTTTTGCTAGGGGCATATAGTGCATTAAGCAGACAGATTCACAAAGGAAATATCAAAATGTTTAATCGACATGAGATGGTCGATATAGTTAAAATTGATGGGAAGGCACGTGGTATTATAGTTAGAAACCTAATTACTGGCCAATTCGACAAACATTTTGGCCATGCTGTTGTTCTTGCAACTGGAGGATATGGCAATGTTTATTATTTATCGACAAATGCAATGGGAAGTAATGTTACGGCAGCTTGGAAAGCATATAAAAAAGGAGCTGCGTTTTCTAATCCTTGCTTTACTCAGATTCATCCAACGTGCATACCTGTATCAGGAGAATATCAGTCTAAATTAACTTT
>MDTD01036153.1_pt1 | contig 12262 bp, 10 predicted proteins | sample 811221 | NCBI WGS metagenome assembly MDTD01 (sample SAMN05326646, study PRJNA326480) | marine metagenome | isolation source: seawater | place: Pacific Ocean: South West | collected 2011 | reverse complement strand
TAATAATTATTGCGCATGCCCTTGTAGCTCAGCTGGTAGAGCAATTGATTTGTAATCAATAGGTCCGCGGTTCGAATCCGTGCGGGGGCACCATTAACATTATATTATTCTTAATACGATTTTTAAGTTAATGAATTATAGAAATTTAGAAAAAAAATTATTATTTAAAAATAAAGCTTTAACTTTATTATATTTAAAAAAAAAATTTAAAAGTAAAATTAATATTCCGGAATTTTTATTTTTTAAAAAAAAAGAATTAAAAGATAATGATAAGATTAATCTTATTTTAAAAAAATTTACAAAAAAAAAAATGATTATTAGATCCTCCTCTCGGGACGAGGATAAATTGGAATCATCGAATGCTGGTAAGTATGATTCTCTAGTAATTAATAAAGTAAATTTAAATAATTTACATAAAGGAATTAAGTTTGTTTCAAAAAAATTAAAGTCTGATAATGACATTTTAATTTTTCAAAAATTCATTTTTAAAACAAATATTTCTGGTGTCATTTTCACGAATGATATTAATACTAATGCACCATATTATATTATTAATTTTGATAGATCTAAAAAAACTAACTTAATTACTTCAGGGAAAAAAAATAATTTGGAACAGGTTTTGAATATTTTAAAAACATCAAAATATATTCCAAATGAATTTAAGAAACTTATTTATGTAATTAAAAGAATAGAAAAAAAAGTAGGAGACAAGAGTAAAAGTTTAGATATTGAGTTTGCTATTAAAAACAAAAAAGTATTTATTTTTCAAGTTAGACCTCTTAAAATTAAATCCAAAATTGATGTTAATTTATTTAATTCTGCAATTGTAAATCTTAATAAAAAAATAAAAAAATTATTATTGAATAATCCCAGTCTATCAGGAAAATATAATGCTTTAAGTAATATGGCTGATTGGAATCCAGCAGAAATGATTGGAATCAAAGCAACTAAATTAAGCTACTCACTCTACTCTGAACTAATTACAGATGAAATATGGGCTGAACAAAGAAAAAATTATAATTACAAAAATGTCAAGCCAAATAGATTAATGTATGATCTAGCAGGTAGTCCATACATAGATCTAAGAACTGATTTTAATTCATTTTTACCAAGTGGTTTAAATAAAAATTTAGAAAATAAATTGATAAATAATTTTTTAAAAAAAATTATAAAATTTCCATTTTTACATGACAAAATTGAATTTAATGTCATACCAACTTGTTACGATTTTTCTGTCGAAAAAAGATTGATTAATTTTTTAAAAAAAAACGAAAAAATTGAATATGTTAATAAACTTAAAAAAATTAATAATGAAATTATATCTGATACAAATAAGAATTATTTAGATAGAGATTTAAACAAAATAAAAGATTTTGAAAAAGAGATTGAAAAATTTGAAAAAATTAAATTGAATACAATTCAAAAAATTTATTTTTTAAATGATGTATGTAAAAAATTTGGAACCTTGCCTTTTGCTGGAATTGCAAGATGTGCATTTATATCAACTGCTTTGTTAAAAAATTTAAATGACAAAAAAATTATCTCAGATAAAGATTTGAGTGTTTTTTACTCTAATATTAATACTATTACCAAAGATATAAACAATGATCTTTCTAAATATTTTTCAAAAAAAATTAATTTAAAAGATTTTATGAAAAAATATGGTCATCTAAGGCCATCTTCTTACTCAATATCATCTAAAAATTATCATCAAGGTTTTGATTATTATTTTTCTAAAAAAAATTTAATAAATAGATCAGGTAAAAAAATAAAATTTTTTTTAAGAAAAAAACAAAAGATAGAAATTAATAATCTCTTTAAAAAAGCACATCTAAATTATGATAGTAAAAATTTCTTTAATTTCGCCAACAAATCTATACAGCAAAGAGAGTATGCAAAATATGTATTTATGAAAGGAATTGATAAAATTTTTGAAAATTTAAAATTGATTGCGAAAGAAATGAAAATAAATTCATCAGATTTAGAACATATTTCTATAAAAACTATTCTTGAGGCTTATAATAATTTAAGTGTTTATAAATTAAAAAATATTCTAAATGAAGAGATAAGATATAACAAAAAACATTATAAGATTTCTAAATTAATAAAATTACCTGATTTAATTAAAAGTTCTAAAGATGTTTTTTATCACTACGAAACATTATCCAAAGGAAATTATATAACTAACAAAAAAACATCAGGTAAAATTAAAATTCTAAAAAGTAAAATAAATAATCGAGTTGCTATAAATGATAGAATAATTTTTACTGAAAATGCTGACCCAGGATATGAATTTATATTTCATCATAAAATCAAGGGATTGGTTACTAAATACGGCGGTGCCAATTCTCATATGTCAATTAGATGTATGGAATTAGGAATACCTGCTATTATTGGAATTGGAGAAAATAATTATAATTTTTATAAAAAATATAAACGTTTAGAAATTGACTGTGAAAAAAAAACGATAATGAATTTATTTTAATGAAAAATATTTTAATTACCCAAAGCCTATATAAAGATTTCAGAAATAATCTTTATAGTAAATTAGAATATGAATGGAACAAGTATTCAAAAAAAAATAATTTTAATTTATGGCCCATTAACCATGATATTAATATTGAATGTTTAAGGAATATTAAATTTAATGGTATAATATTTTCTGGTGGAAATTCTCTTTACAAATATTCAAAAAATAATGAGAATAAATTAAGAGATAAATTTGAAAAAAAATTATTAAAATTTTTTATACCTACTAATGTACCTAAATTGTTTATTTGTAGAGGGATGCAAATATTAGCAGATTTTCATAATATTAGATTATTTAAAACAAATAATCATGTTAAAAAAAATCATAAGATAATTTTAAAGGATAAATCTATCCTGAACGTAAATTCATACCATAATTTTGTTTTAAAAAATAAACCAACTGGTTTTAATGTGCTTGCCAAACATCATCTTGATAATACGATCGAAATTATGGAACATAAAAAAAAAAGAATATTGTGCTTTATGTTTCATCCTGAAAGATTGTCTTTTGATCAGAAAAAAGTAGATAAGATTTTTAAAAATTTTTTTAATTTGAAATGAAATTCATTTTTTTAGCAGCCGGAAAAAGTTCTCGGATATATAAAAAAATTAAGATAAATAAATGTCTGATAAGAATTAAAAAAAAAACAATAATCGAAAAACTAATAGAAAACATACCTAAAAAATATAAAAAAGATATTTCTATAATCACTGGTTTTAGATCTGATCTGATAGTGAAAAAATTAAGTAAATATAAGATAAATTTTATTAGAAACAAAAATTACAAAACAACAGAAATGTTATATTCTCTTTACTTAGGATTAACAAAGTTTGATGATGATATCCTATTTTCTTATACAGATATTATTTATGATAAAAGTTTAATCAAAAGAATTATTAACAAAAAATTAGTTAATATAAATGTTCCCATTAATCTTAGTTGGAAAAAAATTTGGCTAATTAGAAAAAAAAATATTTTAGATGATGCTGAAACACTTAGATATAGAAATAAAAGGTTATTAGAAATAGGTAATAAAATAGATAATATAAATAATGTAATGGGACAATTTATGGGACTTATTTTTATACCCAAAAAAAAACGTTCTAAAATTTTAAATATTTTGAAATCAGATAAATTTAAAAACAAACATCTTACTTTTTTTATAAATTATTTAATTAAGAGAAAATTTATTATAACTATAACTAAATACAAAAATTTTTGGTACGAGTTTGACGATAACTTAGATTTAAAAAATTTCAAAAAAATGAAAAAATGATAAAAATAATAAAGAATTTCGTTATTTTTAAAAAAATTAGAGGTTTCATTAATTTTATATCTAAAGAAAAAAATATAGTTTTTTATTCAGAAAGTGGTTTTTATAAAAAATATTTTTTTGAATTAATCAATGAACTGAATTCAAATGAAATTTATGTTCAATACGTTAGTTCTGATCCTTATGATAAAATAAATCTACCTTTTGTAGAAAATTATTATTTGTCTAATATTTTTTTTAAAACTTTATTCTTTTTAAATATAAAATGTAATTATTTTTTTTTGACATTAACAGATTTAGACAATCATTCGATTAAAAGAAATAAATATGTTAAAAAATACATATACATTTTTCATGCTGCAATAAGTACTCATAAAAGTTATACTGAAAAAGCTTTTGATAATTACGATGTAATATTTTGCATCAGTAAAAATCAAATTGATGAAATTAGAAAAAATGAGGAAATAAAGAATTTAAAAAAAAAAAAATTACTTAAAATTGGATACTTTTATTTAGACTCACTTAGGAAAAATAATATTAGATTAAAATCACCGGACAAACCTAAAATTTTGATAGCACCATCTTGGAACCTTAATAAAAATAATTTTTTTAGTATCTATTCAAAAGAATTAATTTCTGAAATTTTAAGAATTAATAAATATATTGTGATTTTAAGACCCCATCCAGAGCATTATAAAAGATCTAAAAATTTGATTAATGAATTAAAGAACAAATATAAGAAAAATGATAATTTTATTTTTGATGATAATATTAAAAATTTAAATTCCATGAATGACGCTGATTTATTAATTACAGATAATTCTGGTATATCTATTGAATTTTTACTAGGATTGAAAAAGCCTGTTATTTACTTTGATAAATATGAAAAAATACATAATCATAAATATAAAGAAATTTCTTCGTTTACATTAGAAGATGAAATAAAAAAAAGATTTGGGTTTCAAGTAAAAGATCCAAATTTTGAAAATATTGAAAATTATATTACTGCTGCTAATGAAAATTTTGAGTTAAAAAAAAATGAATTGAATAAATTTTTACAGGATAATTTTTTTAATTTAGATAATTCAGCGATAAAGGGCCTAGAATTTATAACAAAAAATTAATCAATTATTTTGAGTGAGTATTTTTGTAACGTATTGTTGAATAAATCTTTTTTATTTTCTAAAAAGTTTTTATTTTTTAAATTGAATAAGTTATTCCTAAAATAATAATCATATAAATTAAATGTTTTTTTACTATCATCAAATAATGATATTGACCAATTTTTCTCTTTTTTATTAATTTGACTTATACTTGTATAAAAATCTTGATTGCATTTTAAATTAAAATTTTTATTACTTTCGAAATAATTTAAAATTGACTCTGATAAATCAATATTATCGCACATAATATCTACAGTTTTTTTAGATGGATTATCTTTATTTTTTTTTATGATTAAAAATGGAATATAAATTGATGCATCCGACTGAGAGGTGAAATAATTATCATTAAATACGTAACCATGATCAGAAGTAATAATAAATAAAGTATCATTAAATTTTGTATTCTCTTTTATTTTTAAAAAAAAATCATTTATTTCATCAATCAATCTATTAAATTCTCGTTTACCATAATATTCATCTCCACCTTTCCAGTAAGAATTCGCAAAATGTAAAAGTATTAAATTTTCATCTGAATTATTTAACATTCCCATACTTCTATTTGTAAAATCATAAATTTTTTTATTAGAAAATTTAGAAAATAATTTTTTAGTTAATCCATGGAATGCATAAGGTGTGTTGGAATGATAGGATAACGTAGGATCATTATTAGCGTACCAAGATGAATTCATTATTTCATTACTTCTTAATCCAATTGAATTAAAAATTTTAGAAATCCCTGAATTAAATATTAGCATTGAATTGAAATTAATACTTTGGGTTTTTTTTAAATTTCCAAGTTCTGACGAACAACCATGGCCAATAAGCTGTCTATAACTTAAATTTTTTTCCTCTAATGTAGTAAAGAGTGTTTTTGAATATTTAATTTTTTTATGATCTTTTTTTACAAGAAAATCATCGTATTCACCAAGCGAGGTATTTAATGCTTTTTTATTGTTAAAATTAAAGAATCCCGAGAAATAGCCACATGTTCCTGTAAAAGAAGTAATAAAATTGTTGTATTGAATTACTGAGAAATCGTTTTTCAGTTCATTATTAATGATTTGGCTCTTTATTTTTTTATTATAATTTCCAAGTGCACTTTTTGGTAAACCATCAATATAAATTAAAACAACTTTTTTATGATTTTTTAGATTACTTTTATTGATTATAAAATCTGACAAAAAAATAAAACTATTTATTATTAAAAAAAATACTATCAATAATTTAATAATTCTAAATTTATGATTTATATATAGTTTTTTACTAAATTCATTTTTTATCGATAATAAAAATGCTATGAAAAAAATTATTAATAGAATGAAAATCCTTAATAGAATTTCATACTTTGTGTTGAATATCGATGGATAAGCTATATCAATTAAATGATAAAATGAAAAAAAAGTATTTAAAAATATAAAAAAAATTAAATTTTTTTGAAAATTGATATTAATTTTTAAGAAAAAATTTAGTCCGATTATCAATAAACATAATAATAAACTAAAAATAGTAAGATAATGAAAAATAGATCTTATTTTATTTAAAAAAAATAATTTATCATAAATAATAAAATGAAATGAAATTATTATGAAAATTGATAATAAAAATGTATCTATATAAAAATTGATCCTTCTTGATGCAAACATTTAACTTTATGTTAATTCTTTTTATCTTTTTTTTTAAATATTAATAAAAATTTTCTTATCAAATTTCGAATTTTTTGTGGCAATCCTAAGAAATACAATAGAATGAAATTTAATGCTGCAAAAATTGATGCAAAAAGTGATGTAATAAAACCAGGATCAATATATGCAAATGCATTTGATGGTATCAATATTAAAATTATCAAAGTATTTAAGATCAAGTTCAAAATTTAAAATCCTTATATAATTTAATCAATTTCTCTTCTTATTTGTCTAAATTTAAAATTTAATATGTTTTTATTCATATTATAAAACACCTTAGCGACGTTGTAGCATTTATTAAATTGCTGTAAAGATATATGCATGAAAAAAAATACAAAAATCTTCTGTGATATTGCCGAATTAAATGTAATTAAAAAGTTTAATAAAAAAAAAATAGTAAAAGGTTTTACAACTAATCCTACTTTAATGAAAAAAGCTGGAGCAAAAAACTATGAAAACTATTCCAAAAAAATTCTTAAAATTTGCAAGAACAAACCAGTGTCTTTAGAGGTATTTGCTGATGAATATAATGGAATGAAAAATCAAGCTTCAAAAATTAATAAATGGGGTAAAAATGTTTATGTTAAAGTGCCAGTAACAAACTCTAAAGGTATATTTATGAGTAAAATTATTAAAGAGCTAAACAATAAAAACATTAAACTTAATATAACAGCAGTCTATACACACCAGCAAACTAAAAAAATTTTAAATTCAATTAATAAAAAAACAAAAGTTATCATATCTATTTTTGCTGGTAGAGCGGGAGATGTTGGCAAAGATCCAATACCTGAAATTATAAAAAGTATTAAAGCGGCAAAAAAATTTAAGAATGTCGAGATACTATGGGCTAGTGTAAGAGAACCATATAATTTTATTCAAGCAAAACAACTTGGATGTCATATTATAACAGTGCCGCCAACCATAATAGAAAAAATTGAAAAATTTGGGAAATCATTTAAGGATCTATCAAATGAAACAGTAAAAACTTTTTATAAAGATGCAATGAGTGCAGGTTTTAAGATTTAGAATAAATGTATTATTTTATATTATTTAATCTCAAATTTAGTAACAGCATAGCCATAAAATTTTAAAGTTTTAGATTTCTTAAACTTATTTGTGTTAATTGATTTTGGATAACAGTCATACAATTCCTTTGAATAAGTACTAATTTCAGGTTTCCAAAGAAGATCTAAACATACATATAAAAAATCATCTTTAAAATTATCAATATCTTTTTCGTACAATATTTTCTTATTAAGGTATTTTCTGTATCCAGTTCTTAAATAAAGATCAAAATAAGATATGTTTTCACTAACAATATTTTCTACGTTTGACTGATTAATAAACTTAATCAAACCTGGGGTATCTGGTTTTCTAATTTGTGGATTATTAAAATCTTTGGCACAAATAAATATACTAAAAAAGATTAAAAATATGATAAGTGAGTTACTTAATGATTTTATTTTTAAATTTGAGATATAAAATAAATTTACTATTGTAATTATTGGTACCAAATAAGTCCAATATCTAGCGCCAGTTATCCCTGATAAAGTTAATGAAATAAAAATAATAAAAACATAAGTACTAACAAAAATAATTAATAAATATAGTATAAAAAGATTCTCATAAACATTTTTTCTAAGTTTCCATATTGATAAAATAATTAAAAGAAGATTTATAAATCCTAAGATATAGGAATTAAAAAAACTTTTGAAATTATATCCAATAAAAAATTCAATTGATAATTTATTATGAGCCATTGGTTTGCCATCTAATCTTGATAAAATATAATCTAGGTTTAAAAATAGGTACAAAAAACAAAAAAGTATTATTAAAAATGAATATACAAATATTTTCTTTTTGATTAGTTCTCTTTTGGATAGATAAATTAAAAATAGAAATAATAATTGTGAGAATACAATTACGATTGCAAATGGATGTAAAGATAAAGCAAATAAATTGAAAAAGCACAGGGAGATTATTTCAAAAAAGTATAATTTTTTATTAGAGATATTCTTTATAATGTGAAAAAAAATTAAAATTAAAAATAAATAAAAGAATAAAGCAAAAGATATTATTCTAACTTCAGTCGATATCCATATTAAAAAAAGATTAATGCTTAAAAGAAATAAAACCAGATTGCTGAAAGATTTTGTAAATATATAATTAGAAATAAAGAAAGCTAATAAAAGCGATAAAAAACCAAAAATAATATGAAATAACCTAATTGAATAAGCTGAATATTCAAAAAAATGATTATATATATTTAATATATAGAAATATAATGGAGAATTGTATTCTGTGTCCTTAATTTTTAACCAAACTTCATTATAAGTTTGCAATGGTTCTGTTTCCCAATATGTAAGAATTTCATCGCCCCAGAGCCCTACACTATCAAAGTCAAAAAATCTTAAAATAAAAGCAAAAAAAAGTAATAAGATTGTAAGATAATAATTATTAGTTTTATTTTCTAAGAAAGAATTTTTAGACATAAATTTATTTAAACAAATATTTTTAAATATTAGAAAAGTTTTTGAGATTATCTTCTAAATACTCAGAAGCATAGCTACTTGTCATCAAAACTTCATTAATAAAATTTTTGTCTTCTTTTAGAGTTGGGTCAATGTGAGGTATGATTGAGACATTGAATTTAACTGCATCTAAAATAAAATTTTTATCTTTTTTAAGAAGATCGTCTACATACTTAAATGAATATCCCCAATATTTTATAATTTTAAGTACGAATTTTTTATCTTTTTTTAAATTTGGATTTGCAAATTCAAAATTAAATCCATTCCAATGACAAGCATGCATAACAAATTCTTCATCTGACCAAAATTCTTCAGGCACTTTCCCATAATAATTATTTAAAACAATATCTAGTGCTTCCCATTTATTCATATGAATATTTTATAACTTAATATTCATAAATTGATACTGTTTTGATAAAAATTTTAATAAATAATCTTATAGATATGTAAATTGATTTTAAATAAAATTAAATTATAAATTCACTTTCTATATGGATAAACTTTCAGAAAAAAATATATATAATGAAAATTTTAGTCAAAATAAAAATGTATTGCTTTTAATTGGTCATTTAAGAACCATAAAATATCTTTTAAAGTATCATAGAAAATTTTTAAAAAATTCAAATTCAGATTTGATCATATCAACGTGGACAGATGATGAAATAGAAATTGACACAATAGATTTAATCAAAAAAAAGTTGAAACCTATATATTTTGAATTCGAGGAATTTAATTTCAATCTGACAGCTGATATTTTTGGTAACTTAAATAAATTTGATATGATGTTTGGAAAGGCTTCATTATCAACAAGATCTCAAATTTATAAATTTATACGATCTGCAGAACTTGTAAATCAGTTAGAAAATCTACAAAATAAAAAATATGAAATAATTTTTAAGAGCAGACCAGATTTGTTCTTTTTTTCTAATATAAATACAAAAATTCCAAATAATATAATCTTGTTTGAAAATTCCATAGGTGATTGGAATTACGACAGATCAGATCGGTTTTTTTATGGACATAGAGAAATTTTTTTTAAATTAATTAAAGTTCTTAAACAAAATGCCAAAAAAGCTTGGGGTGAAAAATCAATCTATCCAGTTCTAAACCTTATTCCATTACAGGAACAGTTTATAAAATACTGTACTGACAAAGATAAAATCATTTGTAAGTCCTTTTTACCCATTATAAGAGTTTGGAGACCAAATAAAGAACCTGATATAAAAAGTATAAGTAAAATCTTTTTATATATGTTATTAAGAATTTTAAAGACTTTATTTCATGCTGCAGAAAAAAAATCATAGTGACATTGCGGTTATAATTCCTGCCTACAATGAATCAAAAAACATAAATAAATTAATTTTAAAAATTAATTTTTATTTAAACAAACCAAATATTTTTGTTGTAGATGATTCTCCCAATTTTGAAACTGCTGCAATTATTAAAAAGAAAAAAATTAGAATTAACTATTTTCACAGAAAAAAAAAGAGTGGAAGAGGATCGGCAGTTATCTTTGCTTTAAAAAAGATTGTTAAAAAAAGAAATATTAACACTGTAATTGAGATGGATGCTGATTTTTCACATCCACCAAAGGAAATAAGAAGAAACTTAAATTTTTTTTTAAAAAATAATTTAGATTTATTAATTGGTAGTCGATATCTAAAAAAAAGTAAGATAATAAATTGGCCTTTATCAAGAAAAATTTTATCATATCTTTCAAACAAACTTGCTAGACTTCTTCTTTCTATTGATGTGACTGATTACACAAATGGATTTAGAATTTATTCTTTAAAATCATGTAAAATTATCACTAAAAGATGTGGTAAAATTGGAGATGGTTTCATTATTTTATCTGAAATTCTTCAAGAGATTAACAATGAAGATTTAAAAATTGATGAAATCGAAACAGTGTTTGTTAATAGATCTAGAGGAGAAAGTACGGTAAGTTTAAAACTTATAATAATGTCCTTAATTGGTTTATTTAAACTTTTTATAAAAAGATTTAAGTAAAATCGTAAGATAAAGCCTTAATCTTAACTTTGTCACAAATATATTTTACTTGCTTTTGATTTAAATTTTCATGATTAGGTAAATATAATCCATGCTTATGAATTTTTTCAGCATTAGGTAATTTAGGTCTTTTATATTTTTTCAACCAGAAAGGTTGTTGACCCATATTTCCACATATTAACGGTCTGGTCTCAATTTTATTTTTTTTTAAATAATTAAAAACCTCTTGACGATTTTTAACCATAATAGCGTAGCCAAAGTTAGAAACTATTTTAGCATCACTATTTTGCGTCCAAAAATTTGATAATAGTTTTTGATAAAGTCTAAAATTCCTGAATCTTGTTTTTATTTTTCTTGTGAGAACTTTCATTTGTTCTATTCCCAGAAAAGCATTTAAATCTGTTGGTCTTAAATTAAATCCTGAGTAATAAAAAGTGTATAACGATCTTACATTGTCAATATTATATTTCTTTTCAAGCTGCTTTCTTTCTTTATTTTCTAAGTCTCTTCCCCACCCATGTGATCTTATTGAGAGTAAGACGTTATAAAGTTTTTTATCGTCTATAGTTAACATACCTCCTTCAATAGTTGATATGTGGTGCCCATAATAGAATGAAAAACTTGAGGCTATTCCAAATGTACCGAGGTTTTTACCCTCATAGGTGGTTCCAAGAGCCTCACACGTATCTTCTAAAATTTTAACCTTATATTTCGAGCATATTTTTCTAATTGCTTTCATATCGTTCGCATGACCCAAAACATGCACTAAAATTATTAAAGAAGGTTTATATTGTTTACATAACTTTTCTAAATGGTTTATATCGAGTCCTAAATCTGATTTATTACAATCACATAATTTCACTTTATATCCCATTTGCATAAAGGGAGTGATTGTAGTTACCCAAGATACTGCTGGTGCTATTATAGTTTTGTTTCTCAACATGTTTGCTTCAATTAAACCTTGGGCAATTAATAAATTTGCTGATGATCCGCTATTAACAAAAATAGAATATTTTCTTTTGATCCACTTACTAAAAATTTTCTCAAATTTAAGAGTTAAGTCTCCTTTAGTT
>MDTD01031459.1_pt1 | contig 12263 bp, 11 predicted proteins | sample 811221 | NCBI WGS metagenome assembly MDTD01 (sample SAMN05326646, study PRJNA326480) | marine metagenome | isolation source: seawater | place: Pacific Ocean: South West | collected 2011 | reverse complement strand
TAAGAAAACAAATTATAGTGCTAAATATATAGTTATAGCTACTGGTTCCTCTGTTGCTTCAATACCAGGAATAGAAATAGATGAAAAAAATATAATTTCGTCTACTGGAGCATTATCACTTAATAATGTACCAAAAAGATTGGCTGTTATCGGTGGGGGCTATATAGGATTGGAGATGGGCTCTGTTTGGTCAAGACTAGGATCAAATGTTACAGTCATTGAATACCTTGATCATATTACACCAGGCATGGACCGGGAAATTTCAAATGAGTTTAAAAAAATTTTAACTAAACAAGGAATTAACTTTAAAATGGGTGCCAAGGTAAATAAAGTAGAATCCAATAAATCAGGTGTTTCAATAAATTATACAGACATAAAAAATACAAAGGACGAAACTTTAGAATTTGATAAAGTATTAGTTTCTGTTGGACGTAAACCCTATACAGAGGGTCTTAATTTAACAAAAGTAGGAGTAAAGAAAGATAATAAAGGCAGGATAGAAGTTAACAAAAAATTACAAACTTCAATTGAAAATATTTATGCTATTGGCGATGTAATCAAAGGCCCTATGTTAGCACACAAGGCTGAAGAAGAGGGAATAGCTGTGGCAGAGATACTAGCAGGCCAAGCAGGACACGTTAATTACGATGTTATTCCTGGAGTGATTTATACTTCTCCAGAAGTAGCAACAGTAGGCAAAACCGAAGAACAATTGAAGGAAGAAAATAAATCTTATAAAGTTGGAAAATTTCCTTTTTTAGCTAATTCGAGAGCAAAAGTTAACAATGAAACCGAGGGATTTGTTAAGATTTTAGCAGATAGTAAAACTGATAAAGTTTTAGGAGTGCACATTATCGGGCCTCATTGTGGAGACATGATTGCAGAAATGGCCTTAGCAATGGAATTCGGTGCCAGCGCAGAGGATATTGCAAGAACTTGTCATGCGCACCCTACTCACACAGAAGCTATAAAAGAAGCTGCATTAGCTGTTGATAAAAGACCAATTCATTTCTAATTAAAAAAAATTTAAATAATATTATCAAATGAAAGCACAAGTTTTGTTGCCAAAAGTTTTTAACTTTCCGTTCACTTATAATTCTAAAAAAGAGAATAGAGTGGGGGATCTAGTGGAAGTTCCGTTTGGTTCTAAAAAAGAAATCGGTGTTATTTGGAAAAATAATTATTCAGAACCACACAATATAAATATAAAAGACATAAATAAAAATACAGGCTATTCGATCAATAGTAACCTTATCGACTTTATCGAATGGTTTTCGATTTATAACATGGTGCCAATCGGCCTAGTTTTGAAGATGGCGATCGGAGGAACTGAAAAATTTTTAAAAATTGAAGATGATTTAATTAAATATAAAAAAACTCAAATAAAAAACTTTAAATTAAACTATGAACAATCTGAGGCGCTTAAATTTCTTGGAAAAGTTAATAATAAATTTGATGTTTCTGTCTTACAAGGGACTACAGGATCAGGAAAAACTTTAGTTTATTTTGAGAGAATAAAAAAAACGATAGAAAATAATAATCAAGCTTTAGTGCTATTGCCAGAAATATTTCTTACTAATGAATTTAAATCAAGATTTGAAGATTTTTTTGGATTTGAACCTGCCATATGGCATTCAAGAATAACACCAAAAAAAAAAAGAATTATTTGGAAAGGAATAATAAGCAATAAGATAAAAATATTAGTCGGCGCTAGATCAGCATTACTTTTGCCTTTTAAAAAGCTTGGAATTATTATTGTAGATGAAGAACATGATGGTTCTTATAAGCAAGACGAGGGAGTCATATATAACGCTAGAGATATGGCAATCTCAAGAGCCAATTTTGAAAAAATTCCTATACACTTAATAACTTCCGTTCCATCAGTTGAAACCTATAATAATATCTGTAAAAAAAAATATAGATGTACTAAAATTTTAAAAAGGTTTAATGATTATCCTTTACCAGAGTCTAAGATAATTAATTTAAATATCAATAAAATCAAAAATAAATTTATTTCAAAAGATACTGTCGATATAGTTCAAACTTATTTGAATAAAGGCAATCAGATACTATTTTTTTTGAATAGGAGAGGTTTTGCTCCATATTTAATTTGCAAAAAATGCGGATTCAAACAAGTTTGTTCAAATTGTTCATTATATCTAACTTTTCATAAAATAAAAAATAAAGCGATATGTCATCATTGCTCACTTGAAAAAGAAATAAAAACAAAATGTAAATTAGGTGAGAGTTGTGAATTTATTATGTACGGTCCAGGTGTAGAAAAGATATTTGATGAGGTAAAAGAAATATTTCCAGATAAAAATATAAGTATTTTTTCAAGTGATTATCTTAAAACAAAAGATAAAACAAAAAACTTCTTTAAAAAAATGAATGAAAATAAAATAGATATTTTAGTTGGAACCCAAATGATTTCTAAAGGTTTTAATTTTCCAAAACTAAATTGTATCGTCGTTATCGACGCTGATTTTTCGGGGAGAGGTTATGATCTGAGAACTACTGAAAAAAATATCCAATTATACCACCAATTAAGTGGAAGAGCTGGCAGATTTAGCTCAAAGTCACTTATAATATATCAAACTCTCACACCGCAAGATGTGACACTGAATGAATTGATTAAAGATAAATCTGAAAAACTCCTTAAGAATGAACTTTTATTGAGACAGAAAAATAAATTGCCTCCTTTCATAAGATTGATTGCGATAATAATATCTTCAAAAGATCGAAGCTTGAGCATCCAAGGGGCAAGAGAAATTAAAATTAAATTAAATAAAATTAAAGATCTGGAAGTTTTAGGACCAGTCGATTCTCCATTACTCAAAATTAAAAAAAATTTTAGATCAAGACTGTTAATCAGATTTAATAATCAACTTTTTATGCAAAAAAAAATCTCGAAAGTGTTAAATATGCTTAAAATTTCATCAAAAATTAAACTTACGGTTGATGTCGATCCAATAAATTTTGCCTAACTCCATAATTGGCAACTTGATCAAGTTATACTCATATGATACGACCACAGCATATTTCACAATAAATTCTTACAATAAAAATGAGTGCAAACAAATCCTTCTCTTCCGAAACTTCTGAAAGATACGCTCGCGCTTTATTTGAACTATCAAAAGAGTCAAATGATCTAAATAAAACCGAAGAAGATATTTATAATTTTAAATTATTGTATGATAGCAGCGATGAGATTAAAAATTTTATTAAAGATCCCTCTAAAAGCACATTTCAACAGAATGAAGTTGTAAATTTTATAGGGGAAAAATTAGAATTTTCAAAAAATTTAAAAAATTTCTTTTTATTGCTTGTTAAAAGAAGAAGAATTTTTTTCATTAAAAAGATTTTAGAAAGTTTTTTCAGATTATGTACAAAAAAAAGAGGGGAATTGAAAGCCTCGTTAATTTCGTCTAAAGAATTATCTAAATCAGAGTTAGATGAAATAAGTAAAGATTTATCAAATACTATGGGCTCAACTATAAAATTTGATTATAAAGTTGATAAAGAATTAATTGGTGGTTTAAAAATTCAACTCGGTAGTTTTATGATTGATACATCAATTAAAAATAAACTTAAAAAATTTGAACAAGTGATGATGGAAAATTAAAATGGCAATTAATCCTTCAGAAGTAACAAAATTATTAAAAGAACAAATTAAAAATTTCGGTAAACATGCCGAAGTTTCAGAAATTGGAAAAGTTCTATCCGTAGGAGATGGTATCGCTCGAGTATATGGTTTAGATAATGTGCAAGCTGGAGAAATGGTCGAATTTGAAGATGGCTCAAAAGGTATGGCACTTAATTTGGAAAACGATAATGTTGGTGTGGTTATCTTTGGTGATGATAGGAATATAAAAGAAGGCGATACTATTAAAAGAACAAATGCAATTGTGGATGTTCCTGTTGGCAAAGAGTTATTAGGAAGAGTTGTAGATGGTTTAGGAAATCCCATTGATGGCAAAGGTTCTCTTTCAGCTAAAAGCAGAAAACGTGTAGAAGTTAAGGCCCCAGGGATAATACCAAGGCAATCTGTTAACGAGCCAATGCAAACAGGTTTAAAATCGATAGATTCTTTAATTCCAATTGGAAGAGGACAACGGGAGTTAATTATCGGAGATAGGCAAACGGGTAAAACAGCTGTTGCTATAGACACAATTATAAATCAAAAAAAAATTAATGAGTCTTCTGATGAGAAAAAAAAATTATATTGCGTTTATGTAGCCATTGGACAAAAACGTTCGACTGTTGCACAGATAACAAAAACTTTAGAAGAGGCTGGCGCCTTAAAATATACTACGATTGTTGCAGCCACAGCATCAGACTCTGCTCCATTACAATTTTTAGCTCCATATACTGGATGTACAATTGGCGAATACTTTAGAGATAATGGGATGCATGCATTAATTGTTTATGATGACCTATCAAAACAAGCTGTAGCATACAGACAAATGTCTCTTTTATTGAGAAGACCTCCTGGAAGAGAGGCATACCCTGGTGATGTATTCTACTTACACAGTAGATTATTGGAGCGTGCAGCAAAACTCAGCGATAAAAGTGGAGGAGGCTCTTTAACAGCTCTGCCAATAATAGAAACTCAAGCTGGAGACGTGTCTGCTTATATACCGACCAATGTAATTTCGATTACAGATGGCCAAATTTTTTTAGAAACAGAGCTATTTAACCAAGGGATTCGACCTGCAGTAAACGTCGGCTTATCAGTTTCACGAGTTGGATCTGCAGCTCAAACTAAAGCAATGAAAAAAGTTGCAGGTTCAATTAAATTGGAATTAGCACAATATAGAGAAATGGCAGCCTTTGCTCAATTTGGCTCAGATTTAGATGCTTCAACTCAGCAATTACTTAATCGAGGAGCAAAATTAACTGAACTTTTAAAACAAGATCAATATTCTCCAATGACAGTTGCTGAACAGGTGATTTCTGTTTTTGCTGGCGTTAAAGGTTTTCTAGATAACGTTGAACTAGTGAAAATAAAAAAATTTGAAAGTGATATAATTGAAAAAACAAAATCTGACAAGCCTGAAATAATAAATGATATTCAATCTTCAGGAAAATTAGAGGAGAAAACGGAAAAACTTTTAATTGAATTAATCGAAAAATATAAAAAAAGTGATAAATAATGCCAAGTTTGGACGACTTAAAAAAAAGAATTAAGAGTGTAAAATCCACTCAAAAAATCACAAAAGCTATGAAAATGGTAGCTGCTGCAAAGTTAAGAAAGGCTCAAGAGAATGCAGAAAAGGGACGACCCTACAGTCAAAAAATGCAAAATATAATACTTAATCTTACAAAATCAATTAGCGATATTGAAAATGCACCTAAACTTTTGGTTGGTACTGGAAATGACAAAACTCATCTATGTGTTGTGTTAACAGCTGATAGAGGGTTATGTGGCGGGTTCAACTCAAATATTTGCAAATTAGCAAAAACAACCTTCAAAAAAATTTTGAGTGATGGAAAAAATTTAAAGATCATTACAGTAGGATCTAAAGGACACGATCAGATTAAAAGAGAATATGGAAAATACATAATTAAAAAATTTAGTTTCAAAGATAAAAAACAAATTTCTTTTAAAGAGGCAGAAATAATTGGAAGCGAAATAATTGAATTATTTAATCAAAATGAATTTGATAAATGTATATTATTTTTTAATAATTTTAAAAATGTAATAACTCAAATTCCTCAAGCACAACAAATTATCCCAGCAGAAAGCAAATCTTCAGACTTAAAAAATGAAAATGTCTTATATTATGAATTTGAACCAGATGAAGATGAAATATTAGAAGATTTACTCCCAAAAAACATATCTACTCAAGTTTTTAAAGCATTTTTAGAAAACGCCGCTAGCGAACAAGGATCAAGAATGACAGCGATGGACAATGCAACAAGAAATGCAGGAGATTTAGTCGATAAATTAACAATCAATTATAATAGAAGTAGACAAGCATCAATCACAAAAGAATTAATAGAAATTATTTCAGGAGCAGAAAGTTTATAAGCATGAACAAAAAAGGAAAAATAACTCAAATTATTGGGGCCGTAGTAGATGTAAATTTTGAAGATGATTTGCCTGAAATTTACACTGCATTAGAGGTTAATAATTCTGGAATTAAATTAATCTTAGAGGTTGCACAACATTTAGGTGAGAATGATGTTAGAACAATCGCTATGGACTCTACAGAAGGTCTTAAAAGAGGAGATGAAGTTCTTAATACCCAATCACCTATCAGTGTGCCAGTTGGCCCAGAAACTCTGGGAAGAATAATAAATGTAGTTGGCGAGTCTATTGATGAGAGAGGTGACGTAAAAACAAAAGAAAGATGGCCAATACACAGACCAGCACCAAAATTTACAGACCAAGCAACAGAAACAGAGCAACTAGTAACTGGTATAAAAGTTATTGATTTGTTGGCACCTTATGCAAAAGGAGGGAAGATTGGATTATTCGGTGGAGCAGGAGTTGGAAAAACTGTTACGATTATGGAATTAATTAACAACATTGCAAAAGCACACGGAGGCTTTTCAGTTTTTGCCGGAGTTGGAGAAAGAACAAGAGAAGGAAATGATCTTTACCATGAAATGATAGAGTCCGGAGTAATAAAGACTGATGGAAAGGGATCAAAAGCAGCTTTAGTTTACGGTCAAATGAATGAGCCTCCTGGAGCTAGAGCACGAGTAGCTCTTACAGGATTGACTGTCGCTGAATACTTTAGAGACAAAGAAGGTCAAGACGTTCTCTTTTTCGTAGATAATATTTTTAGATTTACTCAAGCTGGATCTGAAGTGTCGGCTTTATTAGGTAGAATACCGTCTGCGGTAGGTTATCAGCCGACTTTAGCCACCGATATGGGGAATCTTCAAGAAAGAATTACATCTACAGATAAGGGATCTATTACATCAGTACAAGCAATATATGTTCCCGCTGATGATCTTACAGATCCTGCACCGGCGACATCTTTTTCCCATTTGGATGCTACTACGGTTCTATCGAGACAAATTGCAGAAATTGGTATTTACCCTGCTGTAGATCCACTTGACTCTACTTCTAGAATTTTAGATCCAAGAATTGTAGGGGAAGAGCATTATAGAGTCGCTAGAGATGTACAAAGAATTTTACAAGCATATAAGTCTCTTCAGGACATAATAGCGATATTGGGTATGGATGAGTTATCAGAGGAAGATAAATTAACTGTCGCAAGAGCCAGAAAAATACAAAGGTTTTTGTCTCAACCATTTTTCGTAGCCGAAGTATTTACTGGATCTCCAGGAAAATTAGTTAACTTAAACTCCACGATAAAAGGATTTGACGCTATTTGTAAAGGTGAATATGACCATCTGCCAGAGGCAGCTTTTTATATGGTAGGTGGAATCGAAGAAGTCGTTGAGAAAGCGGATAAATTAGCAAAAGAAAGTAAATAATGTCAGGAAAATTTATATTAGAAATTATAGCACCTGACAGATTAATATTAAAAACTGAAACTTTAGAGACAATTATCCCATCCTACGAGGGAGAAATGGGTATTTTAAAAGATCATATCCCTTTAATAACTTTTCTCAGACCAGGGGTTATTAAAGTAAAAGGAGATGTGGAAAAATTTTTTTTTGTTGAAGAAGGAACTGTTGAATTTTCCAATAATTGTCTTTTAATTTTAACCTCTACAGCAAAAGAATTGTCAAGTTTGGATAAAGACTTAAAAGATCTTCTCATCAGTGATGCAGAAAAAAAAATAAATAGCGAAATTACAGATAAAGAAAAATATTTATTGTCACACAAGATAGAAGTTTTAAAGAATATTAGCCAATAAGTAATTTTATATTTTTCAAAAGTTTTAAATACATATCTTTTTTAAAATCTACTATAACCTCAGGAAGTTCATCGGGTAAAATCCATTTCCAATCAATAAATTCTTGGTTTTCATTATTTAAATCTATTTCTTTTTCTTTACCAACAAATCTTACAATAAACCATTTCTGTTTTTGACCTCTGAATTTACCTTTCCATATAATTCCAACCAAATGATCTGGTAACTCATATTCAAAAAAACCATCTATTTCTCTTAATATCTCAATATTTTTGATATTTGTTTCTTCAAATAATTCTCTTCTCATTGCAGAAATATAATTTTCACCTTTATCAACACCGCCTTGAGGCATTTGCCATTTATCGTTTGGATTATCTCTTCTTTTACCGACGAAAACTTCATTTTTATGATTTAAAATTATAACTCCGACACCATTACGCATCGGAAGATTTTGTTTATCCATTTGTTTAAGAATTAAAAAGATTAATAGCGTAATTTAATTGATTGTCTTTATCAGAATTTATTAGAAAATCGTCACCCTCTTCCTCAACTAAAATATCCGGAGTCACACCCACTTCTGAGATAGATTTTCCAGAGGGAAGATAATATTTGGAGATTGTTAACCTCATGCCCCCACCATTTTTCAGAGGAATTATTGACTGCACTGAACCTTTACCATATGAGTTTTCCCCTAAAATTATTGCTCTTTTGTGATCTTTTAATGCTCCCGCAAAAATCTCTGATGCTGAAGCAGAACCATTATTTATTAATACTACTACTGGTTTTCCTTTAACTTCATCACCTTTTCTTGCATAAAATTTTCTAGTTTCTGAAATTTTTCTACCTTTTGTAGATACTATTTCACCATCGTTTAAAAAATAATCAGTAATATTTATTGCTTGTGCCAATAATCCACCAGGATTATTTCTCAAGTCGAGAACGTATCCTTTAACTTTTGATTTTTTCTCAAATTCTTTTACAGTTTTTAGGAACTGTTTGTCACTATTTTCATTGAAGGATTTTAACCTAATGTATCCTAAGTTTTTTTCTTCACCAAGCACTTTCGAGCTTACAGATTGAACTTCAATTATTTTTCTTATTATTGTAAACTTTAATGGTCTTTTAACATTTTTACGCCTGACCGTTAATTCAATTGAAGTTCCAACGGGACCTCTCATTAATTTAACTGCTTCTAACAGTGATTTTCCTTGAACTTGCTCTGTACCAATTTTAACAATGTAATCTCCCGCTTTTATCCCTGCTTTTGCTGCAGGCGTTTCATCAATTGGTGAAATAACTTTTACCACTCCAGATTCCATACCTATTTCGATTCCCAAACCACCAAACTCTCCTTTAGTGTCAGTTTGCATTTCTCTAAAAAGTTCTGGACTCATGTATGCTGAATATGGATCAAGAGATTGTAGGACGCCATTAATAGCAGAGTCTATCATCTCTGCTTGATCCACATCATCTACATAATCTTTTTTAATATTTTCAAGCACTTCCCCGAAAAGATCTATTTTTTCATACAGATCATTTTTAGAGTAGGATACAGATGAAAAAATAAAAAATAGAAAGAAAATTAGTAAAATTTTTCTCATATATATGCTTTCTCTTTTGGAATTTCTTCTGACCACATTTTTTCTAAATCATAGAATTGTCTTTTTTCAGGATGAAATATATGCACTATAATATCATGAGTATCTACTAGTTTCCAATCTTTACTATCTTTTCCTTCAATTCGGCAATTTTCTAATCCAATTTTTTTTAGTTCACTTAAAAGTATTTCTGATAAGGATTGCAAGTGTCTAGAGGATGTACCCGAGGCTATAATCATATAGTCGGCAATATAAGATTTATTTGTTAGATCAATAGATGTTATATCTTGAGCTTTATTATTATCTAAAATTTTTTCAATACTTTTTTTAATTTCTGAAACTTGCATCAATTTGATTTACTAATCTTTTTTCTCAAGATTGTAGAGGAAATTTCTATTGGTTTATTTTTAATAAAAGTAAGGTTATTTTTTTTTAAATATTTTACCACAACAAATTCTTTTCTCTTCTTATCATATCCCTTGCGAGAAAAAACAATTAATTTTGCTAATTTTACGATTTTTTTCCAACTTTTCCATCTATGAAATTCATAAAGAATATCAGATCCAATTATGAAATAAAGATTAGATAAGCTTTCTTTTTTAGAAATATGTTTGATCATGTCTATAGATCTTGACGATTTTATTTTGTTATCTAAATACAAAACCTGAATTTTATCATTTTTTTTTACTATCTCTTTTGCCCTACGCAATCTCTTTTTCAATGAAAAAAATGGTTTTTTTTTAAAAGGATTTTTTTTTGTTATCACCCAATAAATTTTGTTAAGTCTTACTTTTTTAATCGCAATTTTAGAGATTGCTAAATGACCAGTGTGAGCTGGATCGAAGCTACCGCCTAAAATACCAATTTTATTATTTTGATTTTTTTCCATCAACTAAGGTCTAATAATACCTTTTCCTGAAACAATGTATTTATAGGATGTTAACTGATTAATGCCCACTGGGCCTCTAGGTGGCAGCTTGTTTGTAGATATTCCTATTTCACCCCCAAATCCGAATTCGCCACCATCAGCAAATTGAGTGGAAACGTTGTGCATTGCTATTGAACTATTAACGCCATTTAAAAAAACTTTAGCATTTTTTTTGTTCGCAGTGATAATGCTATCAGTATGCATTGTGCCATATTTTAGAATGTGCTCAACTGCATCATATACATTTTTAACTGTTTTAATTGAAATAATAGAATCCAAATATTCCGTTTTCCAATCTTTTTCAGTAGTTCTTTTTAATTTTCCTTTAAAAAGCTTATTAACTTTTTGATCAACCCTAACTTCACAACCTGAATTTAAAAGAGCATTTATTATTTGTTTAGCATGAGTTTTTAAAGCATTCTCCTCGATTAGAAGAGTTTCTACAGCTCCACAAATACTTGTTCTTCTCATTTTTGCATTTATGATTAAGTCTTTTGCCATTTTTATATTTGCAGTTTTTTCAACATAAATATGGCATAGTCCTTCAAGATGGCCAATTACGTGTACGTTAGAAAATTTTTGTACTTTCTCTACAAGCCCTTTCCCTCCTCTTGGAACTATTACATCAATATAAGCACTCATTTTTGATAATAGTTGATCTACTATTTTTCTGTTTTTATTCCCGATAAACTGAACACAATTTTGATTGATATTATTTTTTCTTAAATTTTCTCTGAATAAATTAGCCAATAATCTATTTGAGTTAAAAGCTTCAGATCCACCCCTTAAAATAGAACAATTACCTGATTTCAGACATAGCGCTGCAACATCAGCGGTTACATTTGGCCTACTTTCATATATTACACCTATAACACCTATTGGAGTTGTTACTTTTTTAATTGTCAAATTGTTAGGTCTACGCCATGTTTCTAAAACTCTTCCAACGGGATCTTTAAACTTTGCTATTTCATTTATTGAATTTCTAATACCGTCAATTCTTTTTTTATTTAAAATAAGTCTATCAACTAAATGCTTTCTTTTAACATTTTTAACATCTTTCAGATTTTCTCTGATAATTATATTAGTATTTTTTAAAAGTGATTTATTGTAGTTTTCTAAAACTTTTTTTATTTTTTTATGTTTTACACCTTTTAAATCCTCAAAGGCTTTTTTTGCTTTCTTCCCTATAGTATCTAAATAATTCATTTATAATAATACCATATCATCTTTGTGAATTACCTCAGTTTTGCTAAGATAGCCAAGAATTGCTTCGATCTCTTTACTTTGTTTACCCTTAATTTTATCTATTTCGATAGAACTAAAAGAGGATAATCCCCGAGCTAATTGAATATTATTTTGATCTAAAATTATTACATTTTCTCCCTTTTTGAAATTTCCATTAATCTTGATTATGCCAGCAGCTAGTAAGCTTTTACCGTTTGATAAAGCTTTAACTGCTCCATCATCAATGTATATAGTTCCATTGTAATTAAGAGAACCAATGATCCATTTTTTTCTAGCGTCCAAAGTAGAAATTTTTGGTAAGAAATGGGTATATCTTTTATTTTTAATCATATTTAATATTGGATTATTTACTTTACCATTGGCAATAAACATATGACTTCCTGAATTCATACAAATCTTAGCAGCATCTAATTTTGTAGCGATTCCCCCTGAACCAAATTTATTTTTCTTTTTATCTATAAGCGATGTGATCTTTTCGTTGATTGAAGTTACCTTTGTTATAATTTTTTTGCCTTTTGACTTATCATATAGACCATCAACATCAGAAAATAATATAAGCATATCAGCTCCAATAATTTGAGCTACTCTTGCAGCCAACCTATCATTGTCTCCATATTTTATTTCACTTGTTGCTGTTGAATCATTTTCATTTAC
>MDTD01028588.1_pt1 | contig 12263 bp, 9 predicted proteins | sample 811221 | NCBI WGS metagenome assembly MDTD01 (sample SAMN05326646, study PRJNA326480) | marine metagenome | isolation source: seawater | place: Pacific Ocean: South West | collected 2011 | reverse complement strand
CGTTTGCGAGGGCCCACAGGCGTGCTGATTGGGATTGCCGTTGCCTTTATGGTAATTAGCGGCCCCTCAGTACGAGTGATGTTGCCAATGATCGCCGGCATTCTGATTGTCATGGGAATCCTCAATACATTCCGTCGCAGTTTGGGCGGAGCGCCCAGAGGGCAGGATACTACCCGGTCGTCTCGCAAGACAACCAACAAAAAACCCCGCAGCTGAAAACACGATGCAACCAAAAGGCAGCGTGTTAACTACGGGGTGTTTTGACTTGCTGGCTCAAGTAGACCCGTCGCTGGGTCTTAGCTTCCGTTTACCAGACGAGTTTCAGTTGCGGCCAGGTCTGAACCATCTGGCGTGGAGTCATCAAAGACATCGTACCAGCCATCTTCAAACTTGATATAGCCACCGTCACCTTTGGCACCATTGCGAATGGCCACGTTGGTCGTCAAGGCAATCACAGCATCACTGAGAGCGACTTCGGGGCTACAACGTGGTTTATTTTCCGGACTTGGATTACGAATGCAGTAGGCCCAGTGTTCAATTTCCTCGGTATACCCGCGGCTGACCGGCCCCGTTTGTGCGGCTTGTGCAACAGGCGCTGCCTCACCGCTGGCTTGCGTATCCATCGTAGGGCCACCCTGACCCTCCTTCACGCCCACTTTGGTGGTTGTACTGGAACCTTTATAGAGCATGACTTCTTTTTCACGCTCTAAGACCAACGTCCCTTTGGTTCCCATAACCACTTCACCGTAACCACCGTAACCATTCCCATTAATGGAAGAGTAGGTCACTACGATCTTCTTATTATTGTCGTTGACGTAATCTGCAACGGAGCCTTTACCAACACCTGTTCCCGGATCTTCATAGCCGACATCGAATGCATCTTCATAACCCGGAGCTGGGAATTCAATCGTGCAGTAGACATGGTCTTCCACTTCACGATCATATCCGAAGATGTGCCGGCCACCGACAGCATGTACGCTCAGCGGCTGAGCCTTCTTACCATCTTGTCGCAACGCACTACAGAAGATCCCGGCGGCGTCCATCTGGTGACTACCAAGCTCTGCCATTAGTCCGCCACCAGTTCGTTCCCACAGTCGCCAACGGCATAACTCTTCTAATGCCGAACGGGAGTGACCTGCCGGGAGTTCAAAATCCTGGAAACCGTTCTTGCGAGCTCGTTCCAGAACGCCATTTTTATCGCTATCCCATGCAATGTATTGTGCTAACTTGCCTTCCAGCAATTCACGAGCGACAGGGTCTTTCGCAGCTTGCACTTGTCGTTCGAGTGACTTAATTCCATCGGCGATTTTATTGAAGCGATCTGCTTCACTTCCTCCGATGGGTATTTCACCTCCGGGGATCGGCATTTGCCAGCTATCGCGGCCAGGCAGGTTTCCACGGTGCCACTGAGCTCGGATATGGTGCAATTCTCCAAGTACGCCCCACTTGATGAGATTAACGGCGTTGTCATAGAGAACACTGTAGTGACGTTGGTGACCGGTTGCGAGATAGAGTCCTTTTTCATGTGCCACCTGGCCCATGAGTTTACACTCGGCGACCGTTTTGGCCATCAGTTTTTCAGTCAACACGTGTTTCCCGGCCAGCATCGCATCGATGGCAACCTGAGCGTGCAAGTGTAGTGGAACAGCGATAATCACGGCTTCAATATCCGGATCCGCCAGCAATTCCTTGTAACCATCTTTATAGACTTTGACATGAGACCGAGCTTCTGACTCAGTCTTCCAATTGTATTTTCGCATCAACCCGGGACGAGCGGCCATCGCTGCCGGACTGGCATAGTCTCCATGAAATGCCCGGTGGACGTTAAACTCCCGCAGGTCACTGATAGCAACAACCTGGCAATAAGCCGGGTTGAGTGCGCCAATCAAAACACTGCCTTCATCGCCTGTACCAATGACACCAATTCTTACAGGGTCATCCACTGTCGAGTAACCGAAATAGGCTGCTCCCAACCCACCTCCGGAAACCAACCCTCCGGCAGCAACCGACTTGAGAAAATCGCGTCGCTTAACACCGATGGCGTCAAAATAGTTACCGCGTCCTACTTCCTTTTCTTCGGGACTTAGGTTCATAGCGTGAATTCCTTTTTATTTATTCTTTAACAGGCTGCTCAGACGTATTGCAGCAGCGTTTGCAAAAGTGATTGATTACTGAATCTAGTGATAAGTATTTGCCACCGCCGGCGAAGGCAACGACGAGTAGAGCGAACATTTCAATGGTCTGATAATAAACAGGCTGAGCCCCTTCCGCTCCGGGAAACTGTGTCAGACAAACCGAGAGCAGGAATCCGGCAGTCGCAATGGCTGCGACTGGCGTACAAAATCCTGCTAACAAAGCCAGACCGCAAATCAGGTCAAACCAGGGGATAAACTTATCGATCTGTCCACTCGATATGGCCGGACCATTCAATTCACCCAGCGGATAGATTTCACCAGCTCCGTATTGGTTTAAGTCCCGTTCCACACCTTCCCAAATTAGGTCGAGTGAAGCGAGGTAACCAGTTCGTGAAGAGTCGACTTCACGCTGAAGCTTGGCCCCCTGACCTTTGAGGCTTTCGACTCCGGTCATATCTGCACGTTGCAATTGATTTTCGCGACGTTCCATCTGCCGGAAGAGCTCTATGATTTCGACATGATTATAAGCAAAGAAGCTATCGAGCTGTGCAGAACGAACTTTCAACGACTCGGCCGCTTTCTTTTTCATTTCAGCATTATAGGAATGAAAGCTTGCTACTTCATCGAGGTATTGCTTCCAATAATCTTTAACTTGTTTTGTATCGTAGCCAGGTTCAGACCAGCCAGCCTTGGCATCGGTCGGTACGTAGCATAAACGGATCTTCCCATCCGCATCCCACAACATACTTTTGAAGGAATCAGCCAGTGGCCCCTTTGCCGCTCCTAAAAACCACGTCGATGAAAAACCGTCCTGCATCTTGGCTGAGCCTTCCTTATAGAAGTGCCAACCCAGCGCGAGACGCAGCAAGACCAAAGCAATAATCGCTGCAGTTCCAAGCTGTTTTGTTGAAGCGCTCAGTGATCTTCTCCTCGTAATATCTTTATCACCATTGTGGAAAGTCCCACCTGGTGCCATCGTAATTATATTAGACTCCTATTATCCTAGAAAAGAGGGGTTTCGCCAACAGGATTACCCCTGATATTGGCTAATGTCCGGACGTGATTTATCGAGTATTGATCAATCCGCCTGATAAACCGACATCTTCTTACTCCTTCCCAATTAAGCAAACCAATGAAAAAACGAGTTGTACTCTGTTTCCCTGTCACCGACGAGCAAGTAGATGAACTGGATCGTTGTAGTGATGAAATCGAAGTCATTAATGCCGGGCAATCAGGCATTGCGAAGGAAATCCTGGATGCCGACATCTTCGTCGGCCATGCCAAAGTTCCAGTACCCTGGGACGAAGTCGTTAAGCAGGGGCGACTTCAGTGGATTCAATCCTCGGCTGCCGGACTTGATCACTGCCTCAAACCGGAGGTTGTTGATTCGGACATCATCGTCTCCAGTGTTTCCGGTCTGTTTGCCAATCAAGTGGCTGAACAAACTATGGCCTTATTGTTTGGTGTCTACCGCAGCGCACTGACTTTCTTTCGAGCTTATGAAAAGAGAGAATTTGTGCGGCGACCGACGATGGATTTCCATGGTCAGACAGTGGGGATCGTGGGATTCGGAGGCAATGGCAGACGCATCGCAGAAGTATTAGCTCCCTGGGGAAATCGAATCTTAGCTGTAGACAAATACCCCTGGGATAAGCCCGACTACGTAGAACGTCTGGTGGCCGCAGAGCAACTGGACGAAGTGCTTCCGGAGATCGACTGCCTGATCTTATGTGTCCCTCTGAATGCCGAGACGAAAGGCATGATCAACAACGAGGTGATTGGACGTTTGAAACCGGGAAGTGTAGTCATCAATGTAGCTCGCGGCCCGGCGATCAACGAGAGCGATTTGATTGAGGCATTAGAATCCGGACATTTAGCCGGAGCGGGGTTGGATGTTGTCGAAGTCGAGCCACTGCATCCTACCAGTCCCCTGTGGACCATGGACAATGTCGTGATTAGCCCCCATGTTGGCGCTCAGTCTAAAAACCGTGTCCCGGATACCATCAAATTTGTTGCCAATAACATTCAACGATTCTTACGGGGAAATGAACCTCTGAACGTTGTCGATAAACAACTGGGTTATCCTCCCCGCAAAAAACCTTGTGTCTAAGTGAATGAATATTCCGCGAATAGGGTTGCCGGATTGATCGAAAATCGTAACTATTAAATCGTAAGCCAAGTCACTTACCGACTAACCAACGATATAACACATTGTTTTTCCTGTAGGAAAATGACAGACGAGCCCAATCCTGACGTTGCGGAAGAAATGGAACGGTTAACCGTGACCATCACGCATGCGCCGGAAGGGCAGACCATTTCCTACACACTGGGCCCTCAGGCAGCCTTTCAAGCCGACAACGAGCTGGTCGAACAGTACCATAATTTTCTCGACAATCAACGTCTTAGCTGGACGACACACCACCATCTGAGGAAGCTACTCGGAGCTGGTGGGCAGGGAAAAGTCTATCTTTCCGAAAGACGGGGAGCTGACAACTTCACGTTGCCTGTTGCGATCAAGGTGTTTTCTCCTGAGCGATTTGCGAATGAGGCCGCCTATGTTGACACGATGAAGCGACATGCCGATGTCGCCATGAAGATCGCTCAAATTCAACACGACAACCTGTTGCACGTCCACAACTTCGTAGAGCGCAATCGGATCCGCATGCTCGTAATGGAATGGATTGATGGACTCGATTTACGAATGCTCTTGAGCCGTGAACGGATGCAACGATTGGAAAATCAGGTTTCGGAAAAGCGTTGGAACCGCATCAATGACCACATCGTTACCACCACTAAAAATCAGCCGCGTTTTCGTTCCGGTGCCGCCATTGCCATTGTCAGAGAGTGCCTGAGTGCACTCGAGGCATTACATCGACACGGCATTGTGCATGGAGATATCAAACCGGGAAACATTATGCTCAAACGCACCGGTGCCTCAAAGATCATTGATATCGGCTCTGCCTTCCCTGTAAATACCCCGCCACCGCAACGGACCTGCACTCCGGCCTACGCCGCACCGGAAGTCCTGATGGGAGAATTCGCTACACCACTGAGTGATTTGGCTAGCTTAGGCTATGTGCTGATCGAGCTGATCTCCGGTAAAAATCCGTTCGCTGGTAAACGGACCTACGAGGACATGGTCAATGCGAAGAAGGAACTTCCTGATCGACTGGAAGAAACGCTGCCACCAAAACTGGGCAACAAAGAATTCCTTGTTAACTTCTGCCGTAAACTGATTGCTGTCGATCCCAAGGAACGGTTCGAAAATGCCGCCGAAGCCCATATCAATAATCAGGGGGCTGCCGACTACCATCGCCAGTTAGTGATGGATCACACCAGCGAAAACATTGAGTACGAACACGAGATCGGATTATGGCTTGAAGAAGTCATGGAAGGCGACGAACAAGCCGCCTAGATCTCCCAGTTCGACTGGAAACAGTTCTTCAAGCTCAGACTTTGCGTAACGGTCTATGTTCGTTGCTGGTCGTCTCGGCGATACTGTTCGGCTAATTCCTTCGTTGTCTTCCCCCGTCGCAACTGACGCAACAACGACCAATTCTTAAGAGTCTGCCTGATGACTCCATTACGTTGCCAACGCCGCGCATTCACAATAATCCGTTCGGAAAGTAATCGAGGACGAATCAACTGTTGTTTTAGCTTTTGTGCAAGCAAGACATCTTCCATCAAAGCCACGTTGGCAAACCCGCCTATCTCACGGAACAATTTCGTTGAAAGGCAAATTCCCTGATCTCCATAAGGACGACCTAAAAACCGTACTCGCAGTGCATTCCCCCATTCCAACAATCTGTATTTGAGACCGACGGAATCGATTTGTTGTCGAAAGCAGGCAAAAAGATACTCCGTCCGGGAAGCTTCAAGACAGAGTGATTTCAATGAGGATTCGGTGAGCCGGCAGTCTGCATGCAGGAAACAGAGGAGGGGAGTCTGTGCCCTTTCGGCGCCCGCATTCTGCTGAATACCCCGTCCCGGAGAGCTAAGAATCACCTCGACACCTAACGAGCGAGCTAGGGCGACGCTACGATCCGTACTACCACCGTCCACAACAATAATGGCTCCCGCTCCGGCTCGCTCAACAGAAGCGATACAGTCCTGTAGATTAGCAGCTTCGTTGATAACGGGGATAATAACCGTCACGTCCTGAGGAGCGTGTTGCATCAGATTACGGTCGCTGTATGTTATAGCGTTTTAGCTTGCGGTCCAACGTCGATCTTTCGATCCCCAACACACTGGCTGTCCTGCTCTTATTCCAATCGTGGTAAGCCAGCGCCTTGGAAATATGTAACCTTTCCATATCCTCCAGACTGACAGGCTTGAACGTGTCATGGTTGGGCTTTATTTCTGCCGTGTCTGGCGTTGTCAGATTCGACATCGACAAGTCCGAGGCTTCGATCTGACTCGACCGACAAAGCACGACAGCACGTTCGACCATGTTCTTCAATTCCCGAACATTTCCTGGCCAGCGATACTGCTGAAGCTGAATAATCGCGTCTTCGCTAAAACCTGTAATCTTCCGACCGGTCTCTTCACGGAATCGATCTAAAAAGAAGTAGGCTAACAGTTCAATATCTTCCGGCCGTTTCCTCAAAGGCGGCACAAGGATTTCCACGACATTGAGCCGAAAATACAAGTCTCGCCGAAATCGTCCTTCGGCCACTGCCATCTCTAAATCGCGATTCGTTGCAGCAATCACGCGGACATCCACCTCAATCGGCTGATTCCCTCCGACTCGCTCAAACGGGTGACCTTCGAGCACACGAAGGAACTTCGCCTGCACGCTGGGACTCATTTCACCGATTTCATCAAGCATGATGGTACCGTTATCGGCAGCTTCAAATTTTCCGACTTTGCGATCTGTGGCTCCGGTAAACGCTCCTTTTTCATGGCCGAACAGCTCACTTTCAAGTAGAGATTCAGAAAGCGCGGCGCAGTTCATACATACAAAAGGACCATTGCTTCGGGGGCTCGAGTAATGGACTGCTCGAGCGATCAATTCCTTGCCAACACCACTTTCACCTCGAATCAGGACGGTGGCCCGACTCGGAGCAGCCTGTAGAATGTCCTGCTTTACCTTTTCCAGTGCAGGACTACCTCCAACGATTTCGCTTTCTGCTTCTAGCTGACTTCGTAACTGCTGAATCTCACTACGCGAAAGCGATAAATCTTCGGCTAGCTCCCGCTCTCGACTCAGGCTACGTAACGCCAATCCAATAATGTCTGCCAACGCTAAGGCAAATTCCAGGTCATCCGGATCTAATGACCGCTCGCCATCTGTCGAGTAGGCATGCAGTAAACCGACGATACGATTGTCATAACGAATCGGAGCACAAACAATACTCGTCGAAGCAATTTCACCCTGACTGTCCCGACTGGCAAGCTTGCTATCGTCGGCAATATCAGCGGCCAGAACCGCTTCTCCGTCGTTTAAAACGGTGGAAGCCAAATAACTGGTAACTCGGTGGTACTTGGATATATTTTTGAGCACACGCGAATCGATCACTTTCAAATCGACACCGGTTACTTTGCCTTCAATGTCATAGGGAGCGAGTAACACCGCGGCCGCATGTGCCTGAGTGCTATTAAATATTCCGTCGAGGGCTGTTTTTGCTATGTCCTGTTCATTACTGCATCCGGCCACGTCAAACGCCAAACTACAGAGATCTGCCACCGATTCACCAATTCGAGAGTCCGGTTGCGTTTTGGTTCGGCGTTGCAACAGGTCGGTTTGGCCTTTCCGGTGAGTGATGGTAGCAACACTTATTGAGTCCATGACATTGGAATCTTCTAAGACGTCATTGGTGTCACTTCCTAAATGTTCACGGAGTACGCCTGTATCTGCTTCAAAACTGTCGGGGAAGGCAGAGGAGAGCTCTTCCACAAAAGACAGCTGGCAATTAGCGATGCGTATTGTGTCATTTATTACAAGCTGAAGATCACCGCTAATCGGATGGCCGTTAACCAACGTTCCATTGCGGCTTTCCAGATCCCTTAAGACCCATTGATTTTCGCTAAAGAACACCTCGGCATGAAATCGACTGGCTCGATCGTCCTTAATGGTCACTTTATTGGTGGACGCCCGTCCGATCGTGGCGGTTCGCCCCGCCTCAAGACGAATGACATCCACCCACTTGGAACCTTCACGTATCACTAAGTAAGCAAGCATACAATCCCTACAATCCACCCCATCCGAAAGGAGCCTGGTTAATAATGTGCCTTTTTTCTATCAAAACTGTTCCTGAACTTAGTGTATCAAAAACGAACATCCAGCTGAATTCCAGACTGCGTTTTTTTGATACAACTGATAGAATCCGTACTTTTAAGTATCAGCAGGGCATATCGTCTCTAAATGGTACATGAATTGTGTTTGCCTTACCGGGGCTTCTGCCAATAATACTAGTGTTAGATTGTTAAATGGCACCGATTAGGGTGAGTTTAATTGCATTTAACAATCATGGCTTCTATTTTGAAGGTCAGGATAAACCTTTGGATACGCCATCAGAAATGACGAAGGAATATTCGACGGACTGTTTGTCCCGTTTTCCAGCGTTGGATAATGGCACAGTCTTTCAAAGTATTTGTCACGCTCGTTTTGAGTTAATTGAACAGAGAATTATTTGAGGTACTAATTCCAGTACCTGGTATGTGGCTGCCAACAGCTACGGGGAATTTGACTAAGGAGTTCCAACTATGATGAGTCATCGTGCATATAAACGCATTGCGGGTGTGGCCGCCCTGATGGCTGTCGCTTTTACTTTCCAATTCGTTTATGCCGGCGGGAATGGTTTTTTCCGTAACAACAGTGTGGGTGGGATCTCCATTAATGCTGACGGTGTAGTGAGTAACGTGGATGTCGAAAGCCGCAAGCTGCTCCTGAAAGAAATGCGTCAGAACATGCAACCTGCGAAAGGTAAAATGGCGGCCAGGACCGAACTGCGTACGGTTTCACTTCGAGGACTCGAAGCAGCTATCGCTGACGCCGTTGCCAATCAACAGGGTGCCTTACCAGATGAAGTAAAGTATCTGGCTGGTTTGCAACGGATCCAATACATTTTTGTTTACCCTGAACAGCAGGATATTGTGTTGGCCGGCCCTGGCGAAGGTTGGAAAATTGACGACAAAGCCAATGTAGTTGGCGTTACCACAGGACAACCAGTATTACTATTGGATAATCTCCTCAGTGCTTTAAGAGCCGTAAATGCAAAACAACCGGAACGTATCAGTTGCTCCATCGATCCTACCAAACAGGGATGGGTAAACTACAAAAGCACGTTGAACCGCTTGTCTCAGGCTGGTGTTCGCAACCCGAACATTTTGGCGCCTCAACTGAAGCGTGCTATGGGGAACCAAACGGTTTCCATCAATGGTGTCCCCGGTGATACTCACTTCGCACGAATTCTTGTTGCGGCAGATATCCGCATGAAACAGATCGCTATGGAGTTGGATGACTCAAAAGTCTTACCTGGATTCATTTCCACCGCTCGCAACTCAGTCAGCGTCACCAGTTCCAATATCAATCCACGTTGGTGGCTGGCATGTAACTATGACAGTGTTGCCCGTGACGCTCAGGGACTTGCCTGGGAAATCCGCGGACAGGGAGTCAAGACGATGACCGAATCTGAACTTTATCAGGCTGACGGAAAGGTTCAGGCAGTCGGCAAAGACCCTGCCGCTCAAAAGTGGGCCAAGATGATGACCGATCGCTATAACGCATTGGGCAAAGAAGACCCAGTGTTCACCGAATTGCGTAATGTCATGGACATGTGTGTTGCCGCCGCAGTCATTCGAAATCATAATCTGCAGCAAGCAGCTCAGCTTGAACTTCCACACCTGCTCGGAACCCAACGAAGTGTGGCCACCGAAGCATGGCACACGCCGCGTCAAGTCAGCACACAAACCAGTTTCATTAAGACATCTCGTGGTTTAGTTGTGACCGCTTCAGGCGGAGTCGACATTGACTACCTGTCGCCAACACAGAACCCAACATTAAGCCCTGAAGTACAGGCTGTGTGGAAAAAAGCCGAAGCCCAGTACTCATCCGGACAATGGTGGAACTAGGTCCTCGCCCTCACATTGCCTCACGCTTCGTTCAATCAACTACAAAGCCTTCCCGGTGCTATACCGGGAAGGCTTTTTTTTGTAGCTTTGTAGATAGAATTCAACTCGATCACTCGCTAAAGGCATGCCATTGACCATGTCCCAAACAGGCAACATTCTGGGTCTTGATATCGGCGGTGCTAATATCAAACTAGCTACAGATGACGGCAGTTTTCTAAAGGCCGTCACGTTTCCTATGTGGAAGCAGCACAGACAGTTAACAGCAACCATTGAGTCGCTACTGACCGAATACACTCAATCCGGTGGCGTCCTTTCTGCCATAGCTGTCACCATGACCGGCGAGTTGGCCGATTGCTTCGAATCGAAAAAAGAAGGAGTTGTTTCGATATGCGAATCCGTAAGCTCAGCCACCAGGGATGCAACCGACGTTCATTTCTACATGACCGATGGGCAGTGGTGTCGTTGTCGTGACGCCCGGAAGAATTGGGAGCGATTGGCAGCTTCCAATTGGCATGCAACCGCCAACCTAGCTGCCAAACTACGTCCTTCCGGTGCCTCGATCCTGCTCGACATTGGTACGACAACTACCGATATCATTCCGATAAAAGGCGGAGAAGTTGCGACGACTGCACGCGATGATTTAGCGAGACTCCAGGCCGGACAGCTGGTTTACTGTGGAGTCGAACGGACTCCGCTATGCAGCCTCCTCTCTGAATTCCAACTCGACTCGGTGGCAACCCCGATTGCTCGCGAGCTGTTTGCTACGACGCTCGACGTCTTTTTACTGACTGGTGAAATCGCCGAACGACCAAACTGTACAGCTACAGCCGACGGCAAGCCAGCGACGAGAGAGTACGCAAAGCGAAGACTTTCCCGCATGATCTGTGAATGCCCTGATTTAATCCAGCCTCAGCAGCTTAACGCGATGATACATCAGGCTCGTAAAGCCATTGTCGATTTGATCGCCAAAGCATTTCACAAGGTGTCCTCGTCACTCAACACGCCTGCAGACGCGATCATTGCCGCCGGGCAAGCCAACTTCTTAAACAACGAACTTCGAACCGATGCTGAAGTCATTTCCCTCGAAACGCTCTGTTCTGTCGACACAGCAGACCTAGCTCGGATTGGCCCGGCCTATGCGGTGGCCTCATTGCTAAAACAGGATCTTTCGGAGACGCAGCAATGAAGTCGCAGAATAATAAAATCAATCTCGTCAAAGTGGGAGGAAGCCTGCTGCGTCGTGAAGGCCTGGCAGCTAAACTTGGCAACTATCTGGACAATCTAAACTCTCCCTTAACCATCCTTATTTGCGGAGGAGGCTCACAGGTTGAACGATTAAGACAACAACAAATTCAGTTCAATCTCTCGGCCAACGAATGCCACACAAACAGCATTCTTGTAATGGATCGCAACACTCGCCACGTTTGCGATCAACTTCAGGCTACCGTGCTCAATGACTGGAACGCACTCAGACAGAACGTCACAGATTCCTCAACTCAGGAACAGACAAACACGGTCATCGGATTCGAAGTTTCCAACTTTATGACATTGCATGAACCACAATTACCTCCGCCGTTACTGCCATCCTCCTGGGAAACGACGAGTGATTCGATAGCAGCACGAATTGCAAGCGTACTCGACGCTGATTTACACCTTTTAAAGTCAGCGACTCCTCCAGTTCAGCAGCATAAAATACTGGCTCGGCGTGGCTACGTTGACGGTCAGTTTCCTGTAACTGCTGCTAACATCAGTTCGGTAAGATTAGTAGATTTATTCCACTGATACGGAACGAAGGAATCTAACTGCGAAATCACTTCCACCGTGCTCGTTACCCGAGCATTCATCTCAATCAGTACATCTGCGTCTTCATGCTCGCCAAGGATCAGATCCAGGCCTACCCAGCCACTACTCTCAGACAGCGGCAACGCTGAGAACACTTGATCTGCCAGACGCCAGGCTCGAGTACGATGTTCCTGGTCTTCTATCAAACTGGCTGACTCGTACTCGAATCCATGTTGGCCACCCAATAACTGATAGCATGGTGGCAGGAGGACG
>MDTD01113403.1_pt1 | contig 12264 bp, 12 predicted proteins | sample 811221 | NCBI WGS metagenome assembly MDTD01 (sample SAMN05326646, study PRJNA326480) | marine metagenome | isolation source: seawater | place: Pacific Ocean: South West | collected 2011 | reverse complement strand
ATTATCTTTATCTAAATTAACAATATTAATTCTCATTTTGAAATAATTCTGTATAAATGTAATTTGTATCAAAAAATACTAGACGTTGGAAATGATAGATTCAAAAAAAAAAATTATACAGGTTTCTGAACCGTTAATATCAGGTAATGCGAAAAAGTATCTATTAGACTGTATAGATTCTGAATGGGTTTCCTCTGCAGGAAAATATCTTGAAAATTTTGAAAAAAAATGGGCATCTTATTGCGGTGCCAAAGAAGGTATTGCTGTAACTAATGGAACCAGTGCACTTCAAGTTGCATTTAAAAGTCTAAATTTAAAGCCTGGCGATGAGGTTATTATGCCATCATTCACGATAATTTCTTGCGCAACAGCTATTATAGAGGCCGGAGGAAAACCTGTTCTTGTAGATTGTTATCCAGATACTTGGTGCATGAATATTAGTGAAGTAATAAAAAAAATTAACAAAAAAACTAAAGCAATTCTTGTTGTTCATATGTTTGGCCATCCAGTTGAGATGGATCCAATACTTGAAATAGTGAAAAAAAGAAAATTATTTTTAGTTGAAGACGCAGCTGAAGCTCATGGAGCAACTTATAAAAAAAAAAGAGTAGGTTCATTTGGAGACCTAGCTTGTTTTAGTTTTTATGCAAATAAATTAATTACCACAGGTGAAGGAGGAATGGTTGTATCAAATAACAAAAAATTAGCATCAAGAGTTCGTTCACTGAGAAATTTATCATTCAGGTCTGATAGAAGATTCTATCATACTGAGATCGGATATAATTATAGATTAACTAATATGCAAGCAGCTCTGGGATTAAGTCAAATAGAAAATATCAAAAATCATATTACTATAAAAAGAAGAAATACATTTTTCTATAATGAAATTTTAGAAAAGATGAATCTCCCATTAAGGTTGCCAAAAGAAAATAAAAATTCTATGAGTGTATTTTGGATGTATGGAATAATAATTAAAAATAAAATTTTCGATGCCAAATTTTTAGCAAAAAAACTTTTGATAAATGGTATTGAAACTCGCCCTTTATTTCTTGGTATGCATCAACAACCAATTTTAAAAAAAATGAAAATTTTTAAAAAAGAGAAATTTCCAGTTACTGAAGAACTAGCTAAATATGGCTTATATTTACCCTCAGGTTTTAAACTTAACAAAAGTAAAATCCTTCATATATGCAATGTTCTAAAGAAGATTTTTAATGGATAACCAAAACAATAAAATATTCAAATCATTTTATTCAGAATTTTACGATCTAATTTATGAAGATAAAGGTTATGAAGATGAATGTAATAGAATCAAAGAGTTTTTAAAATATAAAAAAAATATTGAGAATATCCTTGAGTTAGGTTGTGGAACTTGTGGCCATTCAATGATTCTATCAAAAAATGGGTATAATATTGATGCAATCGATCAGTCAGATGAAATGCTTGAAATAGCCTCAAAAAAAATTAAAAAAGAAAAAATTTTTAATATTAGGTTATTTAAGGACAATTTAGAAAACTTAAAGTTAACTAAATTTTCCTATGATGTGATATTACTATTATTTAATGTAGTTGGTTATATAAAGAATATAGATAAATTTTTCTCAAGCATTAAGAAGTTTTTAAAAAAAGATTCATTGATAATCTTTGATTTTTGGCATGAAAATGGAGTGAATTTCGAAGGACCAAAAATAATTTCTAAAACCTTTCGTAAAAAAAATTTAGAACTAGTAAAAAAATCTTCTGGAAATGTTAATGAAAAAGAAGACAGTGTTGAAATAGTTATTAATACTACGATTAAAAAACAAAAAAAAATTATATCTCAATACAACGAATATCATTCGATCAAATATTATAATATAAATTTTCTAAGTAAGATAATTAGTTCCCAAGGATTTGAAGTAATAAAGTTTGAAGATTTTAAAAAAGCAGGATACCTCCCTAATAAAAAAAATTGGAGTGTCTATTGTATTTGTAAATTTTTAGGATAATTTTTTATTAAAAATAACATGAAAATTAAAAATTGTAGATTTTGTAATTCTAATAAATTGAAGCCTTTTTTAAATTTAGGTAATTGTCAACCAGCCGATCAATTTTTACATCTACCCTATTCTAATAGTAATGCGAAAAAATATCCCCTTGAAGTAAATATTTGTGAGTCATGTGGTTTAGTCCAATTAAATTTTACATGCTCTGGAGAAATACTTTATCAACAGGATTATCCCTATGAATCTAATGTTACCAGAGAGGGAAGAGAACATTGGAAAAAATTTGCAGATGATATGGTTGACAGGTTTAGACTAAATAAAAGTGATTTGGTCATTGATATTGGGAGTAATGTAGGAGAGCTTTTATCAAATTTTAAAGATAATGGCACACGCGTTTGTGGAATTGATCCTGCACATAATATTGCTTCAAAAGCTATAAAAAGGGGAATTCCAACAATAGTTGATTTTTTTAATAGCTCAATAATCAAGACCATAAAAGATAGAAAACTTTTTCCAAAAGTTATCACTGGAACAAATGTTTTTGCCCACATTGATGATATCAATGGTTCTGTTGAGGTTGTAAAAAATATTCTGCTTCCCGATGGTGTATTTGTTATTGAAGCGCCTTATTTAAAAAATCTATTACAAGGACTTGAATATGACACTATTTATCATGAACATTTAACTTATTTATCCATAAAACCTCTCAGAGAGTTATTCGAAAAATTTGATTTAGAAATTTTTGATGTAGAATTTAAAGATTTTCATGGTGGTTCAATAAGAGTTTTTGTTCAGCACAAAAATTCATGTTACAAAATTTCCGAAAAAATATTAGAAATTGAGAAAGATGAAGAAAGGTTTGAAATTCATAATTTAAAAAAATTAGAGGATTTTGCAAAATCTGTGGAAGACCATAAAGTAAAATTACTTGAAACTTTAGAAGAACTTAAAAGAAATGGCAAAAAAATAGCGGGAGTTGGAGCTCCTGCTAAAGGTATGACACTTCTAAATTATTGTGAAATTGATATAAATTATTTAGAGTTTGTAACTGAGGTATCTAAATTGAAAATAAATAGGTATTGTCCAGGAACAGACTTAAAAATTATGAGTGATAAGGAACTAATTAAAAAAAAAATTGATTACGCATTAATACTTCCTTGGAATTTTAAAAATGAAATAATGAAAAATCTTAATATTTTTAAAAATAATGGGGGTAAATTTATTATACCCCTTCCAAAAATTGAAATTATATGATTAAACAAAAAAATGATTGTAAAAGATATTAAAAAAAATTTTGAAGATGATCGAGGTGTTATTACTGATATAATTATCAAAGAAAGAATAGATTATGTAACTATTATTACTAATAAAAAAGGAGCTATCAGAGGCAATCATTATCATAAAGAAACAATTCAGTATCTTTATGTATTGCAAGGATCAATACTTGTAGCATCTCAATTCGAAGGTAAAGAAATAGAAAAGATGATTTTAAATTCAGGCAGTTTACTTTTTAATGAAGCTTATGAAAGACACGCAATAAAATCTTTAGAAGATAGCAAACTTCTTATTTTAACAAGAGGACTAAGAGGTGGAAAAGATTATGAAGCGGATACATATAAATTGAATACGCCTCTCTTAACTTAATTCTTAAAAAAAATAATATAAATAACTAAACATAATATTATGAATACTGAAATAATATTTATGTATTTATAAACGAATTTTTTGGCTTCATTATTGAATTTGTAAAAAAAATATCCCACTAAAAAAAATCTAAACCACCTTGAAAAAAATGACGAAATTAAAAACACATAGATATTTAGCCCAAGAATTCCTGAACCTAAACAAGTAATTTTGTATGGGAATGGTGAAAACCCACCAATTATCACTAATAAAATTCCGATTTTATTAAAACTTTCTTGAAAATTAAAAACTTTGTTTTGGATTTCAGGATAATTCATATTGAGCCAGGGTAAGATAGTATACCAAAATAAAAGCCCAATTAGATATGCAACAAGACCACCTAAGACTGAGAAAATTGTGGTTAAAAAAATTATTTTAAAATATTTTTCTCTATTTGCTAAAATATATGGGATAAGAAAAATATCTGTTGGTATTGGAAAAAAAATAGATTCTATGAAGGAAATAAAATACAAAAAAGAATTAGTATTTTTTTTTGAACAAAAATTAAGTATTTTTTGAAAAGCAGTGTTTAAAAAAAATTTCACCCTGACCTTATATCATGATTTGAGGAAAAATAAATATTGCGTTTATTTGATTTTTTATGTCTTAATTTTTTACCCTTTTGAAAATTTATTAAAAAATTTCCAGCTTAGGAATAGCACAAATAAATTTTCCTCCCCAATTTCTGATATAATGTAATTGATTCTTAATTTCTTTTTTTAGGTTCCAAGGTAATATTAAAACATAATCTGGTTTAGTTATTTTTAAAAATTTTTCATTAACTACTGGTATGTAACTTCCTGGCGCAAATAATCCAACCTTTTTGGGATTCCTGTCAACAATAAATTGAATGGTATCCTTTTTTAAACCACAATAATTTAGAAAAGTATTACCTTTTGCTGCAGCACCATAAGCGGCAATTTTTTTACCTTTAGAAATTTGAAGAAAAATAAATTTTAAAAAATCTACTTTAGTTTGTTTGCATTTTTCGCTGAATTTTTTGTAAGTTTTTATTTTTTTATAACCTTTTGAATACTCTAAATCTTTAAGTTTTTTTACTCTTTCCGATATTTTATTTTGACCTGCTTTTAAATGTTGTAAAAAATACCTTATACTCCCTCCATGAATTTTACATTCCTCCACGTCAAAAATTTCTAACATATTTTTCTTTGCGATAAATTCAACTGATGTTAACGACAGGTAAGAAAAGTGTTCATGGTAAATAGTATCAAATTGATTTTTTTCGATAAGGTTTACTATTGATGGATTCTCAATAGTAATCACTCCTTTCCGTGAAAGACAGTTTTTTATACCCAAAATAAAGTCGTTTATATCAGGGACATGTGCTAAAACGTTATTTGCTATTATTAAATCAAATTTCCCTTTTTTTTTTACAAGTTCTTTTGAAAAATTTAATCCAAAAAAATTTTTTATTACTCTGTGTCCTTTTGATTTCGAGATATTTGCTGCAATACTAGTCGGCTCTATACCTAGCAGTTTCAATCCAAATTCAGCAAATTTATCTTGTAAATATCCATCATTTGATGCAATTTCTAGTAAAGAACTTGAATTACTTAAATCAAAACGATTTATGATATCCCTTGTATAATTATTAACATGTGACAAAAATGTGTCTGAATAAGAACTTAGATATGGATATTCTGAGTTAAACAAAGACTTTTCGTTAATAACATCTAGTGTTTGAACTAACCAACAATTAGAGCAAACAAACGTCTTTAGTGGATAAAATACTTCTTTATTTTTTAAATCATCCTTATTTAAAAAATTATTTGATGGTGGTGTATGCCCTAAATCAACAACTTCGTAAAGTTTATTACATTTACAGGATCTACAAATCATTTTTATCTCCACGAAAATCTCTCAATTTAGAATCTTTTTTTGAGATATTAGTTATTTTTAATGGCCATTTAATGTTTAAAAACGGACTGTTATAACTAAATCCATTCTCACTTTCTTTTTTGTAAAACTCTGTATGAAAATAAAGAATTTGGCAGTTGTTGTTTAGTGTTTGATATCCATGAGCAAAACCCTTTGGAATATATAATGCATTCATTTTCTCTGAGGAAATAATTGTGCTAATCCATTTACCAAATGTTGGTGAATCAGGTCTTATATCAACAATTACATCATAGACATGCCCTTGCAAGCAAGTAACGAATTTATCCTCTTGATATGGTATTTCTTGATAATGAAATCCTCTGACTGTTCCTTTTTTTTTTGTAAATGATGAATTAATTTGTTGAATATTTCTACTTTTATTAATAGACAATAATTCATTTTGACAAAAAAGCCTGACAAACCATCCTCTATCATCTGATTTTTTCTTTAAGAATAATTCAGAAGCTCCTTTGAGTCTTAATTTTTTAATTTTAATATCCATAATTTAATATAAAGCCAATTAAGAATTAGATTTCATTACTACATTTAATTATCTGATTCATTAATTTTAAATTATAAAAATCCTTTTTATGTTGCCTATATCCTTTGAAAAATAGCTTTGAGTAAATTTTAAAAGGATCTTCTAAATTATCAATAATTGAACCGTCTTTTGTTTTAAAACTAACTTTGTAGTTTGCACCTTCCCCTGTCTGTATTCTAGTAAATATATGTTCATTTAACTGAATAACCATTTTCTTCTCTATTGATGGATCTTCTCTGAATGAAAATTCAATTGAAGCATCGGAATATAAAAACTTATAATTTACTTTTGATTCTACAATTGTTTTCTTAATTTCTTTTATTTTGGAAAAACCAAAGATTTCTATCAACAAAGAAAGTCCATGTGGTAACAAATCTTCTGAAATTTGTTCAAATTTAGAAAATCCATTAGTATGAAAGACAAATTTAAACTTTTTTATTTTTTCTTTTATATTTAGCATTAGAAATTTTAGAAAATAGGCATTACTTGTATTAATTAAAAAGTTTTTATTTTTATGAGATTCTAATATTTTTATCGTTTCACTAAATTTTTCTAAACTTAATTTTGAGTCCCAAAAAATTGGTTTTTCGCAAAAAACCGGAATTTTATTGTTAAAAGCTTTTATGAGGAATTCAAAATGACTTTTTGGTGGAGAACATATATATAAAAAATCAATTTTTTTTGAGAAAAAAAAATCTATATCTTTTGTTATTTTGGGTGAATAGGAAAACTCTTTTTCAAAAAAAAATTTTGTTTTTTTTATACTTTGATCTGATTTAACTAAGATATATTTTATTGGACAATTACTATTGAACAAAATTTTTGAATGAACCTTGGCAATTAAACCAAACCCAATCATACCAACAAATTCATTCATTATTTTCTAAATATCAAATACGTTCGATTTGATTATTGCCTTATTTGCGAGATGCATTTTTCTATCGCATCTACACCCACTTTTTTTTATTTTTTCTGAGCAACTAAAAAAAAAATCCTTTTGGTTAGAAATATTATATTTATAGAAGAGATCCCAAAAATTATTTTCTGCTAAGTTTCCCATGGCAGTTGAGTGAAAATTTGGAGCACTTGATTGAGAACAATTATATAACCATCCGTCATATCCTACCGTTGGAAATATAAAACGAGCAAAGCATGGTACAGTTCGTTTTTTTCTATAAATTTCTTCATCTTTGTCAATATCAATTAATTTAACCTTACATTCTGGTGAATCTTGAGAAATAATGAAGTCTAAGATTTTATTTTTAATTTTTTCTTGTTCTTTTAAACTTGGAAGAATTTTGTCGCAAAGCTGAATATCTTTAGGTTTTTGTAAGAAAGAAAATCTTAAAAAATTACATCCCACATTTTTAAAATCTTTAATGAATTTCTTTATTTCATCTAAATTATCATTAGTTTTGTTTATTAAATATGCTGCACTTAAATCAATATTATCATTTGCTTGTCTAATTTTTTTAGTATTTTCAAGAACTCTTGAATAAATTTCTGCTTTTGCTTTAATACTATGCATAATGTTATAAACTTTGTCAGATCCTGCATCAATACTTAAGCTTACATAACTACTTTTCTTAATTTTTTTTCTAGATATTTGCTCTATAAACTTCTCACTAATTCTTAATGCTTTTGTATTAAAACCAAAAATTAAATTTAAATTAATGGCTTCTTCTAAAAGCTCGTCAATATATGGCGAGTTAAGAGGATCAGTTGCATAGCCAGCAAATATTACTTTTTTTACCCCACCAGAAGCAATTTCATTAATTATTCTTAAAGCAAGTTTTTTATCCATTCTTGGAGATTTAGAATCATCAGCGGATCCACCATAACAATAGGAGCATTCAAGCCAACATATTTTCTTCAAACTTGAAGGAGGTGGCTGAAATTCTACTTGATAGGGAATAATTTTTTTTGAAATTATTTCATCTTTGAATTTTTCAAAATTACTTATTATCGTATTAGAGTAAGAATATGATTTTTCAAGTCTTTGATCTTTTGAAATTTCAGTCATTCAATTTATCTGCAAACTTAGTACCATTTATCACTACTTTTGGAGAACAATAAAACCCTGATAAAATCAGGGTTTTATTGGAGGAAATTAAAATAGACTTGTGACTAGTAGTAACAAAAAAATTGAAGAGAATGTAATTGCACAAAGTTTTGTTAAAATCATACTAGCCCAAATACAATATATAGATATGTATATTATTTGTCAACTATATATTGATTTTTTTATTTTATAATAAACTATATGTTGATTTTATGTTATACAGAAAAAATATTATAAATATGAACAATCTTAAAATAGCAGTTGTGGGAAGTGGAATCTCAGGTTTGTCATGCTCTTGGCTACTTTCTAAAAAACATGATGTATATTTGTTCGAAAAAAATAATTATTTTGGTGGACACGCTGATACAGAAACTATAATTGATAAAGATTTTTCAAAGATTCAAATAGATACTGGTTTTATTGTTCTAAATGAAATTAACTATAAAAATCTTATAAATCTTTTTAAATCTCTAAATGTTGAAACATATGCCAGCGATATGTCGTTTTCAGTATCAAAAAATCTTGGTGAACTAGAATATTCTGGTTCTAGTTTACAAGGACTATTCTCACAAAAAAAAAATTTACTTAACAAATCATTCGTTAAAATGATTTATGAAATAATTAAGTTTTATTTGACGGTTGAAAAAGAAAAAGATGAATTCAGAAACTTGACACTATCTCAATATCTTGAAGTTAGGAATTATTCTGATTACTTTAAACTTAATCATATCTATCCAATGGCAGGAAGTATTTGGTCATCTTCATTTGAACAAATTTCAAAATATCCTTTTGCTGAATTCGTAAATTTCTTTTCAAACCATGGATTACTAAAATTATTCAATAGGCCAAAATGGCGAACAGTTTTAGGTGGAAGTAAAAGTTATGTTAAAAAAATTATAAATTTAAAAAATATAAAATCTTTTAAAAATACAAAAGTTAAAGTTATTGATCGAACTTATAATTCTAAAATTGTTTTGGAAATAAATAAAAAAAAGGAAATCTTTGACAAATTGGTTATAGCAACACACTCAGACGAGGCATTAAAATTACTTAATGATATTACAGAAAATGAAAAAGAAGCATTGGAAAAAATAAAATTCACTAATAATGTAACTTATTTACATAAAGATGAAAAATTAATGCCATTATTAAAAAAAAATTGGTCAAGCTGGAATTTTGTCTCAGATAATAACGACAATAAAAGAATTAATGTTACTTATTGGATGAATAATCTTCAAAATTTAGGCACTAGTGAAAATTATTTTGTTTCTTTAAATCCTGTGTCCCCTCCAAAAAAAGAAAAAATAATAATAAAAAAAAATTATTCTCATCCCTTATTTACCAGACAAACTTTTGAAGCCCAAAAACAAATTCTAAAATTACAAGGAAAAAAAAATACCTGGTTTTGCGGAGCTTATTTAGGATATGGTTTTCATGAAGATGGAATTAAGTCTGGTTTAAAAGTTGCAGAGAATATTACTGGATTACAAAGGCCGTGGGAAAAATAGAATTTCAAAAAGACTGTTTATATCAAGGTATTGTAAGTCATTCGAGGTTGGAGCCATTTAGTCATAGTTTTAAATACAAACTTACGTATTTCTGGTTTGATGTAAAACATTTTAAAAATTTTTTTTTTTTTAAAAAAAATAAGTTTTCTCTTTTCTCTTTTTTTGAAAATGATCATGGTCCAAAAAAAAGTAAGGATTACTTTGACAAAATCTTAGAAAACAAACTGAAAGAACAGTTTGCTGAAGGTATTGAGAGTATAAAAGGTCTCTGTCTTCCAAGAGTATTAGGTTATGTATTCAATCCAATTTCCATTTTTGTATGTTATGATAAAAAGAAACAAGCTAAAGTAATCATTTTTGAAGTAAGCAACACATTTAATGAAAGACATGCATATTTCTGCTTCATAAATAAAAACAGTAATGTTTTTTCAATGAAAAAGGCTTTTTATGTTTCACCTTTTTTTAATGTCGAGGGAAAATATAAAATAAATTTTAGCATTGATAGACATTTTGTTAATTTATTTATAATTTACGAATCTAAAAAGAAAAAAGTTTTTAAGGCATCATTTAAGGGTAAAGCAATGAATATTTCTGAGTTTAATTTATTTAAAGTTTTTTTGTTAAGATTATTTCAAAATCTAAAAGTTACTTACGGAATCTATTTTCAAGCATTGAAATTATTTTTAAAAGGGGCATCTTATAAACCAAAACCTCTAAAAAATAAAAAATTTTTTACAATTATTAATAAAAATGAATAGAAAGTTTAAAACAAAAATAAAGTTATTTTTTTCCGTATTATCTGAAAGCAAATTTGGATCTATTAATGTTTTATATAAGAAAAAAAAAATTTTTTCTTACAAGGGTTTATTTGATGGTCCAAAGGCTGAAATAATAATAAAAAATGAAAAATGTATCGAAGATTTTTTTTTGAAAGGTGATTTAGGTTGGGCTGAAAGTTATATTGAAGGAAATTGGGAAACCTCAAATCTTACAGATTTTTTGGAATGGGGAGCAAAAAATTTCCATGAGTTTAATAGATTTATTAGAGGTAAATGGTACATAATTTTGTTTCTTAGAATTAAACATTTTTTGAATAACAATACAAAAAAAGGATCAAAAAAGAATATAAGTTTCCACTATGATCTTGGAAATTCTTTCTATAAACAATGGCTGGATAAATCCATGACCTACTCATCGGCATTATTTAAAAATGAAAATCAAAATCTTTATGATGCACAAATTAATAAATATAAAAATCTTTCTGATCTATGTAAAATAAAACCAGGTGATGATGTTCTAGAAATTGGATGTGGTTGGGGTGGTTTTTCCAGTTACTTAGCAAAAGAGCTAAAGACGAATGTAACTGCTATCACGATATCCAAAAAGCAATTTGAAAGTGTTAAAAAAAAAATTTACGACAATAAATTAAACGATTTAGTTAATGTTAAACTTTCTGATTATAGAGATGTGAAAGGTCAATTTGATCATATTGTATCTATTGAAATGTTTGAAGCTGTAGGAGAGAAATATTGGCCATTATATTTTAACGTATTAAAGAAAAATTTAAAAAACAATGGAAACATTGGATTACAAACAATTACAATTGACAATAATTTTTTTAAGAGCTACAGAAAATTTCCAGATTTTATTCAGACCTATATCTTTCCTGGTGGGATGCTACCTTCAGTGGAAGAAATGAAAAAAATTACGCAGTCTATTGGATTGAATATTTTAGAGGAAAAAATGTTTGGATTACATTATGCAAAAACACTTGAATACTGGAAAGAATCTTTTGAAAGCTCATGGGGTAATATTAGAAATATTGGCTTCGACAACACATTTAGGAGGTTATGGGAATACTACCTGAGTTATTGCGAAGGGGGGTTCAAGTCCGGTAATATCAATGTAGGACAATTCTTAATTAAGAAAGTTTAGATTGAAAAAAACTTTTATAAATCTCTTCTACGCTTTTCCTGCGTTTTCATTTGCTATTCCTACGTTTCCTGTGATGATTTTATTACCTACATTTTATTCAGAAAAATTCGGACTTGAAATTGCTTTTATAGGTATAGTTTTTTTCTTAGCTAGATTGATAGATATAATAACAGATCCTATAATGGGGTGGATTAGCGATAAAAATATTATTTCGAGAAAGTTTTGGGTTATCTTTGGAGGTTTGTTAGCTATTTTTGCTTTGAATAAACTTTTTGTAATTGATAGCATACCGTACAAAAATTATCTTCTAATCTGGATATCTATATTATACATTGGTTGGACAATGTTCCAAATACCCTACCTATCATTGGGTTATGATTTAGAATCAGATTATTTTTTAAGAACAAAATTAAGTGCTATGAGAGAGTTTTTCATTTTATTAGGCTTATTTATATCACTTGGACTACCATTAATTTTAGAAATGGAGTCATTTGAGAGTTTGGAATTCCTAGTTAATGTAGCATCCATCTCTGGGATTATTGGAATCATAATTCTTTTGATATTTGTTCCTGACAATTTAAAAAAAAAAAAAATGAAAACTTTTAAAAGTTTCTCAAACCTAAAGAAAAACACAAGGTTTAGAAAATTTAT
>MDTD01113098.1_pt1 | contig 12264 bp, 11 predicted proteins | sample 811221 | NCBI WGS metagenome assembly MDTD01 (sample SAMN05326646, study PRJNA326480) | marine metagenome | isolation source: seawater | place: Pacific Ocean: South West | collected 2011 | reverse complement strand
TCACGATCAGCGCCAATTCTTGAGGTGTAAAGTCCTATAAAATAACTTTGTAGTACATGCTTGGATGCATCATTATTCTCATCATTGCTAATCTTTAACATTCTTTTTTGCTCAGTGCTGAGGGACCAGTCTACTCCTTTCATGGCTGCGATGCCAAATTCCCTGTTAGGGTTATTTCTGTTTAGAAAACCTACAAAAGATTGATCCTTTGAGGTAATAACGCAGCTAGGCTCTCTTTTTGAATTGATATGTTTTTTGCTTTCTTCCATTTCTTCTATGCTTCTGCACATACAGATTCGCTCGATCACATCCAACAATGTGGACTTCCCGCTATTATTACGCCCGATGACGATGTTGAAAGGTTTGAATGTCTCGATCTTTTGTGGTTCTTCGCCAAAGCAAAGATAATTCTGGATTGACAGGGAGATGTATTTGAATCGTTCATCCATAATGGTGCTCAAAGTGTCTGTGTAAGAGATGCATTGTTGCTACGGAGCATTACTAGTATCTGAGTATTGCTTCTTGTGAAAAATTTGCCGAAATATAGCCTGAAAACGTTAAGGTTACAGGTATGTTGCCCGTATGGTGGGAAGGTTGGCGATATTAGGGGATATAGGTAGAGATTTGAACTATCGTTGACGGTTTCTGAATGTTGGGCTTATATGGATCATTTACGGGATCTTAATCGGGGTCCTTGGCAGGGGCGCTTGAGGCTCTTATCATAACACTTACGCCAAGTGGTGTGGTGAAATGAGGGAGACTCTGCCTGTTTGTGAAGCTGGTATTCAAATTCTGTTTCGTGGTGCCGATCTGTCTGCTGCTGGTCCCGAACTCCTGTTGGAGTAAGAGAAGCGGCAGGGCACAGGGAAACGGCGGCTTCTTAAGAAGCCGCACTTGTGGTTTGCCACCGTTAGCCCTTAGCGGGATGAAGGGGTGCTGAAATCGTAAATGATTTCGTTTGGCTTGGCATAGCCGAATTTTTCGCGTGCTACTTTTTCGACCGTGTAGCTGTCGGTCTGCAGCATGCGGATCTCATGGCGGAGCTCGGCATTACGGTTTTCCTGCTGGGCAATGCGGGCGTGCAGGCCGTGAAGCTCTTCCCGGGTCTTGGTGTGGTCCAGATAGGTCGGGACCAGCACGTATGCGCCGCCTACGGAAAGGCAGAAAAAGAGAATCAGAATGACAACAGGTCGACGCATGATAAGAAATACGAGTTGGTAGCCGAAAGGCTGGTAGGAGGCGGGGGTGGCGGCAGCGGCAGGTTTACCGCGAGAGCAAGAATAGTCGAATCTACAGGGTGAAGGGTATTTCGACAACAAAACGTTGCAAAAAATATCGCCCCCCCCGTTCGACCAGACGATCAAGGACAATGTCGATGATGTCGCCGGGCTTGTAGCCTTCATAAGCAAGGTTAAGGTCGCCGAAATCGGTGATAGGGTTCTGGCCCACCTGGATGATGACATCGCCTTTCTGAACGCCTTTGCGGTCGAGAATGCCACCGGATTTGACATCGATGATGATCAGACCGCGGTTGTAGGGCAGTTTCAGCGCTGTTGCCAGTCGCGGGGTTAACTCCTGGAGGCTGGCATCGAGTCGCTGGCGGGCCAGTTCTTCGCCTTCCAGCTGTGGAATCGCCATGATAGTGATGGTGCGGGTTGAGCCATCGGCCATCGTCAGGACCAGTTGGTCATCGGCATGTTTCTTCCAGATCAGGACACTCAATTCCACTGCATGTTCTACTGGCTTGCCGTCTGCCAGCAGGATGAGTTCGCCGTCTTTCAGGCCAGCTTTGGCAGCCGGGCTTTCGGGGCGTACTTCCTTGACCGCTACCGCCGTGACGCCATCCTCAAAGACGCGGGTGGTGGGGATCAACCCGCACCAGGCATCGGAAAAGCGGACGGGGAGGAGCCAGGTCGCCAGCACATCCTCCAGACGTCGGACCGGAATGGCAAAACCGATTCCTTCAGCGTCACGTTGAATAGCCAGATTGATGCCGATCAACTGGCCATGGACATTGATCAACGGGCCGCCTGAGTTGCCGGGATTGATGGCGGCATCGGTCTGCAGGATATCGTCGAAGAGGATAGTGCCCTCATAGGTTGCCTTGCGACCAATGGCGCTGAGGACACCGACGGCAACACTGTGGCCAAGACCAAAAGGATTGCCGATGGTAATGACGGTTTCACCCAGCAGCAGGTCATCCGGACGGGCCATGGTGATGGCGGGAAGATGCCTGTCCGCAGGAAGATCGATGATCTGTAACAGGGAGATGTCATTGGCTTCATCGGTGGCGACCGGTTTGGCATCATATGAGGTGCCGTCAGCCATGGTGATGATGATTCTGGAAGCACGCTGGACGACATGATCGTTGGTGAGAATCAGCCCGGCAGGATCAATGATGACGCCACTCCCCAGCGAAGAGGTTTTGTACTGGCGTTCGCTGTGACCAAAGAACTGGTTGAAGAAATCATGAAACGGATCAACCCCCCCCCGTCTGAAGCGCTGGGAAATAAGCCGCTCTGTACTGATGTTGACCACGCTGGGCAGGGCGGTGGCTGTCGCCGACGCAACCGGGCTGAGCCGGGACTGACGATCCGCGGCAATTCGCTTTTGCCGGAAATTATGGTCCTCTGGTGATAACTTGTAATCGACCGGTGCTTCCTCATCACCTGCAGCCAAAACTGCAGGATCTTGAGTCTGGACCATATTTTCGTCCGCAGAAAGGGTAAAATTGCAGACAAATAGTGCTAACATTAAGAAAAAGAGATGTATTCTCATTGCCAACTTCCTGCCCGGGATTTGAAGGTGGAACTGATTGAAGATCAACTTGAATATGGTCATCCGGCCCTTCTCCGTCAAGAAGCGGCACCTTTGCGCAATTGGCACTGTACTCCGCAACCAACCCTTGTGCAGGTTCAGGATGAGGATGAAGCCTATCTGTCGGATGCTACACAGCTGCCTGAAGCCGTTCTCCAAGCCGTCTGGCAGGATCAGCCCTTCCACAGGAAGCGGTCTCAACACCATGACCTGTTTCTGGAAGACGGCCGCAAGCTGATCGTTATTCACCCCGGCATCTGGAACGTCAGTGCCGGACCCGATTTTCACGATGCATTGGTGGTAATTGGTGGTGATTTATACCGTGGAGCGATTGAAATCCACGATCAGCCATCCAGTTGGGCCGCTCATGGCCATGACCTGGATTCGGCTTACGATGATGTGGTATTGCATGTGGTACATCACAATCCCACCGGGCTGGAGACCTCGCCTCCAGGCGTACCATTGCTGGTGCTGGACCGGATTTCAGGCCTGAATCTGCATCTGTGCTTTGATGAGTGGAAACGAAATGGACTCCCCTATGGCAGAATGGTGCAACCCGCAGACAAGACGCAATTTTTGGGGCAATCTCAGGAAGCAATCCAGGACAGACTGACTGGCCTTGGGGATGTGAGGCTGCTTGAAAAAACCATGCAGCTCTTCACCGATAAGGAAGCTTGGGGCAGAGAACAGGCCGCGTATCTGAAACTGTTGGATATCATGGGGTACAAATCGCTGCGTCAGCCATTTGCTCAACTTGGAAAGAGTGTCCCCATTGAGTCTCTGCGTGAGCACGATCCCTGGTCGCCGTTGGCCTGTTTACTGGGGCAGGCTGGTTTTATTCCGTGCCGCTCCGGGCAGATCGATCCTGCCTGGAGCGCGACAGTTCGGCAGCTGTGGACGCGTTACTGGCATCAGGCTGAAGGCAGCCATCCCATCGAATGGAAAATGCGCTCCATGCGTCCAGCTAATCATCCGGTTCGACGTCTGATTGGTGGCTGGCAACTGCTGTTGCGCTGGGGTTGGTCGCCATGGGCATATTGGGGAAAATGGCTTGACGAGCATCTTGAAGAGGGCGATGCAGGACTTGTCGCCCGGGCACTGGTAACGGTTTGCGGTACAGAAGCATCAGCCTGGGATATCTGTTATGGATTTGACCGGAAACCAGGCGCGGCGAAGCGGCTGATCGGAGCAGAACGGGCTCTGGAACTGGTAGTAAATCTGATTCTGCCGTTGGGGCTGGCAATTGCGATTGAAAAACAGGATCGGATGCGGGTTCAGCGGTTACTGGATATTTTCCATCATCTTCCCCGGCAGGGGATGAACCGTGCTCTGAAGGAGGCTTCCCATCTCTTTTTCTACCCGGCGTCACACGGTATCACCTGTCTGAAGAGGGCCTGTCACCAGCAGGGGCTGCTACATCTCTATCGCAACTGGCTAGGAAAGGGGGCGTTTTCTGGGTCGGGGCTCGTGAAAAAGAGAGATATTCGGTGTGATTGAGGGGCAATTTATGCGTATCTGGGGGGTTTTTGCATTTTCAGAGCTGAGAATGGTTGCACTTCATTTGAAACCGACTATACTTTGTAGCTGTTACCCCTCGGGCAAGAGCGGAGGGGGCTCAGGACTGCTCACGTTAGCCACCGGCCAAGGATTTGGGTAAACTCAGGGACTGCGTTCATGCGATATGCCATTTTAGGTGATATACACGCCAACTTAGAGGCGTTACAAACCGTCATCGAACAGTGTGAAAAAAATGGCGTAGACAAGTATCTATGTATCGGAGATATAGTCGGCTACAATGCGGATCCTGGTGCGTGTCTGGATCTGATTCGCAGTCTGCCACTGGCAGGCGTGACCATGGGTAACCATGACGAGATGGCTTCCGAAGATACCGATCTGGTCGGCTTTAATCCTCAGGCGGCATTTGCCATCGAGTGGACCCGCAAACAACTGAGCGATGAGCAGCGTCAATGGCTGGCCAACCTTCGTCTTTCCATGCAGATTGGCAAGATCACGCTGGTGCATGCGACCCTCGACTCTCCACGTCGCTGGGGTTACATTTTCGATAAGCATTCAGCTGGTGCAAGTTTCAGTTATCAGTTCTCCCAAATCTGCTTCTGCGGTCATTCCCATGTGCCGCTGGCATTTGAGAAGTTCGGGTCTATCCAGGGCGGCAAGTACAAGGAAATCCGGGTGCAGGCTGGCCATAAATATCTGGTCAATGTCGGCAGTGTCGGTCAGCCTCGTGATGGTGACTGGCGGTCAGCATTTGTGATCTATGATACGGATGAGAATCTGATCACACTGCATCGTATCCCATACGATATTAAGAAGTCTCAGGAAAAGATCCTGAAAGCAGGCCTGCCAGAGCGCCTTGCGCTTCGCCTCGAAAAAGGCACCTAAGCTGATGCGGGTTCTCATCATCAAGCCCAGTAGTCTGGGTGATGTATGCCATGCTTTGCCGGTAGCCAGGGCGATAAAAAAAAAGAGCCTTCCTGCCATCTGTCCTGGTTGATTAACGACAATCTGGCAGCCATTCTTGAGTCGGCGCAAGATGTGGATGAGCGTATTTTCTTTGCCCGTAAACGATGGGGGAAGCTGAGTGGTATGCCTGAGTTTCTGGCGTTTCTGCGTGATCTCAGGCAGCAACCGTTTGATGTGGTTCTGGACCTGCAGGGGCTGTTCCGCAGTGGCCTGTGCACAGCTTTTACCCGGGCTGGACAGAAGGTTGGTTTTGCCGCCGGACGGGAGTTATCGCCCTGGTTTTATGGCGAGAAGGTCAAAGTGCCGGAAGAGACCGTCCATGCCGTTGATAAAAATCTGCATCTGGCCGGGGAAGCATTCGGGACGATCTTTGATTATGAAGCTCCACGTTTTGCGCTGGATGAAGCGGTGCAGCAGGAAATCACAGCCTTGATGGATGAGCATGATCTGCAGGCGAATCTGCCGTTACTGGCGGTTGCTCCTTCTTCCCGCTGGCAGAGCAAATGCTGGCCACCTACTTTTTTTGCCGAGGTGATTGCGCAGGTTTACGCAGAGCTGAACGGGCAGGTGTGTTGCTGGTTGCTGGGCACCAACGATGAGGCCCATCTGGGAAACACGATTGTCGATACCTTGCCAAAAACGGTACGACCCGTCAATCTGATGGGCCAGACGTCATTGCCAGTGATGATGGGGTTGCTTCAGCGCTCAACAGCTCTGGTGGCCAATGACAGTGGTCCCATGCACCTGGCCGTGGCTCTCTCAACTCCAGTTGCTGCCTGTTATGGGCCCACTTCTCCAGAAAAAACCGGACCTTATGGCAGTCAGCATCGGGTCTTTCAAGGCAAGGTTGTCTGTGCCCCTTGTTTCAAACGCGAATGTCCACTGCCCGAGCAGATATGTCAGACGCAAACCTTTGCAGCTGGCGATGTCGCCCATTACATTGTCTCCTGCTGCCGATCTTCTTTCCAATGATTTACCGATGAGGCACGTATCATATGCGTTCATTCCCTGCTTTTATAATTTTGCTTGGCGCGTTCTGGGTGGGCTCTCTGGCTTTTGGCCAGATTTCGATCCTGGTAGAAACTGACCACGAACGTTATGTCACCCATGAGGATGTCAATTTCAATGTGACTTTGCGCAATATGTCCGGCTCTGCACTCTCTTTTGGAGACAAGCCGGGTGATGGCAAAATTCTGCTGGAAGTTTTTGACAACTCACATCGTGAAGTACAGCCGTTTCCTGCGGTTGATTCAGTGGGTGAACCGGTCCGGGTCAGCCCGCGTTCACTCAATTTCGGTCTGGGTATGACCCTGCCTAATGGCCTGTCGAAAGAGGTCGTGATTCCGGTCAATAAGTTTTTCCCGCTGAATCGTGATGGCTATTATGAAGTGAAAGTTCGGGTTCGACATCCACGGATGCAATACGATTATATTTCCAAACCGATCCGGATCAGTGTGACGGAAGGTACTGAGTTTTATAAAACCATCGTGGGCATCCCCAGCGAGCGTAAAGGGAAAATTGAAGAGCGGGAACTGGTGGTAAATATTTTTCAGGCAGAGACCGAACAACTCTATGTGGTACGCTCACAGGATGACGATTATGTCTATAATGTGGTACGGTTGGCACCCAGAGTGCGTGGGGTAGAGCCAATGATGTCGGTCGATGCACGTAATCAACTGCATTTCATGGTTCAGACGCAATCGCGTCTTTTCAGTCACTGGATCATTGATCCCCATGGACTGGTGAAAGAAGAAGCGCATTATATCGTAGAGGATGGCCTGATGCTCCCGCATCTGGTGTCGGACCCTGACATTGGTCGGGTCATGGTGGTCGGCGGACGCCGGGCCCGTGAAGGTATTGACTATAACGATGTGCAGCTTCCGGTGATGGAAGCGATCGAAATTCAGCCGAATTAGGTTTTATAATGAGTTTGTTTGTAGATAAACTTCGGGTCAAGGTACGCGGAGGTCGGGGTGGAAGTGGCTGTATGAGCTTCCGTCGTGAAAAATATATTCCGAAGGGTGGTCCTGACGGCGGTGATGGCGGTGATGGTGGCCATGTCATTTTTGAAGCGACCAAGGATGAGCAGAGCCTGGTGGCCCTGCGCTTTCTCAATCACTATGAAGCAGAGAACGGTATTCACGGTTCTGGTAAACAGAAACATGGTCGCCGCGGGCAGGATGTCATTGTGAAAGTGCCGGTAGGGACGATGATCAAGGATGCGGATAACCCCGACATTCTGCTTGCAGACCTGAGTGAAAACGGGCAGCAGTTTATGGCCGCCAAAGGTGGACGTGGTGGTCGGGGGAATATGCGGTTTGTCACCAGTATTGACCGTGCGCCAAGAAAAAGTGAGCCGGGATTGGATGGCGAAGAGCGGGAACTGGAACTGGAACTCAAGATCATTGCGGATGTGGGGCTGGTTGGATATCCTAATGCCGGTAAGTCCACGATCCTGACTGCAGTCAGTAATGCTCATCCTGAGACGGCTCCGTATCCCTTTACCACTCTGACCCCAAATGTGGGTATTGTGGATTTTGATGACTTTACCCGCCTCACCATGGCTGATATTCCTGGTCTGGTGGAAGGTGCGCATGAGAATGTCGGGTTGGGTCATGCCTTCCTGCGCCATATCGAGCGGACCAAGGTTCTGGTCTATGTGCTGGATATGGCGGGGACGGATGATCGGGATCCGGTCGATGATCTGCGCCACTTGAAGGCTGAACTGGAAGCCTATCAGGAAGGTTTATCTGACCGTGCCAGGGTTATTGTGGCCAACAAGATGGATGAGCCAAATGCCACTGAAAATCTGGAAAAGCTGAAAGCAGTCGCAAAACTGGCTATTGTGCCGACCTGTGCAGTACTTGAGGATGGTACGGAGGCATTTCTGAGCGAGCTGCGGAAGCACCTCACTCTGGTGCCACGATAAGGTCAGGTCAGTTTTGATCTGAGCGCTTGAGGTTTACCGGAAACTCCTGGAGTGGAGCGCGGGCTCCCGGCTTGCCCTCCCGCTGATTATCGTAATACCGTATAGACGGGTAGGCGAAATCGATATCATCATGTTTGGCAAATTCGCGGAGGATATCTTCGCTGATTTTCTGATGGATGCCACGCAGAGTGCGGGGTTTTGCCATGAAACGCATGGTAAGCAGGACTCCTGAGTCGGCAATGGAGGTGTAGACGATGGGGGTCAGTTTCCCGGCGAAGATCATGAAGCGACGGGCGGCGCGGCGGAGTTCATTTTCAGCTTCTGTCGAGAAGCTTTCTGCATGGTGATTGAGAATTTCAGTGATGATGTCCCGAGCCTTTTCCCAATCACTTTCAAAGGTCACAAGCATGGGGATTTCATCCCAGATGTAGCCGAAGCCGACCTCGAAATTTGAAAGTTTCTGACGGAGGACGGTGCCGTTCGGAACGTGGACGATGCGTCCGGTTGACTGCTCTGCACCCACACGACCTCCTCCTATCTCAATGACGGAGAACTGGAATAACCGGATGTCAATAACATCACCGACCAGGCCATCAATCTCAATGCGCTGACCGACTTCAAAGGGGCGTCTGAGGATGATGAAGAGCCAGCCGGTGAGATTGCCGACGGTATCACTCATGGCAATGGCAAGGCCGGCTGAGACCAGACCAAGAAACTGACCGATATTGATGGTACTGTTGCTTAACCAGATGCTCAGCAACAACACAATGGCCAGACCGGCAAAGAGATAGGTACCAAAACGACGCCAACGGTAGAGCAGGGTGACATCATCGACTTTGCGGTTGACGATGCGCATGTAGAGAAAATGACCGATCATGATGGCGATCAGGACGCCCAGAGTCAGCAGCAGTTTGATGGTCGTCGGGTCCATAGGCCCGAAATTCTGCATCCAGTTTGTAAGTGAATCCCACATGGCAGAAGGCATTCCTAAACGGAGGGCGGCGGTATGGTGGTGAGGCTGGCAACGATGAAATATACGCCTTCATTGACATAAAAACTGGAGTTTGTCCACTTGTGGCGCAATATTTCAGCAGCCGGAGCGTTACCAAAGCCGAGATTGGACCAGGTTGAGTCGATGAACGGGCGGAGATTGATTTATGAGCATTGACCGGAGCGACAAGGAACTGATAGATGATTACCTTGCCGGCGACGCCTCCAGTTTTAATACACTGTATGAACGCTATCGCCGGCCGCTTTACAGTTATCTGAACAAAATGATGCCCGGTCAGGGAGCCACCATAGACGATCTTTTCCAGCGGACCTGGATCAAAGCCATCAAAAATATGCCCCGTTATCAGGATCAGCAGACGTTTTATGCCTGGATTGTGCGCATTGCCCACAATAGCGCGGTAGACCATTTTCGCCGCGAGAGCAAACGGCAGGCTTCAGATATTGAGGGGATGCAGGTTGCAGATGATACCGGAGCAGCCCCCTTCGATCAGATAGAACAGCAGGAATTAGCGAAGGCAGTGCAGGACACTATCGATACCCTTCCACCGGAACAGAAGCAGGTGGTACTATTGCGCAGGCAGGGTGTGCCCTTCAAGGAAATTGCGGATCTGCAGGAGACGTCGGTCAATACCGTTTTGGGTCGCATGCACTATGCCGTTGCCAAAATGAAAGAGCGATTGAAGGAGTGGGCGACGTGATTATTTTGTTTTCTGCAAAAGTGGATACAACATTCCGGTATTCGGGACGTTCTATGGTCAGAACATGTACCCGGAACTTCCAACGCCAGATGGCGAGGACACCATGAAAACTTACCCCACACAAGATTGTGAAGCCTTGCAGCATGCCATTATAGCAGGTGACATGCTGACTGAGACGCAACAGACGCATCTTGATCAGTGCGACGCATGCACAGACTTTTTCCAACTGCATCAGACCTTTCTCTATGCGGATATCCCGGAGGTGACACCTCCCAAGCACGTTGATGAGATGATCAAGCAATTTGCCAAAAGCCAGGATGGTGCGACCCTGATAACTCAGGTTGAACTTGAGAAGCAGGATCCCGCTGAAACCTATGAACCGCCGGTTTTACGGTTGTTGGCAATGGCTGCAGCTGCAGTGGCGGTGGTCGCGCTCAGTCTCTATTTCATTAACGGAGCGATTTTCCCCGATTCGTCAGAAAATAGTGCGATGGCAAAGAGTGAGAACGGGCAACCAGGTGAGCTGGTGCCATCACCGGACCAGGCTGTTTTGCTGGCAGAATCCGTTTCCCCCGATTTACTCAATGCCATTGATGCTGAAATACTTCAGGTGGACGGATCTGTTGTTACTTCCGCTGCTGAGGCCGAAAATCCTGAGTTGGAAGTATTGATTGATGCCTTTGATTCCGCGGAATTGATTGCCCTTGCATCCACATCGGTTTACAGCCTGGACCAGGATCTACTCTCTCTTGAAGCTGACCTGATCTGGATTGACAGCCTTACTGACGGACTGAAAGATGAAAGCTCCATGTGAGCTGGAGCTGATGATCCAGATCCCACGGGATATTAACTGAAGGACTCAAACCCATGTTTTCGACCATCAAAACGTATATCATCCTATTAGCAGTTGCTGCTCTGTTTCCAGGCATTGTGCTGATAGCTGATTCCACCGAACCACCACCGAATCATGATGGTATGCGGGATGGTGGCCCTGTTGAGTTTCCTCCCATGCGGGATCAAGGATTCAGAGATGGCCAAAGGTCGAGAGAAGGCCAGCGATTTGAAGGTGATCAGGATGCTGGCGGGCCACGGATGTTGCTCAAACGCTACCTGATGCAACTTGAACAGCAGGATCCACAGCGTTTCCAGGAGCTTTTGCAACTGCGGGAGCATGATCCTGAGGCTTTCCAGCGGGAAATTATTCAAGGCATGCGCGAAAGCGGTTTTGCCGAAGAAGGTCGTCGTCCTCGGCAGGAACGCATGCAGGGACGCAGGCAGGAAGGACGTGATGCGCGTGGAGGCAGGGGGCAGCAGGAACGCGCCGGTCGTCGAGGGCCGAATGGGCAGGGCGATCAGGGGGCTCAAGGATCGAGAGATGGTCAGGGCCGGGGCTTTCATATGATTGAACGGTTGGCTCGGGAAAATCCTGAGGAATTCAACCGGCTCCGTCAGCTCAGAGAAGAGAATCCCAAAGCTTTTCGTCAGGAAATTCAAAAACTCATCCAACAGCGGATGCAGGGAGGAAATGGTAATCGTGATGGTATCAGGAGCCTGATACAATCCTATCATCAGGAGCAGGATGAAGCTGCCAAAGCTGAATTGAAAAAGCAGATTCAGCAGGATCTCACCAACCGTTTTGACCAGAATCTGGAGAATCAACAGAATCGCGTTCGTGAAATGGAGTCACGGCTGGAAGGGTTGAAAGCACGTCTGCAGGAGCAGGCTGCCAATCGCGACCACTATCTGCAACAGCAGCTTGAGCATCATCTGACCCCAGTTCAGCCACCGCAATAATTCCGCCTTACTCATCCCTTATATATATAAGACTCAGCATTTGGTCCCGGCCATCTTCAGGTGACGGGATCTTTGCATTTTAGGGAAGAGTGATCCGCTTCGCGGGGCAGTGCAAAAATATGTCGATATTTCGTGAAATCCTGCTTGTAAAGGAATGGTGTAAGCCCATAGTACCAACTTTCGCATTTTTGCGTTCCGAACTTTAAACACTCAACCCCCGTTATCTTTTCCAGGATCTCGAGAAGAGGCAAACATGGTAGAAACTTCTAACCCCACCGCTCCGTCCTTTGTTGACCTTTCAGACTTGCCAAGCATGGAAGAACTCCTTGGCGAGGAACAGAAAGGCGATTTTGGTCAGGGCGAAGTCGTCACCGGCAAAGTAGTCGGCAAGCGTGACGACGGCATCATTGTAGACATTGGCTTCAAGTCAGAGGGTTTTGTGCCCCGCCAGGAATTTCCCGACTTCGAAGAAGCAGAAATCGGCATGGAAGTGCGTGCCGTTCTCGAACTGCTCGAAGACGAAGATGAAGACTA
>MDTD01068681.1_pt1 | contig 12264 bp, 32 predicted proteins | sample 811221 | NCBI WGS metagenome assembly MDTD01 (sample SAMN05326646, study PRJNA326480) | marine metagenome | isolation source: seawater | place: Pacific Ocean: South West | collected 2011 | reverse complement strand
TAAACCGGCTGTCAGGCCAGTCTGAATAGTACATAGCACGCACGGTGGTCCAGCGATGGGCGCACAGGAAGGGCCCACCCGCACCACCTGCTGACATATCGCGGAATTCCCCTACCAGACGCCTGTACGCACGTGGGTCACTATCCCTGAGAGATAGGCTTATCTGGTACGACTTCTGTAGGGGATCAAACAACTCGACTACCCCCCGCGATTCTGCTTTAGTTCTGAAAAGTGCTCGAGATGCGCGCGCGCGGTTTTGCGGTTTCTATACAAGGGCCGGCTCCCGGTCCTCTATATTTCCTAGTTCGTTAAGCTCGTGTAGCACTGTACGGAACACCCAGTCTGGATACCCCCTATAGAACTGCTGACGGAGTGAGGTGCGCTGTCCCGAGGTAGCGGGGAAACCGGACGGCCCGCCGTCACCTCCCACTGCCATGTTTCTATATTCATCCATCGCTCTAGTGAACCTGTCGGGATCTGTTTCTCTCATTCCTCTATAGTATCTTACCAGCATGTCCAAGTCTTTAACATTCATACTTTACTCCTAACAACACACAGCGTAGACCCAGCTCATCAGTGATAGCGCCGTTCCTGCCATGAGAAGGCCTACTGTCTTGGCATCGAGTATTGTTTCTTTCTTCTTACAATTGTACATGCGGAATCCTCACTTTATAAGTATAGCGGTTTGTTTTCAAAATCTTCTCGAGCTCGCGAGCGCGCGGCCTTGCGCGGCAGCCCTCCAGACGGCTCCACAGAGTACGGAGAGGGGCTATTTTGGGGCCGGTTTAGGGGCTAGTTTTTGGGGCCCTTAAGGGGCCGGTTTTGGGGCCTTGTTTCGGGCCCCTTCTTGGGGCCGCCTTTTAGGCCCCTTTCTAGCGTCCCCTGTTCTCCGAGCGGTACTCTAAGTGCCTAATAACATTAGGCTTTTTTTTCTACCTTTCGGACGACAGGCAGGTAGTGCTCGGTGCACAGGCCCGAGTCCCACTGGACCAGGACCAGTTTCTTGCCCCGGCGAAGCGCGCGGACCGTGCCGTACCCCTCACCCATGTGGACTACTCTATCTCCTACATTAATCATTTAGAATCTCCTTACCGAAGAGCCGGTTTTGAATTGATGAACCGAACAAGGGAGCTCTTACTCTTTCGAGTGTAGGTCTCGCCTAGGCCGATGGCTTCAGCTTCCGGACTGTGGGCACGGCGGGCAACCCAGTAGCTGTTGCTACCTGCCTCCCTATACCAGACCTTAAAGCCGTTGTAGATTTCTGGGTTTTTATGTGTGGGGTAATGATTCATGATAACTCCTTATTTCCTTTACCTTATGATTTATAATACCATGGATTGGAGCTTTTTGCACGAATCTGCAGGTTTATTTTATTTTTTGCCGGCGCCGTTAGCTACAGTTAGGTGGTCGACCGTTGCCGTAGAACTCCCCGCAGGACCAGACATCTACGTCCTGCTGTTCAGACCTCACCCTGTTCGAGCCAAAGGTGTAGCCACCAGAGGTGTGTGACCCCGGGATAAGGCTAGCCACACGCCATCCTGGGTTCTCAGCCTCGATATCATGACGTGCTACATCCGTATCTGAGGAATACGTGCCCTCCTTTAAGAGGACCCCTCCATAGCTTTGAACCAGTGTTGCGGTCCATAGTCTTGTGGACATTACTCTAACTCCTTAATATTATTACACTTTTTCTTCTTGCGGATTACTGCACCGGTGAGGACCACAGCGCATGCAATGTTAACGACCAGCACCAGGACCATGGGGACTGCAAACCACAGCTCCATCCAGAGTGCCAGCCATCCCAGGTCCTGCAACATTAGGCTGCACTCAGTCGTGCAACTTCCTGGAATCCCTTACGGCCCAGGCTGAGGAAGAAGGTGTGACCACATCCACCGAACCGGTTCTTGGTGGTCTCCAGGACACGACAACCTTCGAGGTCCTCGTCACGACGCTCAACGCCGAGGTGCATCATGGCGTCCACCATGTGCTTAAGCTTGTTGGTACCAGCCATCTGGCCACCCTTGTTGACCTGGCCAATGACGATGGCATTGCAGTAGTGCTCCTTGCAGTAGTCGGTGACCATCGCCAGAGAACGTTCAGCACTCTTGGAGTTGGTGTGGCCATCCTTGTACTTACCATCATCCATGCACTGGAGCGAGTCCACGATGAGGAAGAATGGCTTGTTCTTGTTGCCCGGCGCGTTGCGCAGCTTGTCGCAATTGTCAAGCAGCGTGGGGACGTGTGTCTCCTGGCCAACTGCAAAGCCAGACTTGAGGCCGAGGCGCTCAACGACCATCTTGACCTGGAAGAGGCTCTCTTCCGCAGTGTTGAAGACCACAGTGGCACCCTGCTTTGTGAGGGCATCTGCCATGGTCAGCATCATGGTGGTCTTACCAGAGCCAGGCTCACCGGTGAAGAACGTTACGGCCGAAGGGGTGAAGCCCTCACCTCCCAACGCGCAGTCAATATAATCGAGGCCAGTCTTGACCTTGTTCCGCAACTGGCGAGGAATCTCGACATTGAGGATGTTTTGGCCAAAGGCGATGTCATTACGTACGTTCAACTTCATGGTGAGCTCCTTAACTCCTGGTGTCGGGGGGAACCATTCCCCTCCTTATGATTAATAATACCATGGTGCGTGAGGTTTTGCACAAACTTACAAACTTTTTTTATTTTTTTGTTCTATTTTTACCCAGTTTCTAGCGTAGTCCCAGCTAATCCCTGGTTTCTGGGCGTATTCGCCCTCTTGGTGGTGCACCTGAACCTTGCCATCCTTCACTTCGACGACAAGGCACATGCCATAATGCGGCCAACGAATATTGGTAACAAGATCTCCGATGCAGATATCAGTCATTGTCAGGCACCCATAGAGGGGCAGTGTACACAGCGACGATCAGTCCAACACCCATGCCGAGTGTGACACTGGCCAGTGCAATGTTCTTGAAGAGCTTAATCATGTAGAGGCCTCAGTACACCCATAGGAACGTTGTGAACGATCGCGTCGCCCAGCAGGACCTCACAGTCAGTCCGGTCGCCGGACCACACACTCGGTCCGGGTTCGCTGATGAGCATAACCGTGTCACCCTTCCGGAGGGGCGAATGATTACGCGCAACCCGTGCCAGCGAACCCGGACCGAGGACAAATTGCATGCGTCCCCTTCCGTTTTCCTCCCGCATGCGTCTCAGCTCCTTGCGACCTTCAGACTGCCACTGCAGTGTACGCTTGGGGATGTCAACAGTGGGAGCGTCCTCCCGAGCCTGTTGCAACATATCGGCTTTCGCGGCCTTCCGCCTGCGAAGCTCTTCCATCGTACCACACTCTCTAGCAGCGAGCTTGGCGTTACGCAATTTTCGCTTTGACAACTGTGCCATGTGCACACCTCCTAACATGTAAATAATACCACAGGTCGGGTACTTTTACACATGTGTGCAAATATTTTCTTTCCTTCAACTTAGTAAAATTATATCTCCGCCGGTCCGGGTGTTCAACCCTCATGAAGAAATATTTCCGCGATCAGATCTAGGGCAACCGAGACCGAAATTAATTTCCTGGCTCGTGTCCTAGGGTGTGGCCACACACACAGGTAGAGCGGGTGGCGCATCGTGTGTGCATTTTTTCCTGTACATTTGCGCAAGGACCCCCATAATGCTCTAAGCCCCGGTAATCATTAAGGAAAAATAATTTCACTTTTCTGTACTTTTTCCTGTACTTTTGCATGGAGATGCCCTCAGAGATGGGGTACCGAATCGGTGCTCTAAGTGGTTGAAATCATTGGCGAATAAAACTGTGTACATTCGGCGGCGCCGCGGCGCAAGTCCAGAGCCTTTTTAGATCCTACTCGCCTGTACCCCTCATGCCAGGAGATTAAGATTCCCCGGATCTGCAGGGTGGGATGTGACGAGAAAACGAGAGCCGTCTATGGATCTTTAGCCATTTGTCCTGAGTTGGAGTAATGAATCCTGAGGTGCTGGGTGCTGGGCCGGGATGGACTGGTAGATTGTACTGATGGAGTGTCGTGTGTGTGAGGTGTCTACCCTATAGATACCTTTAGTCTTTACTCTGTTGTTTCTATTGTTTGTTGCGCTGGAGTTCTCTCATTTACCAGCTTTCGTCTAGCATCTTCTGTAGGTCGTCTCGTTTATCACTAGTCAGTGCCCTGCGAAGCTTTCCACGCAAGCTACTAATCCAATTGCTTAACTTATTTTTCATCATCTTCCTCACTCATTCTTTCAAGTGCCAAAGAGACCTCATCAACAATCTCCTCACCCTTACTAGTAAGGGCGAAGCTAGGCTCTCCGCTTTCCCAATATACGTCAAGCATGTCCTTCGTATACATTCCCATCACTGTTGTGAGCGTACGAGCGCGTGCCCAGTTTCCTGCGTCCAGCTCTCTTTGAAGCCTCTTATCAAGCGCGTGAAGAGTGAAGTCATAGACTCCTACGCTTTCTGTTTTGATGTTAACCATGACGACGATTGAGCCTTCTCTTTTCCACCCACACCAAACATGATTTGACACCCAACCTCATCACAGACATCAGCCTCAGGTATGCGATCACGTGAGCTCCTGTCGCCTCCCTTTGTGAAAATATTGGGACGAATTTTCCTAAGTGCCCCAATGCAGTTCTGTGTTCCATCGTACCATTTCACTACGTGGTCGACGCCCTTGAATTCGTGTAGTATCTCCATTCTTTCAGCCTCAGGCATGAAGACAAACCCTTTCTTTGTCTGCAAGAACCCATCACCGTTGGCAACGATAACAAATACTGCATTTTCATACTGGTACTTAAGCTTAGAAGACTCGTTAAAGCAACGGACATGACCAACGTGAACAGGGTCAAACCCTCCGCAAGTCACGACAACGCCTAACGGCATTTCATCATTTACCCTTTTGTGGTTCAGGTAATCTACAAACTCATCAATATCTTCCCAGATCATGTCTACTCCTCAGCATCTTCAAACTTACTAATGACTCCTTCGTACCTGTGGTCTGACTCGCTGTGCCTTCCGTAGTCATCTATGAACCGTACACACTCAGTTGGACGACCACTTGATATTTCAACAACAATCGCGTCATCTAGAGCGTTTAATCTATAGGGACAACCTGCCTGTATGTTAAGGACATCACCTTCGGAAAGATTAAGCTTTCTAAACTTTGCGACACTCTTGTGAAACACCTGTTCATCAGCTACGGTTGCTTCAATCTTCCCTTTCTGGACATAAAGTACTTCGTCTTTATGGTCAAACAACTTCATGCTGGTCCTATTTCCTTTTGAGATGTAGAGAACCTTGCCTTGTATTGCTCCAAAAGTTGACCACTTTCTCTCGTTCCCCCATGGCTTCTCAATAGTCTCTGACTTTGTGGACCAGATGCTTCTATTCATGTCACATGACTTCCTTGTCAATTGTTAATTCGTCTGCGTAGAAGCGCTCAGTCTTTGTTTCCTTGCCCCAGTCCTTCTCAATCTCAGAAGCCTCAACAACAACATCATATTGATAGATGATATCCTTACATGCAAAGACATACTCATCGCTTTCATTTCTAAGCTCAAAATATTTTCCAGGACCGTAATGCTCAACCTCATCGTAGCCAGGCTCTCGTACTGGATCGATCACAACACACAGGCTTCTAATTGTTCCCTTTCTACCCTCGAAAGTCTTGACTTTATCACCTGCTTTGAAGAATGGAAAGCTGGGTGACGCAATGTCCTCAAGCCTGTTCTCCTCCCTACTGACGATATCCTTCATGATACTCTCAAACTTTTCATCAAGCAGCGCCTGTTCTTTCTTGAGGTCGCTTAATGCGCGGTTGTACTCAGCAACAAAATCTCCTGACAAAATCTTCATGTTAGCTCCTTTATTATTCCTTTTATTATCATATCAGATACAAGCTAGTTGTTCACTGGTTCTTCTTATTTGCGACATAATCTTGCAATGAAACCTTCGGTGACCAATTCAATGACTCGTTTGCCTTTGTGTTGTCTGCCAGTGTGACCCTTGCCTCACCAGGTCTTGAGGGTATGTACTCTATGTTACCACCGAAAAATCCTGCTAGCTCGTTTATCGAGTAGTTAGTCCCTGTGCCAAGTTGATATAGCTCACATGTCCCTACATCACCCTCCATAGCGATGAGTCCCGATACAATATCTGACACATGGGTAAAGTCTCTTCTCTGTTCACCATCACCGGTAACTGTGAGTGAAACACCTGACTCATGCTGGCCCTCAAAGATTCCAACCACAGTGGCATACGCACCGGTTATTGGTTGCCTGTCACCGTACACATTGAAGAACCTGGCAATGGCGCACTCAAGGCCGTATACCTTGTTAAACATTTCGCATATTTGTTCACCAGTGTATTTCGCAAATGCGTATGGGTTCAACATCGGACCACCGAAGGCAGATGAAGAGCCTGCATACACTAGCTTAGCACCTGAGCGCCTGGCAAGTTCACAAACATGACTTGTTCCCATCATATCAATTGACAGGTACCTCACAGGATCTTTAAATGAAGGTTGTATCCTAGCTAGAGCTGCGAGATGGTAAATGACATCAAACTTCATATCAGCATACTTTACGTCCGACAGGTTTCTGATGTCATCAATGATATACTCAACGCCTGTCCTCATGTATGTCCTACTTGAAGACTCAGAGCATAGATTGTCGATAACTGTGATGTGGTTATTTTCATCTTTTGCAAGCGTGTCTACAAGGTGTGACCCTACAAATCCAAGGCCTCCGGTCACTAATATCTTTTTACTCACTGCTTATGTATCCTTTCAGGTGAAACTGGGGAGGGACGTGCCTCACTCACATGTGCCAAGTTAGTTTTTCTCAGTAGCCACTCGTGCCCTGAAGGGCACAACACTCGTGCTCTATCTCCATCAAAGCCGGTTATAACGCCAATCACACCGGTACTCTCTCCATCCGCGAAATACTCTACTGTATCACCTACTTTCACTAATCACCTCTAGGCTACCCCTCATTACGGGACTGTGGGACCCTGAGTCCATCCAGAAGACTTTAATACAGTTAGGGACGCCGTAAGGTATCTCAGCTATCAATCCTATCCTACCTGAACGCTTACACGTGCTATTAAGCATTATTAGATCACCAACCTTCATTACTCTTCCTTTCGAAAATAAGTCGCATGCAACCAGATTCCTATGCCTAAAGCAAGCGCGCCTCCACAGGCTATGTACTTGAGGGCTGTGAGCATCTCATCTATCTGAAATGCAAATAATCCAATTTCATTCATTTATCACCTCTATCTCACATGGAAATTCTTGACAAATTGTACCGGCAGGGTATAAAGCTCCACGTTCTGAGCCCCATATAATGTCAATTATTAACGCATCTTCAAAGTGCATCCATTCACGAATTGGGCGAGGTTCACTTACTACCAGCCCTACCATCCCGGAGGCGTGCAACTCTTTATGAGGGAACTTTTTGTACCTAACAAGGTTACCTATCTTCATCTTCATTTTCCTTATCAGGTACGTAGTTGACATTAACAACTATTACCAATATGCCCGCAACAAATATGGCCAGCATTAGCACAATGTTTCCAAGCGTCTCAAGCATAGCCTAACCTCACTCGTTTATCACCTTAAGGTAACTGTCATGCTCATTTGTTATAGAGCCGTCTGCCCACCTAATAGTTGCAGAGCCACGAGGTCCTGTAACTTTCGAATTTTTAACTTTCATAACGTCTAATACAACACCGGGATTCTTGCTTCTATAATCACGCTGAAACCCCCAGAACGTAGAGTAGAATTTTACTAAATCACCTTTTTTCATTCACAATCCCCAGAAAAGGTTCAGAGCACCACTTAGTCTCTTTTGTTCTTGGCCAGTAAACCTCATAGCTCTCGTACTTATTATTGTATCCCATAGGTTGGCAATTTATAATAATTCCGTACCCATTCTCATCAGGCGTAGAGGGAACAATGACAGTCCCTCCATGGTGACTTACTGCCTTGAGAAATACCAGATCACCAACTTTCAATTGATCAACTCCAGGTCATGTTCACAAGCAATATCAACGTGCCCATCTTCGTAAAGTACCCTGTATGGTACTACACTTTCAAGCTCTTCAATGATCAGCCCTCTCATTCCTAAGCCGAGATCATAAACTAGGTCACCGACTTTCAAAGTCTCTCCTACCTGCCTTTTCTACGAATACAGTCCTGATCCTGTAAAGCTCACCGAGATGCAGGATATGAGCAAGACCCAGAAGCTTATCATGCTCTACGAGGATTCCCAAGTGAGGCTTTTCTTGCCTGTGCCACCCCTTACTGTCCCTGATGTCGACCTCATCCCATTTTGCAAACCTGACCATATCACCCTTTGTCATGGTTCACTACCCTTTTCAAGAATGCTTCCCTTCTAGTGGGGTTTTTCATATGACCTGAGTCATCCGTTGGGACATGTGATACTTTGTGCATCATGCCCTTCGTTACTTTCCCTGCTTTCTTGACGCCCACACTAATCCCGCATGATGGTGATCCCATCATTCCTATAAATCCTGAGACATCATTATGTCTACTAAAAATCTCTTTTGATTTTTCTTCAAGCAAGTCGTAAACATTCTCTGAGCCCATTATCGCGTGAGTATCCTCATCAACCTGAATAAGCTTTATGGGCGCGCGTGGGGTTCCGAACAGCTCTTCTTCCGGGCACACTGGAATAATCTCTATCCCGTTTTTCTCACACCATGAAATCAGTTCGCCGTCTAGCTTGTGTGCACCATTCCAGCGGACTTTTCTTCCTAGTAGACATGAGCTAATTAGTATCTTCATATATGACCTCTAGCTCATCATCTTCGTGGGTTTCAAGTGTACCATCAGGCCAGCTTACCAAGACCGTGCAACCAACGTTCCGACCACCAGAATTTGGATCTTCCCAGAACCTCGGACCTTCAACCACGACCCCAATGCCCTTACAAAAAGATTCATGCATCGGCCCTAAGAAGGGAGGCCAGCGATACTTTACTAGATCACCGGCTTTCACTAATCACCTCTAAAAGATCATGCTGAACAGTACTGATAGCGTCTCCATTGGGAGCTGACTTACCTAACCACATGACCTCAGCACACGTATAATCATCTCCGTTCAGCGCAGTGTTACCAAACGTGCGCAGGCCCATGAAGAGACCAACCTCGTCTGGATACATTTTTCTTCTGACTAGGTCACCTGGTCTCATACGAAAAGCCCTAACAAAAAACCGAGCGATAGGCAGGATATAGCAAAAACTAACAATTCTCTATCCTTGTATTTTTGTACTATTTCTAGATCCGACTCACTATAGAACAAGCTGAACTCACCTGTGTGCTTATAGTAAACTCGTATCGGCATCTTCTCGCAGAAGTCCATGTCTACGACGATACCGGGCGCTGTATCATATTTGTCCTTTACTAGGTCACCGACTTTCACTGAAAATACCTTTTATATCAATCCTAGAAACACCAACGTCATACTTGAATGCTGTGTAAGTCACACCGTAAAAGCCCATATCATTGTCTGCTTCTATCACCATGACAGGACCACAAGGGTCGACAAGCATCATTTCAGGATACAGTTCAATCAAATCACCTTCATGGATCGTACCTTCGAATTCCTGAACATTAACAGGCGGTCCACCGTACATAACTCGCCCTACCTCCACATCGTCACGAATGAGCCGAACTCTCTATCGAAAGTCTGTAGAAGACATTCATAGTCAGCTAGTTTCATCTCCATCAGGATCCTTTCCCGCCTATCGGCGTCGTACCCAAGCTGTCTAGCGAACCTGTCCGCGTAGGCCAGAAGAACAAATGCATTCCCCTCAGGGCCGGTAAGATCAATCTCCAAACACCTAGATGGCATTTCATCCTTTGACTTAATTGCCATTTACTACCCCCAGTCTGTCTTCGTACTCTTCAAACATTCCGCACTTGCACATGAGCGTGCACTCATAGATATCACGGTCAACATAGCGATGGCTGTCGACCTGCACTTGCTCTGTGTGGCTAAGCTCAACGTTGATAATCAGCGCTGTCTCACACCTCAACATGCCAGGAGGGCCACCGCAGTAATTGTCCATCGTTACTAAATCACCGGGCTTCACTTGATCCTCCTCTTTACTGAAAACGTGCTAAGCTTTGTAATCTTCTTATCACCAGAAACTAGCACAGCGTACCGTGGAGCCTCGTCATTCCACATGACAATGTAGTTACGAACTGGAGAACAGGGGTGGCCTGGGTATAGCATCTCTCTATCCAGGACCAGCCCAACATGACCAGTGTTAGATTCAATCATGTCGCCAACTTCCATCACGAAACCCCTAGCATAGACCAGACTTCTAGATCGAGCTTGTAGCACTTGGTCACCTGGTTGTTTGACCAGAGGACGTCGCACCATCGGTGACCCTCGGAAAGAAAACCGTCAGGATAGTTTTCCTTGACGATAACTCCGGTGCATGCGTACGGTGAGTCAGGCCGACCCGGCGTGTTGTTCGTCGGTTCGACTGCAAATGTTACGATATCACCCTTCTTCATTATACTGCCTCTACATAGTCACGTGGAATGTAAACTTCGCGCCCGGTCTTGACGTCTAGAACAAGACATTGGCCGGGATGACGTCGGTAATTCCAGTGGCCAACGCAGCGAGCTCGTAGAACCTGGTATACCTTGCCTGGGTAGATTCGAACAGGAGTCGAAGTTGGAGGAAGTCTGCTCTCACCGTCGTCCCGCATCGTGATGTGCATAGCGCATTCGCCAGCAGCTTTTGCTTCTGCAATCTGCTTCTGAATGTCTGCTCGATATTTGTCGGCGTCAGCTTGGGTAAACTTTGACTTACCCCAGATTGCCGGAGTTTCGTTAGTGTATTCAACAAGCCTATTCGCTCGAGCTACTGCAGCTTCGTTGAGCTTGACCAGGCCACCCTTGCGAATTTTCTTTTCGTTAACGTTCTTCATTTTATCTTCTCTCCTACTTACCGCTTTTTGTGAGAGGGCCTATTCCCCCTTACATTTATATAGTACCACGGGTAGACGAGATTTGCACGAAGTTGCAAAATTAATTTATACTTTTTACTTGTTTTTCTATGCTTTCTTTTAGGTAATGAAACTTTGACCCCTCACTGATCTTTGTTCCCCTATTGAGGGGAGGGTCATAGTGGTGTATCATCAATTTCTCAATCTTCTTTATGAGCTCTGGGTTGCCGGCAGGTATCTTTAGGGTGTTGAATGAGACATCCTTAAGATAATTTCTCTTTGCCTCAAGGTCACCATCACCGAAGTGGTCGACCCACCTCTTTTGAAATGTGTTGAACCATCCAGTGTGTGAACCCCCTTTGTGCACGTGGGTGTCCATGTGCCCTGATATTCTCTCTAGGAATGACCTTGATGCCACCTTCCCAATGTAAAGAGGGGCGTAGTCTTCCTTGTAGAATACGTAAATTCCCATTCCTTCTTGAGACCAGAGAGCATCACCGAAGCTCATTGAACCAATAGGTTCAAACCCTATTTTGTCTCTGACATTGTCCATAATCGATGGAACGGTCCAGTCGTTCCAGTCGTTCCACTCAAAAGACCTGACACTCATTATGCTGCCACCGATTCTTTGTCAGTAAAGTCCTCAAGGTACTTGAAAAGTGCACGTTCCTTCATCTTGCATTCGAGAATGACGTCAACATCGAAGCCACAGTCATCGAAGGGCTTGTAGTACCAGTCGCTGTGTTGTGCAGCACGTGCGCTGGGGTCCTCATAAAGCTTACGGCTGTTTGAATGATGACACTGTGGTCTCACACCATCTGGCCAGGAGCTTACAGCCATGAGGAATGCATCTTCATAAGTCGAGTCCTGGGGTCCACATTCGAAGTGATGAGAATCGAATACGATAGGGACACCTGTGCGATCGTGAACCATTTCATATAGCATCTTAGTAGAATACATGTTCGGCTTGTCATCGTTCTCGACGGTAAGCCTAGTCTTGACGGACTCAGGTAGTAGCTCAAAGTTTTTGCACCACCTGTCAGTTGCTGATTGCCTGTCACCGTATGCACCACCAATGTGAATATTAATTTTTGACTGAGGTGATCGTGGCATACCCATGATGTCAAAGATTTCACCATGGATCCTGAGATCCGTCACACAATTTTGGACGACGTGTTCTCGGGGTGATGTAAGCACGTTGAACTGACCTGGGTGAAATGACAACCGTTGTCCATACTGTCGCGCAATCTTGCCGGCAAACTCGAGGTTTTCCTTGATGGGCTTGAAGTCAG
>MDTD01099767.1_pt1 | contig 12266 bp, 14 predicted proteins | sample 811221 | NCBI WGS metagenome assembly MDTD01 (sample SAMN05326646, study PRJNA326480) | marine metagenome | isolation source: seawater | place: Pacific Ocean: South West | collected 2011 | reverse complement strand
TCAAAGTAGTGTAAATGCACATCAAAAGGTTTCATTTTTCTCAAAGCATCTAAACCTATTCTACCAGCAGCTACAGTACCAATGTGCATTCCTTCAACATCGTAAGATCTCTGAACTGCGTCTGCTATGTTCCAACCACCTTCATTAACAATTCTGTGTTGATTGTGGTAATCTCTTACCATGGAAACTATCATCATAACAATATGTTCGGCTACTGACCTAGAATTGCAAAAAGTTACTTCAACTACATCTATTTTATTGTCCATTGCTGCTTGTAAATCAACGTGATCAGATCCTATTCCAGCAGTAATAGCCATTTTTAAGTTTTTTGCTTTGGCAATTTTTTCTTTAGTCAAATAGTAAGGGAAGAAAGGTTGTGAAATAACAATATCCGCATCTACAATATGCTTATCAGCTTCACATCCATCTCCATCTTTACTATTTGTTACAATAAGTTCATGACCATTGCTCTCTAAAAATTTTCTTAGACCCAATTCACCAGATACACAGCCAAGCAACTGACCTGGAACAAAATCTCTACCTTTTGGACTAGGAAGAGTCATCCCATCAGGATATTTTTCTAATTTTGGAAGATCTGATAAAGGATATGTTTTTGGCATTCCTCCTTTAGGATCATCATACAATACGCAAAGTACTTTCATTTTAACTCCTAATTTAAATTTAATAAAACTCTGTAAGATTTATTTATATTAAAAACCTTAGCATAAAAACTGAATATGTAGCAAATAAATAATGTTTACTTTGGGTATTCTTTTCTAAGAAGAAATTTATTTAAAACAACACCAAATATCACTACAATTGCTGATCCTAAAGCCACCGGTGTTAAAAGGTAATCATAAGATACAGAACCAATAATAACAATTATTGGATTACCTCCAGCTGGTGGATGTGTAACTTTAAAAAGTATCATTAGTGTAACTCCTAGACCAACTGCAATTGGAATTATCACAAATATTGGCAATGGAATAAAATTTAAAAAGAATATGCCAACAACTGAAGTTAAAAAATGTCCAAAGAAAATGTTTTTTGGTTGTGCAAAAGGGCTTTCAGGGTAACCATACAACAAAACCATTGTTGAACCAAAAGATGCAATTAAAAATACTCCAAATTCTGTTTTATAAGTTAATATTGTTAAGACACTTATTGTAATAATAGACAATAACCCTGCAATAACTGATTTTTTTATTTCTATATCTTTCATTATTTTATTTTTAGTGCTTTTTTGATTGAATTGATAGGTAAATAAATACATTCTTTTCGTTTTAAATTCTTAGGATTAATTATTTTTTTCAAATCTCTCCACTCTTTATCTAATTTATATTCTTTTCCATCGTAAAAATTTTTGATCTCTATGAAAAAACTATCAAGTTCCTTAATATTTTTATTAAGTAAATTCTTTACTGATAAACATGCAGAGGCCTGACAATAAACACAAAATTTTCCAAAATATCCAATGTCTTTTATCCTATTATCTTTTAATTTTAATGTTATCTCAATTTCATCACCACAAAGTGAATTTTTACTTTTTGCCTTATGAGTAAATTTACTTAATTTTTTATAATTTTTTGTATCAGATGCAATTTTTATAATTTCTAGATTCATTAATAAACCTCGATTATATAAAATTTCTATTAGGTTAAACAAATATTTTAAAAAACAATTATAAGTTGATACAATTAGAAAATTTAATGATTTAAACTATTTAAAATGTTGTTAATTTTTTAAATAAGTAATAAAAAACCCAAATGATAGAAGTTAAAACTCACAAAATTGCTATACCAATCGTGTTGGTAGCAGGTATTTTTTGGTCTTTTGGTCCTTATGTTGTTAGACATATAGATCAAGCTCACCTAGTTCCATGGCAATATCTGTTCACAAGAGGACTAGTTATTTTCATATTACTTAATATTTTTTTGTATTTAGAGGAGGGAAAAAATTTTTACAAAAACTATAGTAAAATTGGTTATTCAGGATTAATCGGAGGCACAGGTTTAGCTATAGCAATGACAACTTTCATATGGTCAATTACAAATACTTCAGCAGCAATAACACTTTTATGTTTAGCAGCTATGCCATTTATAACTGCATTATTAGGTTTTCTTTTTTTAAAAGAAAAAATTTCTGTTAGCGTTTGGGTTTCCATAATTATTGCAACAATTGGCATAATAGTTATGTCAACTGATACTGGCAGTAAAGGAAATTTAATCGGTTTATTGTTTGGTTTATCTTCAGCAATGGGTTTTGCTATTTTCTCAGTTACTTTAAGATGGAAAAAAGAAACACCAAAATTCACCACTGTAGCTATAGCAGGAATTTTATGTAGTATATTTTCTGCATTAATGATAATTGTCAATAATCAAAATTTTTTATCATCAGGATATAATCAGTCTTTGTTTGCTACACATGGTACTTTAGTTTGCATAGGTTTAATTCTTTTCTCAATAGGTTCAAAAAGTATTCCTGCAGCAGAGCTTACACTTCTATCATTAACGGAAGTTATTGGTGGAATTTTTTGGGTATGGTTACCTTGGTTAGGAATTAATGAAATACCAGGCACTAATACTATAATTGGTGGTTTTCTAATATTCATTTCAATATTTTATTACAGTCTCTTAATGCAAGATAATAAAAGATTTATTGGATTAAATTAAATTATTTTTTATGGAAGATAGAATTTTGGTTAATAGTTGGAATGAATGGGATCCACTTAAACATGTTATCATTGGAAAAGCTGATAATTGTTGTATTCCAGCGCCAGAACCAGCCTTAGATGCTAAAGTGCCCGAAGATTCAGATATGAAAGGTCAATTTGGTCCAAGAATAAAAGATACAGTCGATAAAGCAAATGAGTTATTAAATAACTTTGCAAATATTCTAAAAAAAAAAGGAATAAGAGTTGATAGACCAACACCGCTTAATTTTAATCAAAAAATTTCTACGCCTGATTGGGAAGTAGAAACAATGTTTGGTTGCATGCCTCCAAGAGATGTTCTTTTAACTGTTGGGAATGAAATTCTTGAAGCTACAATGAGTTACAGATGTAGGTGGTTTGAATATCTATGCTATAGACCTTTATTAAAAGAATATTATTCAAAAGATCCAAATATGAGACATGAGTCTGCTCCTAAACCCAGGTTAACAGATGATGACTACAGGAAAGATTATCTATCAGATAAAATAGGTATTAACAAAAGGCTTGAGTGGACAGAAAAAAAATTTTTTGTAACTACTGAAGAAGAACCTTTGTTTGATGCTGCTGACATATTAAGATTTGGAAAAGATTTAATAGTTCAGCATGGATTTACAACAAATTTAAAAGGAATTAATTGGTTGAAAAGACATTTCCAAGATCACAGAGTGCACGCTGTCAATTTTCCGGGTGATCCGTATCCTATTCATATTGATGCAACTTTTACTCCTATAAAACCAGGTCTAATAATTAACAATCCACAAAGAAAACTTCCTGAAGAACAAAGAAAATTATTTGAAAAAAATAATTGGGAAATTATTGATGCTGCCCAACCTGCTCATAATAACCCTCCACCACTTTGTTATTCGTCTGTTTGGTTGTCTATGAATATATTAATATTAGACCCAAAAACAGTATGCGTTGAAAAAAGTGAGGTTTATCAAGCGGAACAATTGGATAAATTAGGAATGGAAGTGATACCTGTTGAACTAAGAGATGCATACGCTTTTGGAGGTGGATTACATTGCTGTACAGCTGATGTTTACAGGGAAGGAAAATTAGAAGATTATTTTCCTAATCAATAATATTTAACTTAATTTTTTTCAACTGTTTTGTTTCTTTACACCATAATTCATATGTTTCACAAGATCTCCACAAGAAATTGAATGCCCTTTGGGATATTTCTAAAGGATAATGACTCTTTGCATAATATAAATTTGGAAATTTGATTAATTGTTTTTTTACAGCATCTTTTTGAAATTCTAATAATCTAATAGACTCTTTTGTAATTTTTTTTCCAGTATACTTGTCAAAGTAATTATCCTTCTTTAACTGCTCAAACCAATCATCATGAAATTTTCCACTACTAAAAATTTGATACATTTTTGATCCAATAAATCTTTCAATAGACTCTAAATTTGATAAGTTACTATTCTTCTTTTTAATTTTATATATTTCTGAATAAATTAATTCAGAAACTACCAGAACAAATGGCTTTGAAATATCTTTTTTCATTTATTTACATATCCAATGTATAATATGAAGAATTTGGGTCCTCTTTATAGTGAGCAAAAGGTTTACAATATTTAAAACCCATTTTTTTAAATAATTTTCTTGCAGGTTCAAAAAATTTTCCAGAGCCTGTTTCTATACTTATTTTCTTTATTTTTAATTTCTTTGCTTCGTTTATAAGAAGAGTAATTATTTTTTCACCTAATCCTTTATTTCTAAATTTATCAGCAATTCTTATAGATTTAAATTCTCCATGGTTATTATCTAAAAATTTCAATGCACCGCAGCCTATTAACTCATTTTTTTCCCAAAGACTCCAAAATTTAATTCTTGAGTTCTTTAGACCCGGAATATCTAAAACGTGAGTACTACCCTCGGGGGAAACAGATCTTAATTCTTTAAAATGCTTTATCAGCAAATCATTAACTTCAGGATCATCAAAATTATTTTCTATTGATTTCATATTTTTAAAAAACATATAATAAAAAAAAAAAATTTAACAATTATTAAAATTATGTGTGGTAGATATGTAATTACGGCTGCAGTTTCAAAAACACAGAATATTGTTAAAACGTCTATTAACGTAGAAAATTTTGAAAATTACAATGCTCACCCTTATCAAATGTTGCCAGTTATTAAGAAATACAGAAATGGCAATACGTTAGAGAGCCTACAATGGGGTATTATGCCCTCATGGGCAAAAAAAGAATTTAAACCTTTAATTAACGCAAGAATAGAAACTATTGACGAAAAAATCTCTTTTAAAAAATTAATTCAATTACAAAGATGTGTTGTTGTTGCAGATGGTTTTTTTGAGTGGAAGAGAAAAGACTCAGTTAAAATCCCATATTATTTTCTCAGAGAAAAAAAAACAACAATGTTTATAGCTGGTATATTTGATAAAAATCAATTTTGCTTAATAACAGAAGAGGCAGATGAAAATATAAAAGAAATACATAATAGACAACCTGTTTTAATATTAGAAAAAGATTTAAAAGAATATTTAAATCTAGATAATAATGGTTCTAATTTTTTAAATAAAAGAAAAAAACCAAAGCTTGAATTTCATGAAGTTTCAAAAGAAGTAAATAAACCAACAAACAATAATGGCTCTCTAATTCAAAGAGTTAATTAGATTCAACGATAGTTATGTGTCCCATCTTTCTTTTATCTTTAATCTCTTTCTTTTTATAATCAAAAAAAAATTCATTGCTTTTTAGTTTTCTATTTCTGTAAATCATAATATCCTCTCCAATAAGATTAATCATTTTGGCATTATAAAGCTTCTTTGTCTTAATTTTTTCCATTTTACATACAGCTCTGATATGATTCTCAAATTGACTAACATTATGTGAGTTTATTGTTAAATGTCCCGAATTATGTACTCTTGGAGCAATTTCATTAACATATAGGTTATCATTTTTATCAATAAAAAACTCAACACACATTGTTCCAATATAATCTAATTTTTCTGAAATTAGTTTTGCCCAGTCCTTTGCTTTCTCAATTAAATTTTCATTAACCTCAGCCGGTATTCTTGAAAACTTCAATATTTGATCTTCGTGGGTATTTTCAATCGGTTCATATATTTCATAACTTTGATGTCCAAACCGAGTGATAATAATTGAAATTTCCTTTTTTAAATTTATAATTTTTTCGAGAATATATTCATTTTCAAAGTCAGGTTTAATGCTTTCAAGTGAATTAATATTTTCAATTTTGAATTGTCCTTTGCCATCGTAACCTAAAGTACAAGTTTTTAAAATACCTGGTATTAAATTAGAATTTGATTTTAATTCTAAGTCATTTTTTACCGAAACATATTTTGTAGTTGAAATGTTATTATTATTTAAAAAATCCTTCTCACTTAATCTATTTTGAATTATCTTATTAATTTTAGGATTAGGATAAACTTTTTTAAATAAATTTATTTTATCTAATATTTTAAAAGGTATATTTTCAAATTCGTATGTAACAACATCTACTTTATTTAAGAAATTATCTATTACTTTGTCATTATCATAATTTCCAACAATATATTCATCGGAAAAAAACTGTGCCGGTCCATCAGGATCATCTGATAAGATAACTGTTTTGATTGAAATTTTTTTTGCTGCTAAAGCTAATAAACTTCCTAATTGACCACCTCCTATTATTCCAATTGTTTTCATAAATTATTATTTAGGTTTTTTTTTAATTGACAATGTTTGCTTACTTCTCCAAGAAACCAATTTTTTTTTTATTACTTTATTGTTTAATGAGATGATCGATATAGCTAGCAGGCCAGCATTAACTGCTCCATCTTTACCTATTGCAACTGTGCCAACAGGTATTCCCTTAGGCATTTGTGCTATTGACAACAAACTGTCTAAACCTTTTAATTTTTTACTTTCAATAGGAACACCTATTACTGGCAAGTTTGAGATTGCTGCAATCATTCCAGGTAGATGTGCAGACCCGCCTGCACCCGCAATAATTATTGAATAATTTTTTTTTTCTGCTTTTTTTGCAAATTCAAACATTCTTTTAGGAGTTCTATGAGCAGAAACAATCATTGTGTCAAAACTAATTTTAAATGATTTTAGAACCTTCTCACAATAACGCATAGTGGCAAAATCTGATTGACTGCCCATCACAATAGCTATTTTGTCTTTTTTTTGTTGCATATTAATCTTTTAATATCAAAATTATTATCTCTAATATATATTTAATCTAATGAATTTTAAAATTGATAATTTACAATATTGTAATTGGTCTAGAGAAATATTTAAAATAAATAATGAGGCAGGATTAGATGCGGTACACGTAACTTTAGTCTATCACGAAGATTATGATGAATTTTTAGCAAAATTAGATGAATGGGATCATCATTTTAAAAAAAATACTGATTTAATATTCTTAGGTAAAGATTTTAGGGATATAGAAAAAGCAAATAAAGAGAATAAGACTGCGATATTTTTTGGATTTCAAAATTGTTCACCAATTGAGGACGATATAAGTTTAATAGAGAAAGTTCATGAAAAAGGTTGTCGATTTATGCAACTTACTTACAACAATCAATCTTTATTAGCAACCGGATGTTATGAGAATAACGACAGTGGTGTAACAAATTTTGGAAGAGAAGCGATAAAAGAAATGAATAGAGTTGGAATAGTAATAGACATGTCGCATTCAGCTGAAAAAAGTACTTTAGATGCAATAAAACTTAGCAAAAAACCGATCGCTATTACTCACGCAAATCCATCTTTTTGGCATCCAGCAAAAAGAAACAAGTCTAGCGATCTTCTTAAAGAGTTGGGTAATAGCGGGGGAATGTTGGGTTTTTCTTTATATGCACATCATCTTAAAAATAAAAGTAATTGCACATTAGATAGTTTCTGCGAAATGGTTGCTAGAACAGCAGAAATAATGGGTATAAAAAATATTGGTATAGGTTCTGACTTATGCTTACGCCAACCCGACAATGTAGTAGAGTGGATGAGAAACGGCACTTGGACAAAAACGAAAAATTATGGAGAGGGTACAAAAAAGAATTCAGGCTTTCCAAAACAACCAGAGTGGTTTACAGATGCAAGGGGATTTAAAAATTTAGAAAAAGGATTAAAATCGATTGGTTTTAATGATAGTGAAACTAAAGATATTTTAGGAAATAATTGGTTTAACTTTTACAAATTGATAAATTAATGAAAATAAAATTTAGAGATCCAAAAAAATTAATGACTCTTACCAAACTTGGTAGTTTTCATCAATCTAGACTTTCATTTCTGCGTTCATTCTTAAACGAATTTAAAGATTGGAAATTTAAAAAACAAATGTTTAATTTGGATAAAGATGGATATGGTATAGTTGTATATTCTTTAACAAAGAAAAATAGATCATATTCGCTAATTTGTTTTGCAAATAAAATAAAAGATACAGAAAGATCAGATAGAGTTATAGCAACAAAATGGGATGCAGCTTTTACTCTATTTGATGGGATTCCTAAAAAATCTGATCTTAATCGTCTTTTATTAAACGTTCCAAAACAAGAAGTAGGTAGAGTGTCATATAAAGAATTGACATTATCCAGAGCAAACAAATCAATAAGAATATTCAATTATGTAGTAGAGCAATTGTCTAGAGGCTTACAACCGGAAAAAGAAAAACTAAAAAAAGTTGGATATCTATATAGAACAACAGCAGTTTATGGATCAGGTAAATTTGGTTTAGCTGACAGGTTCAGAATAAAAAATAGAAAAGAAATATGTGGACCATTTAGACTAGAAATGATGCTCGTATATTTGGTAAGACAATTTACATTTGACCAAGTAAATCACATTGCAAAAAACAAAAATCCAAAAAAAGCAATTGCATTATCTAATGATATAAAAAGAAATTTAGGGATAGGTAATTCTACTGGATTAGGCATGGCTCCTTTCATAATCAATCATCCAACGTTATTAAATAATTGGATTTTAGCTAGAGAAACTGCTTTAAAAAAAATAAGAGAAAAAAAGATAATAAAGTTAAAGGATTTTAATAAATTTTATGGAAGTTTAAAAAAATCTTTAAAAAATATTGATGACTGGTTAACAGCAAGTTCATATCAAAGAAAAAAAATTAAAAATTTAAAGTCCGATATTAAAAAATTTGTATTTTATGTCGAAAATGGTTTGAAGCTAAATACAAAGCATCTTTTTAATAAAATATTTATTTGGTGTGATAAAAATTTAACCAATGAAGGTATAGAATATATTGTTTCTCTAATGTTAGAACCTTACCCAGAAATTGCGAACAATCTTGTAAGCAAGATGAGTTCTGATGAAGAAAGATATTTTAATATTCCATCTCATAGAAATGTTGGAGATTTAAAAAACATCATAGAAAAAAATTATGGTAATATTATTAAACTTAATTTTAAGAATAAGAGAAACAATCATAATTTTTGGTTTATTTCAAAAAATAAGGAAGAACCAAGATTGGCAAATCGATATTCACAAAATGGTTCAGACCTAGAACAACCTATAGCTATTGGTAGAGATATAAAGTTGCTATATGATAAAGTATTAAAGGAAAATAAAAATAGAAAAGTTGGACTATTTCTTTTGCACAATAACAATTTAAGGCATGTTGTTAGAAGAGTATTTATAATTGAAAAATTTCCATACAGTGAAATCCAAGACAACACAATTGGTTCTAATCTAATACCTATTGATATGCTTAGATTAAAACTATCTTTTTTTGGAGCTGTGAAATTTGATCCAAAATCAGATAAATGGTTAAGAATTTGTATGTTCCAAGGTGCTCCACTTGTAGAAGAAATGGATTCATTTGACGATCAATGGATTTACAGTTCAACTGCTTAGAATATGAAATCTTTTAGTGAAATAGACACAGTCTCAAAAAGAGCTTCAAGAGCAGTAGGATTCTCATGGGGACTCTCTGAAGAAATTGGAAAAAATATAAGACTTTTAGAAATGTTTGGTTTTAAGGGAGTTGAAAGCTTAAGTGAATATTTTAAATCTCTTAGAAAAAAAAAATATGAAAATATTAAACTTATATCAAAAAGAAACAAACCTAAAAAAAATTTTTTTTGTCCAATAAATTTGGGAGTAAATTTTTTAGATCAAATTACTTTATTAAAAAAAAATAAAAAAATAGATATCACCAATGTAGCTTTTCCAATTTTATTTTTACCTTTTTTAAGCAGATCTTCCGAAATAATGGGAAAAAAAATTAATTGTAAAATTGATAAATATGAGTTTTTGCTAAACTTTAACCATTCAATTTTTACAAGCTTTAAAAGTAATATTATTCAAAAAAAAGCAAAAAAAATTTCAATAATATTTTTTGAGAATAAAGACTCATTCAAAAAAGATAATTGGAATAATTTGACTGATTTATCTCGTAAAACATTTGTTGATGAGAGTGATGATTTAAAAAAAATTGGTGCTGGAGCTGGATTAACTGATAATGACTAACAAAGAAGACAACAATAAAAATCAAGACCATTCAGATTTATACGATGATATTTGCGAAGAGTGTAAAAAAAATAGTGAAACTGTTTTGCAAAATTTAATTCTAACTGGATTTAAGATTTGTGAATCTTGTAGATCATCAAAAACTATTTTTCCAATCTAAGTAATATTACCTACTGGTAACGCATTCATTCTACTCATCACAAAAGATATTGATAAAATTGCGATTATTAAGAATGATAAAAATACAATACCAAACGATTTTATATTCGATTTCAGGTGCAATACTTGTTTAGTTGAAATTATTAAAGACGCAAAAATCCAAAATTGAGTAAGAAATATTATTGGTATTACTAAATCTGGAGTAACTGCAAAAAATCTTACTAATCCAGGCGCATGGGCATAACCAACACTTACTAATACTCTTTTAAATGGTACATTCAAAGTTTCTTTATCTGGAAAAAGTTTGACACCTACTACATAGATAAATATTCCCCAAATAAACCATGTTAGTATTGCAGTTAGTCCAGAGATACCGACCGATGTTTTTATTATCGTATTTGCCGCTACTGCCCCAGCAACTCCATCTAAAATCATTATAAGACCTGCAAAATATATTGCAGCTTCTCCGTAATATTTACTTTCTTTATAAATAGATCTATCTAATTTTAACGATTTTATAATAATATTTAAGAATTCACTAAACACTTTAAAATTTATCTTTATTTTGAGATTTATACGATACAATTAAAGGAAATACTATCAATGCAACAGCAATAGTTATACAAACAACAATTATAAAAGTTTTAGTCATAATTATTGGTGAATAAATTTCAGTTTAACCTTTAACAACCTCTCTTGTGTTCGCGTGATAAGATTCTGTAAAAGGAATATTTACTACTATAGCATCAACAGGTTTACCTGGTTTTTTACAGTATTTATTAGGTAAATGAACTTTATATTTAGTTCCTACTTTACCTTTAGGAAAACCGTTTGCATTTTTTGTACCATCGTATGGCACATATCCCATCGCGATATTCATACCCTTTTCAGGATGATACCAAGGTGAAGTAACAAATCCGACTGGTTTTCCACCGCTAGCATTTGAAATTAACCAAAAGTCAGGGGCATATTCTTTTATGGGTTTACCTCCCATCTCAAGTCCAACTAGTTGAAGTTTGTAAGGTTTTTTTCCTGATTTTAATTGAGCTTTCATTTTTTCTAATGCTGCTTTTCCAACATAGTTAGCTTTCTTTTTCCATTCACCTTTACCTGACAAAGATACCTGATAGCCTAAATTACATTGAAAAGGATTATGTTCATGGTCCATATCTTGACCCCAAGATAATATTCCAGCCTGTATTCTTCTATGGTGAGCAGGAGCAATAACTCTTAGTTTATGTTTCTTCCCAGCTTTTAAAACTGCGTTCCACATATCTTCAGCATATTTTGTTGCATTTTTTAGATAGATTTCATAACCAGCTTCTCCAGAAAAACCTGACTGAGAAATTATACACTCTCTTCCTCCAACTCTAGCTTTTGCTAAACCGTAGTAAGGCATTTTGTCAATTTTTACTTGCTTACCAATTAAATCTTTCATTAATGCTTTTGACTTTGGACCTTGTATTTGAACAGGGCATGCATCAATTTCATCAATTTCACATCTAAATTTTTTACTAGCATTAACGCCCTGTAAGTATAAACCAATATCACTATCAGAAAGACTAAACCAAAATTCATCTTTTGAAATTCTTAAAAGGATGGGATCATTCAAAACGCCGCCTTTATAATTGCAGAGAATTACATACCTTGCTCTCATTGGAGATATTTTAGTAGCATCTCTAGTAATTACGTAGTTAACAAATTTTTCAGCATCTCTTCCTTTTACCCTTATTTGTCTTTCTACTGCTACATTCCACATTGTAACATCATTTTTGATTGACTTGTATTCTACCATTGCTCCATTCGGACCTCGTACATATCCTCTTGGGTGATAAATTCTATTATAGACTGTTGCTCTCCAACAGCCTGCTCTCATTGATAAATGCCAATAAGGAGATTTTCTTACCCTCGTTGAGATTAAGAGT
>MDTD01068737.1_pt1 | contig 12268 bp, 22 predicted proteins | sample 811221 | NCBI WGS metagenome assembly MDTD01 (sample SAMN05326646, study PRJNA326480) | marine metagenome | isolation source: seawater | place: Pacific Ocean: South West | collected 2011 | reverse complement strand
GTTAGGTTTGTTCTTGATTCGGTAAGAGGTAAAAAAGTTAATTATGCTCTCAGTTCCTTAAATTTTTCAAACAAGAAAGCAGCTGTGTTCATTCAAAAAGCTCTGAATTCAGCTGTCTCTAACTTTTCTCAGGCAAATGAGAATTTCGATTCGGATTTATTATATGTTAAAGAGGCTTTTGTGGACGAAGGACCCAAAATAAAAAGATTTAGACCGAGAGCTATGGGAAGAGCCTCCAAAATTCTTAAAAGAACAAGTCACCTCACTGTTGTAGTTGGTGAAAAGGGTAAATAATGGGACAGAAAACTAATCCAATCGGTTTAAGGCTAGGTGTAAATCGTACTTGGGATTCTATTTGGTATGATGAGAAACATTTTGCTGAAAAGCTTCATGAAGACATCATTATAAGAAATTATATAAGCAGTAAATTAAAAGAAGCAAGTATTAGTAAGGTAAACATTGAGAGAACGGCTAAAGATATTACGATAACTATCTTTACATCAAGACCAGGAATTGTAATAGGTAAGGGTGGTTCTGAAGTTGAGAAGCTTAAAAAAAACTTAAGCAAATTAATTGGATACGACACTAACGTAAATGTTTCAGAAATTAAAAGACCCGCTTTATCTGCATGTTTGGTTGGACAAAGTATCGCGCAACAATTAGAAAAGAAAATTAATTATAGGAGAAGTGTAAAAAAATCAATTCAATCTACTATGAGTATGGGCGCTGAGGGAATCAAAATTAGAGTTGCAGGTAGGCTAAATGGAATAGATATTGCTAGAGCAGAAACCTTCAAAGAAGGAAGAATACCTCTTCATACCCTGCGATCAAATATTGACTATGCTCACGTTGAAGCATCAACAACATATGGGATTATAGGAATTAAAGTGTGGATTTTTAAAGGAGAGATTAGATAAAAAATGTTATCACCTAAAAAAGTTAAATACAGAAAGCCACAAAAAGGAAAAAATAGGGGTCTTGCTTCAAGAGGCAACTATGTTGCATTTGGAACATATGGTCTTAAATGCTTAGATCATGGATGGATAACTAGTAGACAGATAGAGTCTTCAAGAATAGTAATTTCAAGAGCAGTGAGAAAAATTGGAAGAATGTGGATAAGAATATTTCCTCATAAATCAATTACAAAAAAACCAGCTGAAACCAGAATGGGTAAAGGAAAGGGTAGCCCTGAACTATGGGTTGCAGTTGTTAAGCCTGGAACAATTCTTTTTGAGGTAGATGGCTTGGATGAAAAGGGAGCTCAAGAGGCATTTAGGAAGTGTTCTAATAAGCTACCCGTAAAAACAAAAATGGTTTTTAGGAGACCTTTGTAATATGGATGTGAAAGAACTAAACAAACTAAGTAAGATAAAACTCGCAAAGCTATTATCCGATAATGAAGATTCATTGCTTAATTTGAGATTTCAGCAAAAATTACAACAACTTGAAAACCCGCAATCAATTAAATTTTTAAAAAGAGAAATCGCCCAGATTAAAACAGTTCTAAATGAAATGAAATTAAACATAAGAGAAAGTAAATAGATGGATAAAAGCTCAAGAAAGCAATTAAAAGGTATTGTCTTAAATTCTAAGATGGAAAAAACTGCCGTCGTTGAAGTCGCTAGAAGAATACCTCACCCGGTTTATAAAAAATATATTATTAAATCTAAAAAATATTACGCCCATGATTCTGAAAATAAAACTACTGCTGGTGACAGAGTAGTCATCGTTGAGTCTAGGCCAAGAAGTAAAATGAAAAAATGGTTCGTTAAAGAAATACAAAAAAATAGCTAAATAAAATGATACAACAAGAAACAAGATTAAAAGTAGCAGACAATACTGGAGCAAAAGAAATTCTTTGCATTAAAGTTTTAGGTGGATCAAAGAGAAAATACGCTAGTTTAGGTGATATTATTGTGGTTTCAGTAAAAAAAACTATTCCAGGAGGAATTAAAAAAGGTGAGATAGCTAAAGCTGTCGTCGTGCGAACACGTAAAGAGTGTAGGAGAAAAGACGGTTCGTATATAAGATTTGATGACAATGCTGCAGTTCTTATCAATAATCAATCAGAGCCGATTGGAAGTAGAGTATTTGGACCCATAGCTCGCGAATTAAGAGACAAGAGCTTTACAAAAATATTATCACTAGCTCCTGAGGTATTGTAATATGAATATAAGAAAAGATGATTTAGTTAAAATAATTACTGGGAGAGACAAGGGTAAGTCCGGAAGAGTTATTAAAGTTTTTCCTTCAAAAAACAGGCTTATTGTGGAAGGCTTAAACTTAGTAAAAAAACATGAAAGACCAACGCAAGACAACCAACAAGGTGGAATTATTGAAAAAGAATCTAGTATTCATAGGTCAAATGTAATGTTGATGAGCAATAATAAACCAACAAGGGTTAGCTTTAAAAAACTTGATAATGGAAAGAAAATAAGGTATTCAAAAAAGCTTAAAAGGAATATTGACTAATGTCAAAAACTAATTATAAACCAAGAATGAAGACATTGTATAATCAAGAAATACAAAGTCAATTAAAAACTCAACTTAAAATTGAGAACATTATGTTGGTGCCAAAAATTGAAAAAATAGTCATTAACATGGGTTTAGGAAATGCTAAGACTAATAAGAATTCTTTAAAGCAAGCAGAACAAGAGCTAGCGCTAATTACCGGACAAAAGCCAGTTATAACATATGCAAAAAAAGCTATTTCTAATTTCAAGACTCGTGAGGGTGATCCTGTTGGAATTAAAGTTACTCTAAGGTCTGATAATATGTATGATTTTTTGGATAGATTTATTTCAGTAGCTTCCCCTAGAATAAGAGATTTCAGGGGTATTTCATCCACTGGTTTCGATGGAATGGGAAATTATAATTTTGGAATTGATGAGCAAATTATCTTTCCTGAAATTGATTACGATAAAGTAAGCGAAGTGAGGGGATTTAATTGTACTATTGTTACAAATGTAGGTGATGATAATCAAGCATACGCTTTAATTAAAGCTTTTGGATTCCCTATCAAAGATAAAAAAAATACTAAGGATTAAATAATGGCAAAAAAATCAATGATTGTTAAGAATATTCGCAGAAAACAAATCGTAGAGCGATACAAAGTAAGAAGAGATGAGCTCAAAAATATTATAAAAAGCTCAAAGTCATCGGACTTACAGAAATATGAAGCTAGACTAAAATTAGAAAAAATGCCAAGAGATTCTAACCCAATAAGAATTCGAAATCGATGTGTGGTTACGGGTCGTCCTAGGTCTTATTATAGAAAGTTCGGTCTTTCGCGAATCACTTTCAGAGAAATGGCCCTTAAAGGCCAAATCCCTGGCATAACAAAAGCAAGCTGGTAGAAAATTAGGAGAAATGAGATGTCTCAAACAGACCCGATAGCAGATTTTATTACATGTATTAGAAATGCTCAAGCAGTCAAAAAACCTTGGGTTGATGTACCTTCTTCAAATCTAAAAAAGAGGATATGTTTTGTATTAAAAGAAGAGCATTTCATTAGGGATGCAATGTTGATAAAGGATGATAAGCAAGATACGATTAGAGTTTTTTTATCTTACGACAATAGCAATAATCCTGTTATAAATGGAATAACAAAAATTAGCAAGCCAGGCTGTAGGACTTATGTTTCTTCTTCAGAAATCCCAAGAGTGCTGAATGGTATGGGTATTTCGATTTTAACTACATCTAAAGGTGTAATTTCTAGTAAAAAAGCTGAATTATTTAAAGTTGGTGGTGAAATTTTATGTCAAGTATGGTAATGAGAGGATAATAGATGTCGCAAATTGGAAAAAAACCTATCAGCATTCCAAGTGGAATAGAGATAGAATATAAAAATAACTCTTTTCAGGCAAGTAAAGCTGGTAAAATTTTATCATGTATTGTACATGATGAGGTTTCTCTTGATATAAATGAAAATGAGATTTTTGTAAAACGTAAAGATGATAGTAAGAAAGCTAAAGAGCTTCACGGTCTTACTAGAGCTTTAATGAATAATATTCTCAAAGGATTGGATCAGGGCTTTCAAAAAGAGCTTAATCTTGTTGGTGTAGGTTATACGGTAGAGAATAAAAATGAATTTTTATTGCTTAATCTTGGTTTTTCTCATCCAATATACTTTCAAAAGCCAGATGGAATTGATTTTGAAACACCAAATAATACCACAATTATTGTTAGAGGTATAGATAATCAATTAGTTGGTGATGTTTCTGCAAAAATTAGAGAATTAAGAAAACCTGAACCCTACAAAGGTAAAGGTGTAAAGTATAAGGATGAAATTATCAGAAGAAAAGCAGGTAAAACTGTTGGAGGAGCTGCCTAATGCCTAACAAGATTTTAATGAAAAAAAGAGGATTAGCTAGAAGAAAAAAATCAATAAAAGGTAAGTTAACAATTGGCAAATATCCAAGACTTGTTGTATACAGGTCAAATTTACATTTATATGCCCAATTAGTAGATGATAATAAATCTGAAACAATCATTTCAGTTTCAACAAATGACAAGTCTATTAGAGATGATTTAGCTAAAATCACATCAAAAGTTGAAAAGAGTAAATTTGTCGGCAAGAAAATTGGTTCTGACATTATAAAGAAAAAAATCAATAAAGTAATGTTTGATAGAAATGGCTATATGTATCATGGAAGAGTAAAGGCATTTGTTGATGCTGTTCGTGAGTCTGGGTTAAATATTTAGGAGAAATATGAGTAGATTGTATGTAAATCCATCAGAAATTGAATTAAACGAAGAATCGGTAATATCAATAAATCGAGTTTCTAAAGCGACAACTGGAGGCAGGAGAATGCGATTCAATAGTCTTGTTGTAGTTGGAGATGGTAAGGGTCATGTAGGTATTGGTTTTGGTAAGGCTAATGATGTTGCTATGGCAGTCTCCAAAGCTAAAGAAAAAGCAAAAAAAAGAATCATCAAAGTACCATTAATAAAAGGAACGATACCACATAGAATGGATATAAAACATGCATCTGTTAGGCTAATGCTTAAGCCAGCTGGTCCTGGTACCGGAATCATTGCAGGAGGTCCCGTAAGAGAAGTTTTAGCTCAATTAGGAGTAAAAAATATCTTATCTAAGAATACTGGTTCAACAAACTCAACAAATGTTGTAAGAGCACTTGAATTTGGGTTGTTGAAGCTTAAAGATCCATTGATGATTGCAAAACAAAGAGGTATTACTGTCAAACAATTGTTTAGTAAGGTTTAGTTAATATGAAAAAAGTAAAAATAACACAAGTAAAGAGTGTAATAGGATACAGGCAAAGAACTAAAGATACTATGATTGCGTTAGGTTTAAGAAAAATCAATCATACTGTAACAAAAAATCTAGATGGTCCTATACAGGGTATGATTGACAAGGTTTCTCATCTCGTAAAAATTGAGGAAAAAAAATGAAATTAGGAAATATTAAGCCAGCAAAAGGTTCGGTTTCTAAAAATAAAAGATTAGGAAGGGGAAATGCTACTGGACAGGGTAGAACCGCAGGTAAAGGACATAATGGTTATAAGTCAAGATCTGGTGCAAAAGCAAGACTTCATTTTGAGGGGGGGCAAACTCCTCTTGCTCGTAGATTACCAAAAATAGGTATGGGAACTGGTAAGTTCAATCATATGAGGACCAAGAGTACAGTTCAAATAGTTAGTTTGGCTAAATTAGTCAGTTTGAAAGAAACTGATATTACCCATGATTTATTACTTAAAAATGGTATAGTTAAAGATAACCGGCCTTATAAAATCCTATCTAGCGGTGATATTTCCGAACCTAAGAATATTTCTGCAAATATGTTTAGCAAAAAAGCAATAGAAAAAATTGAAAAAGCAGGAGGAAGCGTTAACTTCATATGATAAGTAAGATAGCAAATATTTTCAAAGTAAAGGACTTAAGAAAAAAGATTTTCTTCACATTATCTTTGCTAGTTGTTTTTAGATTAGGTGGCCAAGTAACTCTTCCTGGTATTCAAAATCCAGATATGAGTGCTGCTGTAGGTGGATTATCGATTCTTGAGCTTTATGACCAGTTTGTAGGTAACTTTTTATCGCAAGCTTCTATTTTTTCTCTTGGAATCATGCCCTACATATCCGCATCAATTATTATTCAGCTTATGACAGCTATTGTACCATATTTTCAAAGATTAAAAAAAGAAGGACCAGAAGGTAATAAAAAAATAATCCAATTAACTAGGTACGGGACTGTATTTATTGCAGCAGTACAAGCTATTGGTGTTGCAACTTTGTGGTCAGGGCAAGCAGTCCCATTAGAGCAAGGCGGTATGGGTACTGGATTGTTTTATTCAGTTACAATAATTTCTCTTGTTACAGGTACAATTTTTGTGATGTGGCTTGGAGAGCAGATCACTGATTATGGAATAGGGAACGGTATCTCGTTAATTATAACTGTGGGTATATTGGCAGGTGCTCCAACAGCCTTTTCAGATTTTTTTGGGTTAATGATGCAGAGCAGTACGCAAGCAGTAAAGGGTATTGTGCTATTTGCAATTTTGATAGGCATAGTAACATTTACCGTATTAATTACTTCAGCGCTTAGAAAAATACCCGTTCAATTTGCCAAAAGGGTTGTTGGTAGAAAAGTATATGGTGGCCAGGCATCACATATTCCCCTTAAAATTTTAACTGCTGGAGTGATGCCAATAATTTTTGCTCAAGCTCTTATGTTTATTCCTCAGCTTCTTGGGCAATTTACCGAATGGTCATGGCTTTTAAATGGCTTCGCTCCAACAGCATGGGCTTACAACATTGTTTTTGCAGTCCTTGTGATTATTTTTACTTATTTCTATACTGCTATAGCATTTAATCCTGCTGATGTTGCAGATAATATGCAAAAGCAGGGTGGATTTATCCCTGGTGTTAGACCAGGAAAAGCTACATCAGACTTTATTGATAACATTTTAACAAGAGTGACACTTCCGGCTTCAATTGCGTTAGCTTTCATTGCTATCTTACCCTTTATTTTTCAAAAATATGGTAATATCGATTATAGTTTTGCTATTTTCTTTGGTGGAACAAGCATTATAATCGCAGTAGGTGTAGCTTTGGATACTATGCAGCAAATCGAAGGTCACCTTGTTAGTAGACATTATGATGGTTTTCTCAAGACAGGAAGAATAAAAGGAAGATCGAAAACAAGATTTTAATATGATTGGTATTAAAAATAATAATGAAATTAAGCTTATGTCAGAAGCGTGTAGAATCGTTAAAGAGACGCTTCTATTATTAGAAAATTACATTAAACCAGGAGTTTCAACTATTGAGCTAGATGAAATTGCAGAGGATTATATTGCTAGTCAAAGAGATGCTGTGCCTGGGTTTAAAGGTCTTTATGGATATCCATCGACAATTTGTATATCTATTGAAGATGAAGTTGTTCATGGGTTACCAAGTAAAAAAAATCTTATTGAGGGTCAAATTGTTAGTATTGATGTTGGATGCATTTATAAAGGATATTATGGAGATCATGCAAAATCATTCCCCGTCGGAAATATTAATGATGAAAAAAATAAGCTCCTGCAAGTGACTAGAGAATGTCTAAATAAAGGAATTCAAAAAGCAGTTCCTGGAAATCATATTGGTGATATAGGTAATGCAGTTCAGCAATATGCAGAGGTTAATGGCTATGGCGTAGTGAGAGAGCTTGTAGGGCATGGAATTGGTGCCAAATTACATGAAGAACCTCAGATACCAAATTTTGGAAAGACTGGAACTGGGCCTAGAATAGAATGTGGTATGTGTTTCGCTATTGAACCTATGATTAATATGGGTGCTAAAGAGGTTTTTACTAGAGAAGATGGTTGGACAATATGTACAAAAGATGGGCTTCCTTCTGCTCATTTTGAACATACAATTTTAGTTACAGATAGTGGACCTGAAATTTTAACACAATAATTATGGCTAAAGAACCAAATATTGAAGTTGATGGAAGTATTCTCGAAGCATTACCAAACGCCATGTTTCGAGTAAAATTAGAAAATGGGCACATAGTTTTAGCTCATGTATCTGGTAAAATGAGAATGCACTACATAAAGCTTTTACCTGAGGACAAAGTTAAATTAGAACTATCACCTTACGATTTAAGCAAGGGAAGGATTATTTTTAGGTATTAAATATGAAAGTAAGAGCATCAGTAAAGAAAATTTGTAATAAGTGTCAATTAATTAAAAGAAGCGGTGTTTTGAGGGTTATCTGTGAAAACCCAAGACATAAGCAAAGACAGGGTTAAGGGAGGATTAAAGCTTGGCAAGAATATCAGGTGTAGATTTACCAAGAAATAAAAAAATTGAGTTTGCTTTACAATACATCTATGGTATTGGGAAGTTCCAATCAAAGTTAATACTTCAATCTGCAAAAATTGATTTAAATACCAGAGTCAATGAATTGAGTGAAGATCAAATTATAGCAATCAGAGATGAAATAGCTAGGAGTTTTACAGTTGAAGGTGAATTAAGAGCTGAAGTTGGCAGAAATATAAAAAGGTTAGTAGATATTGGAGCCTACAGAGGCATTCGTCACAAGAGAGGATTACCTACTAGAGGTCAGAATACAAAAAATAATTCAAGAACCAGGAAAGGTAGAAAAAAGACAATAGCTGGTAAAAAGAAAGTAATTTAAAATTTTAGGAGTGAATTTTGGCAAAGTCAAATAAGAAAAAAATTAGAGTTAACCCAGAAGGAATTGCAAGTATCAAAGCTACCTTCAACAATACGATTATTACTTTATCTGATAAAAATGGTAATGCTATTGCTTGGGCGAGTGCAGGAGCTTTAGGGTTTAAGGGTTCTAGGAAAAACACACCATATGCTGCAACGCAAGCAGCTGATAAAGTTGCCCAAGAAGCAATGGCTATGGGATTGAGTAGTATAGTAGTAAAAATTAAAGGTCCAGGTGGTGGGAGAGAAGCAGCTGTAAGAGGATTGCAGGCAGCTGGTCTAAAAGTTACTAAAATAATTGATATTACGCCTGTCCCTCATAATGGGTGTAGGCCACCAAAAAAGAGAAGAGTTTAAATTAGGAGATTATTGTTAAATGGCTAGATATACAGGACCAAGATCAAAAATATGTAGAAGGTTAGAATTTGCCGCTTTTGAGTCACCAAAGTTTGGTAATCCAAGGAAAAATTATCCACCAGGACAACATGGAATGTCAAGGAGGAGAAAGTTATCTAATTATGGAATTCAGCTCAGAGAAAAACAGAGAATGAAATATCTTTATGAGGTGCTTGAAAAGCAATTTAGGAATTATTACAAAAAAGCACAAAGTAAAAGCGGTCCAACTGGTGAGAATCTTGTCATTTTACTTGAGTCTAGATTAGACAATTCAATTTATAGGATGGGATTGGCTTCGACTCGAAGATCTGCGCGTCAGCTTGTCGTACATAAGCATTTTCTAGTAAATAATAGAGTAGTAAATATACCTTCGTTTCAGCTTAGTCCCGGTGACGTTGTTTCTGTACGTGATAAGAGTAAGAAGATGGAAGTTTTTCAAGAATCTTTAAGGAGAATAAAAGGAGATAATCCAACTGATTGGCTATCACTCAATAAAGCAAAACTAAGCGGATCCTTTATTAGTTACCCCGAAAGAGCTCAAGTTGAAGAGCCATTTGATGAGCAATTAGTAATTGAATTATATTCTAAATAAAATTAATGGAGAAAAAATGACAAAAGAAAAACATTTTAATGATATAGCGGTAAAAATTGTAGATGAGGCTGAAACATATGCTAAATTAGTAGCTGAACCTTTCGAAAGAGGCTACGCAACTACAATTGGTAATTCCTTAAGAAGAATTTTGATGACTTCTGTTCCTGGTGCAGCAATTACTTCAATCAAAATTGACGGTGTGCAGCACGAATTTTCTAGTATTAAAGGTGTAGTTGAAGATGTTTCGCAGATGATTCAAAACATGAAAGCAGTAAGATTTTCTCTTAATGATTTTGGTCCTGAAGTAGCAACTTTTGAAGTACAGGGACCATGTAAGTTTACTGCAAAAGATATTGATAAACACATTACTCAATTTAATGTACTAAATAAAGATCTTGTTATTGCTAATATCACAGATAAAGTAAGTTTAAAAATTGATGTCCGAATTGCTAGGGGAAAAGGTTACGTTGGATCTGAAAAAAATAAAAGAAATGACGATGTGATTGGAATGATTCCAATTGATTCAATATTTAACCCAATAACAAACGTTTCATGGAAAGTTGAGCCTATAGCTACTTCAACAGAAGAACAAGAAAGACTCATCATGGAAGTGGAATCTGATGGTTCTACATCTCCGAAAGATGCAATAAATCATTCTGCAAGTATTGCAAGACAACATCTTGCGTTCTTCATGTTCAATGAATCTGGTAATATCAAAGCAGTCAATGAAGAAGAAATCACTGAAGCACTGGAGATAAAAGGATTGCTACTTAAAAGTATTGATGAAATGGAACTTTCAGTTAGAAGTCATAATTGTTTACAAGCAGCTGGAATAGAAACTATTGCAGAACTTGTTGAAAAAGAAGAAGGTGAAATGCTCAGATATAAAAACTTTGGTAGAAAATCATTGACTGAGTTAGTCGAAAAATTAAGTGAGTTAAATTTAAAATTCGGTATGGACATTAGTCAATACCTTAATGCAGAGTAAAATATGAGACATTTAAAAAAAGGAAGAAAATTAAATAGAACCAGAAGTCATAGAAAAGCGATGCTTAGCAATATGGCTGCATCCTTAGTATTTTATAAAAGAATAAGGACTACATTACCTAAAGCAAAAACTCTTAGTCCATTTGTTGAAAGATTAATAACTTATTCAAAAAATGAAAATAAATTACACGCTAGAAGATTGATAATAAGCAAGATTATTGGACGTAATAGTAAAAAGATTGCAAATATATTGATGGATGAAATAGGTCCACAATATAATTCAAGAAATGGTGGTTATACTAGAATAATTAAACTAGAAAATAGAAAAAATGATAATGCTAAAATGTGTATTCTAGAGTTTGTTAATCTTCATATTAGTAGTGATGAAATGTCTGATAAGAAAGAAGAATCTGAAACAAAATAGAATCATCTCTCTCCACTTTTAATGTTTGAAAAAGTAAAAATCAAATCAGTATTTTTTATATTTTTTGTATCTCTGTTATTTAATGTTGTATCTGGCTTAGAATTTGATAAGTGTATTTGGATTAAATCTGATTCTATGAAAACTAAGCAAACAATAGATAAAGCATTAATCACAGCTTATGAATATGGTTTTGATACGGTTTTTGTGCAGGTACGATACAGAGGTGAAGCTTTTTATGAATCAAAAATTGTTTCAAAAAGTAATTTAGTTTTGCCTGATTTTGATCCTTTGCTATATGCTGTGCAATTAGCTCATTCACTTGGTATAGAAATACATGCGTGGTTTAATACATATATTCTATGGTCAAGTAGTTATAAGCCATTTGACCATAATCATATTTATGTAACTAAACCTGATTGGTTAGAATCTAACATTTATGGTAAATCAGATTCGAGTATTGATATTTCTGTACCTCAATCACAAAATTGGGAGGGTATATATTTATCACCTAATCATCCCAGTGTAAATAAATACTTAATCGAACTTATTTCAGAGATTATTGATTCGTACGATATTGACGGTATTCACCTTGACTATATCAGGTTTCAGGATGATATTTATGGATTTAATGAGGTTGGTAGAAAAATTTTTAAAAATAATTATGGCTTTGATCCTCTTGATATTGAAAGAAACATTATATCTATTGAGCAAGGTTGGACCTTTAGCCAGATTGATTCCTTAAATGAAATTTGGAATAATTATAAAATTGGAAATATTAATACTTTGGTAGATAGTATTTCAGAGAAAATAAATATTATTGATAGAAATTTAAAACTAAGTGCTGCCGTAAAATCTAATCCAAATTTAGCTCGTAAAAAATGGTCACAGGATTGGAAAAATTGGATTCTTAATGACTATTTGGATTTTGTTGTTGTAATGAATTATGCACCTAACATGATAGATTTTAATAATAATATCCAGTCAATTAAACAAGAAATAGATAAAAATAAATTAAAAAAAATTATTATGGGAGTAAGTATTTATAATCAAGGATTCAATCAAGTTTCTGACAAAATTTATATATCATATATAAATGACTTCAAAGGTGTAAGCTTATTTTCATTTGATAATAAGAAAGAAGATATATATTGGTTTGATAATATTTTAGATATTTTTGAAATTATAAAGT
>MDTD01027206.1_pt1 | contig 12270 bp, 10 predicted proteins | sample 811221 | NCBI WGS metagenome assembly MDTD01 (sample SAMN05326646, study PRJNA326480) | marine metagenome | isolation source: seawater | place: Pacific Ocean: South West | collected 2011 | reverse complement strand
TCCTTTACCTTCAATTAAATCCATTATAATATTATTAATATTATAATTGTTCTAATAATTGTTTCATAAACTCTCTTTGTTTATTGATTGATTTTTTACATTTCACAAAAATATAATATTTTTTTGGATCCAATCTAACCGTTTTAGTACTATTTATTTTAAGACCAATCATTCCACCATCTATATAGATAATACTACCTTCATGTTCTAATTCTAATGTATTACGTTTAATACAATATATTCTATCTTGAATATATAATTTATCTTCTTCTAATTCATATTTAGATACTTTTTTACTTACATTATGCGGTAAATAATATAATAATGTATCTTTTTTATCATCAGACCATTCCAAAATACATTGTAATGGTTCTATTTCCATAATATCTATTAATAAATCATATATTTAAATATCAATCTATTATATAATGAATTTTACAAATGACACTGTTATGATAACCGTATATATATCATTATTTATTCAAATAGTAACAACCGTTTATTCTTTTAAAAGTTTAAACTATAAAGTATCAGAAGAAAATGAAATTTTAAAAGATATTCTTAAATTAGAATTAGTTGTTCAGTTAATTGAAGCAACTTTTTATATTTGGGTTGTTTACAGTCTCAAAAATTTTAAAAATATCACAAAAAATCGTTACAATGATTGGTTAATTACAACACCAACCATGTTAATTTCATCAATTATTTTTTTCAAATATCAGGAATATAAAGAAAAAAATTCTCAAGAAAATATCGTTTTTCTAGATTTCTTAAAAGAAAATTCAAAGATAATAACAAAAATCGTAATTTTTAATGGCCTTATGTTACTTTTCGGTTATTTAGGTGAAACAAATAAATTAAATAAAGAACTATCAATTTGTATAGGATTTGTGTTCTTTTTTCTTTCTTTTAAAACTATTTATGATGAATATGCACAAAAATCAGTTTTAGGTAAAAAATTATTTACACTATTATCAATCGTTTGGGGTCTTTATGGTGTCGCCGCGTTCTATGATAGAAATACAAAAAATATAATGTATAATTCACTTGATGTTGTCGCAAAAAATTTCTTTGGTCTATATATTTCTTACAAAATTAAAAATCTTTCTCCACAAACACTTTAAGGTATAATAGTCAATGTTTTTTCATGATTAATAATATCATCTATATCATCCTTAATAATACCATTGTTTATATTATATATATAAACAGGGGCCACAGGCTTTTGAATAGAAAATATTGCATCCAATAAATATTTTATCTTATTATTATTGATTAAAATTATACTTTTTTCTAAATATTGTATGTCTCTACGTTTAAGCTTTTTGATAAATTCAGACATTTTTAAAACATATTTATAAGCAGGATCAACCATCTGTGTTGTGTCAAAAATAAATGTAAAATACTTTTCTTCATCATAAAGACTAATCCATTTATCTGTAAATTCTTCAAAATCATTTATTGAATTGGGTCCTTCATGAAATAATACTTTTACTATTGGAAAATTATCATAATCATATTCACTAAACATTTATATATAACATTCATTTATGTTCTGCTAATTTTACTAAATTTTTGATTAATGATATTACTGTCATAGGTCCAACACCTCCAGGTACAGGTGTAATCATACTACATTTATCATATACATCTTCAAAATCTACATCTCCTACTATTTTTTGATCTTCGATTACATTAATTCCTATATCAATGATAATAACACCTTCTTTTATCCAATCATTTTTTACCATATTTGCTACACCACAACATGTAATTATCATATCTGCATCAATTGTATGTAATTTTATATCTTTTGTATTTACATTACATAATGATATTGTTGCCCCTCTCTGTAATAATAACATCGAAAGTGGCAATCCAACTAAATTACTTGTCCCTATAAATGTTATATTTAATCCTTCAACATCAATTCCATAATGATCGATTAAATCAATACATCCTTGGGGTGTACACGGTACTATATTAATATCTCTATTTTGAAATATTTTCCCAGCATTGATTGTATGAAATCCATCAACATCTTTTTCATATGATATTTTGTCAAGTATATTATCTTTATCTAAATGTGGTGGTAAAGGAAGTTGTATCAATATACCATCTACATCTTTATCTTGATTTAATTTTTCTATTTCTTTTATCACATAGTGTTCTTCAATCTTTTCATCAAAATGTTGTAATAAAAATTTTACTCCTAAACTTTCACACATTCTGCGTTTCATGTTAACATAAGTTATACTATCTTTTGATTGTCCTATTAATATAACGGAAAGACATAATTTTCTCTCTAATGTTTTTATCTTTTCTTGTAACTCTAATTTTATATGTTTTGATACACTTTTTCCATCTAAAATCATCTTATTTATGAACTATATATTACTCTTTATATATAAATTTGAAACTCTATTTTTAAAGAATTGTAACTCAAAAAAAAGAATCAAACTTAAATTAATCAAAGGAGAACACAAACAATGTCTACAAAAGTCGTGAATCTTGAGAAATCGCCGAAGGAAAAGATGTCTTTCACTCAACGTGAAATCAAGAAAGAAAAGAAGAAGGAAAGGACCGCTATCCGTAGATATTCAGAAACACAAAATGATGATTATCTACGGAAAGCTGACATCCATCGTAAGAAATGGATGGAACTTGAAAGGAATATGAAAGTTGATCAAGAAACAAAGAAAGCAAAAATGAAAAAGAAAAACATGACAGAAGATGAAGCATTTCAAGAAGCAGAGAAATACAATCTCATGATGAAGGAAGAAGGTGAAAAGAAGATGAAGATGGAAAAGGAAAAGGAAAAGAAACTTCAAGAAACCAAGACAAAAGCAAGGCTCTATCTTAAAGAAAAGAAAGAATCTCGTAAGAAGATCCAAAAAAAGAAAGAATCTCTGAAGATTGACTTCAATAAGGAACAAGATAATCTCAAGGTAGCATTCTACGAAAAGGTGAAAAATGAAAAACCAAATATTTCAAAAGCAGATCTACAGAAAGAGTTCCGTAGGTATCAACTTGACAATCAAAAGAGGGAAGATTATAAGGATAAAATACGTCTTCTATTTTCACTCAAAGGTCTTGAAGGAGAAGAACTAGAACAAGAAGTTGAAAACTACTTTGAATATATCAAAGAACAAAAAGAAATGTTTGAAACTCTTAAGCAAAAACAACTTGAAGGACATATTGAAGAACAAGATGAAGATCTAAGGCGTACTTATTTTCCACTAGATTTTGAACTGGATGATTATCTTCAAGGATACAAAGAAAAGATGATTCAAGATAAAGTTTCTGACCTTGAAGAACCTATTTCAGAAGAAGAAGTTGAAACACATGCCTCTCTCTAAATAATCATTTCTAAAAAAGATAAAAAAATTATTTTTTTTACTATTTAAGAAATATTTACATAAATTATCATAAAATGTATACAAAAGAAATGTATCTTGCAGAAAAAAATTCAATGTCCAAATATGAAAGAAGCGTTCAAGAAAGATTTGAACAATTAATTGAAGTCTTAGTTTTATATAAACAATCCAATCCACAATTAGAAGTTACTATCTCTGAAAAATCCATAAACGAAGCTGTTCAATGGTTTCAAGGTAATCTTTCAGAACTAATGAATACATTTAATAAGTAATTAAAAATATATTATCATAATATTATATACATAATGTCACAAGACTTAGGTTATATAAAAAAACAATTAGAAGGCTGTGAAGAAGTTGATAGTATTTATGATATCAAAATAGGACAAATCGTTAAATATATCACTATCAAAAATAATGAAGAATATTTTTTTGATGGAGGAAATTATGTTAAAATGGGAGATAATAAAATAGTCTTAAAAATAGGTTCTAAATATGAATATGTTCCTCTTATACACTATAATAAAGGAGGATATACAGTTTATCGTACAAGACTGTTTGTTAAAGATAATAGTAAAAATATGAAAGGAGGTGCCAAAGAATGTAAATCTTCAGAAGAATATGAAAAGATTATTAAAACACAACAAGAAATTATTGAAAAAATGAATGTTCAACTTAGAAAACAACATGAATTTATCATGAATATTCAAAACAATCAATAGTTTGATAATGATACATTGATATAGCTAATGGTAATTGTATTCCTAATACATGTAGTAATGCTGAACTATTATATCTTATTTTATTAATACAAAAATTGAAAATAGAGATAGTTTCTGTAAATAAAATCAATAATTTTGTATCATCATTTTTTTCTGTATAAAGAACAAATAAACCTAAAATCACATTCCAACATACATCGTGTAACATAAGATTACGACTATAACTTAATTGTAAATATTTTGATCCATGACACATTATACCATTAAATATAACAATTGTTGATATAATCCCTTTTGTAGTATAATCTATTAAAGGAACAAACAAAATTAATCCAATTGCATTATACATTTTATTTATTTAATATTTTTCTCTTAATAATTCAACTATTTCAAATAATACCTGGCAATCTGTATGATTATATTCAATTATTTCACTCACTTCTAGATATCTTTTTAATGGTATATTTTTATCTTTTTTTATACAAGATTCTTTAAATTGGATCATTGATTCTAATCCATTATCATTTTCTTCCCATGTTGTTTTTATCAAGCCATGTTTATATAATGCCTTTCCAACTGATTTTATTCCAAATTTAAAAATACCTTGAACAATAATCGGTTCTGTACGAAAATAATCTAATACATTTATTAAACGATATTTTGGAAATAATATTTTTGGATATGTTTCATGAATATATTTGAAATAATTATTTTCAGCATGTCCCCAATGATAAATATTTATCATTTTATTTTTTGATATTTTATACAAATATGATGAAAATTGTTTAATCATTCTTTCTTCATCATTTTTAGTAAATTCATTAATCGTTACATTGTAAAATGTTTTATCATAGATAAACCCTAATATACCTATAATTGGTTCTTTTACTTTCATAGAATCTGTAAATAAAGACTGTTTTTCATCAAAACTTAAAAAACTTTCAACATCAAAATAAATATCTGTATCACTTGATTTAATTATTTCTTTAAAATTATGCGATACATTTTTACGAGGGTATATTAATATATCTTCTTGCTGATTCATATGAATCATTCTTTCTTGAATATCTTTTTTTTTAGATTCTTTTAATTCACTTAAAATTTTTGGATCATCCCATGATTTGATATCTTTTTTCAATAAATCACAACGTTCTTCATAAGATATATTCCATACAAGTGTTATTTCTTTTATTTGATTTGCTAATTTTACTTTTTCATTTTCCCAATCTGAATAATTATAATTCATATTAGGATATAAATTAATATGATTTGGTGTTGGAATAATTGTTAATTTATGATGATTATTTTTAAGGTATCTTATCCAATTAATACTATCCAATAATGCTTTTTGTATTTTTTCATTATATTCTATTTTCGCAATAAATTCTTTTTTAGGTAAAAGTGTATTTTTGTAAAAATATTCTTTTCCTAACATAAAACATTCACAATGTTGTCCGGATAATTCATAAAAAACTTCGCGAAAAGAAAATAGTTTGCATTTTTTGTAAAATATAATTCCTTCATTTTGAACATCTTTCAAATCAATTTTAAAATGTAATGTGCTATAACATATATCGATTAATAAATAATCATTATCATTTTTACAATATAAATGAAATGGTAAATTATTTATTTTTGGAAATAGTTTTTTAAAAAGTTTGTATGTGATAATTAAATCACAATCAACAAAAATATCATTTTTATTAAGTAATATCCCTTGTAATATTAATTGTGAATCATTATATAATAATTCTTTTGTTTGATTAAATGTTGGTTGTAAAGGTATTTCAAGTCCAGATAATTCTAATATTTTCTTTAATACACTTAGTTTATAATTTTTAGATTCTTTAATAATATAATTTTTATATCCTTTATTTTCATCCTTAGTATATTTATTATGATTAATTTCAAACCAATCAGATAATGAATCTTTCATTATATGATTTTTTAAAACATTAAACTTTGGATATTTCAAAAAATATTCCATATTAATTTTTAAATTATAAAAAAAACAATTATAAAATTTTATTCTATCTTAATCCATTTTTTATGAATACTATTAATACTATATAAATCACTGATAGTACTATAATAATTTAATTCTTCACCATAATTAATTAATATATTAGATAAGATATATTCATCATTATAATATGCATGATATAATGAAATAATAGGGACCGTTTCTATATCCATAATATCTAAATTAGTATCATAAAAGTAAACACTATGTTTCTTTTGTTTATTGTTTTTCGATGACATCAAAATAATACCTACATCGATTTCTTTTTCGGATAGATTTTGTAATATTAATTCTAAATCATAATTTTGAATACGATAGTAATCATCTTTAATTTCATCAATCAATTGTTGAATACTATCATACTTTTTAGGATATTTCTTAAGTATATCTACATTAACATTACCATCTAATGACTCTAATAATACATCTTTAATGCTTTTTGCATCCATCTGAATACCCGATTCAAAAAATGCTTTTTCTAATGTTAAGAAATCATTATTCATTTTTGTTAAATTAAATACCACGGATGATCCTTTTCCAAAAATTGTTTGAATTGAATAAGGTATTGAATCTAATTTTTTCATAACTATATTACGTTTTTTGATATTCTGATTTACACCAACATTCATAATATATTTACTTTTCTTTGTAAATATTTCATCCAAGATATCTCTCTTAAAATCCGAAAATGTATAAAATATTTCATGGAATTTTGTTGAATTCATTAATTCATGAATACTAACTTTTTCTTCAATAATTTTTTCTTTGTTTTCAATCCCAAATATTAAAATCTTTTCAATAAATGTCCATTTTATTCTTTCAATTAATAAATTACCATTACTATCTTTTTCTCTTACATATAATTTACATTCGCTATTACTTTCTCCACATGGATAATTACATAGTTGATTTTTTTCATTACATAAGGTTATAAAACGATCTAATTCGTGAGTTTGATAATCTTTTTCTTTTAAAACGCGGAATAAATCATCAATGATAGGCTCCAATGTGCGATATAAACGTATCTTTTTATGTGTATCTATCATAATTGGATCATTAATTATAAAAGATATTTCATCAATTAAATCTATTTTCATAATTATTTTGGCCATTTTTGGATATGATTCACTTCTTTCAGATATTAAATCTATGATTGTTCCGTCCATTGTGTAATTTGTTTCAAATTGACTATAGATATAATCTTGTTTATCTATTTTTTCAATAAATTCTTTTTCGTCTTTAACATAATATAAAAAGTGTATTTTATCTTTTTTACTATATAATGTTTTATCTTTTACATATCCTTCTACTAATTTAGAAGTATCTCTAATCTTTGTAAGTATATGATGAATCCCTAATTTAATAATATAATCTTCATAATTTTTCATATTAATAAATGTCATTCTATCATCATTCGTATTTTCCATAGAATATAATGAATTATCAACTTCCAAAATACTTGGTCCTATAATACTTGGCAGTTTTAATGATAATTTTTCTTGAACAATTGGCAAAAATGTATCATTTGACATAACCAATGTTGTTACTTGTTCATCTTTATTTTTAATCATTGATTTGATAGAAAAATATTCCTTAAACATTTCAAGATAATTTGAAACATTCTTGTATGTTGGCAATAACTGCATACATACATCATCGTCCAAAACACAAAGTAATGATGAATTACACATTATTTCTGAATATATCTTTCCTTCATCTGATTTGATACTCACTACTTCTTTACCACGTTTTCTAAATGGTCTTTTAATAACTTTTCCATTGTAACGATGTTTAGGTCCGAATTTTACTTTCATACCAACACGGATATCCTGAACATCCAAAAAACTATATAAATATTGATACTTTTTGTAAATAGGTATCGGTTCAGGTACTATAGGAATAATGTAATTTTTATGTGTGATTAAATGTGTCACATTTGAACAATTATCAATCATCAATTTTGTTGTTTTATCTCCATTTTCATTTAATATTTTTTCAAATATATCTATCATAGATACCCTTGTTTCTTTACGAATCTTTTGTAATATTGACCGATAGATTGTTTGATAATGTTCACTATCATCCAATTCTAAACTCAATAAATATGATTCACTCAAATCTCCTTTACGATATAATATTGGTTCATAAAAATTACCTCTTTTGTAAATAAAACCTATTTTCTGAGACTTTGTATATTCTGTTACTTTGATTTTTATTTCATCGTCTATATTTTCAAAAATAACAATATTTATATCATTAATAATTGTTAATAAAGGTAATATATAAGTATCATCTCTATTTTCATCACTCTTTAAAAATTCAATGTAATTATTTAATGATAATAATAATTGATACAAATAACATGTTTCATTTGATTTTATTTTATTTTCTCTTATTTCATTTTTTAACCGATTAATTGTTTTTTCAGAAAATGATCTTTTTGTTTCTGATTTATCTAAAATAGTCATAACAAACATGTTATCTTCAGAAGTTATTTTATTAGGATCTTTTCTAAATTTTTGATGAATCAAAGGACATTTTTGAAACTTGTCAAGATTTGATATCAATAAATTTCGGATTGCTTTTACAAATCCTTCTTCAGGTATAGAATCTTCATAAACAATCTTAAAATAGCTCTGCAAAAATGGAGAAGTTGTAAATACATAATCATTATCATTTTGTCTTACACCTTTACGAAGAAATCCACCTGGAAATCCTCTTTTCTTTGTAAATATCTTTTCTGTTTGATCAAAATATTTCATTAAAAATGGATGAAGATGAGCATATTTACCTTGATTTACTGGATCTTTATTAGAAATATAACCTTCTCCAGCAACCGCTTCTTGATTTTTTCTTTTTTCTCTTTTTTCAGGATCTCCTTTCAATAATTTTGAAGAATTAAAACAACATGGTAAGCCATAACCCATTGGATGTAATTGTTTACTTTCTTCTTTGATATCGGGTAAATAATATTTAACTTCATCAGCATCAGTCCAATAAATCGCGCGGCGTTCTAAAATCGATTTACGTGTCCGTCCATTGGAACCTTTTGGTAATTTTGCAGGAACAATATTATCATTTCTCCATTTTTCACTTTTGTTATTAATATAATCTGGTCTTAAACTTAAACTACGAGAAATATCCCAATATTTTGGACAAATATATTTAATGTTATCAGGTCTTCGTGGAACATTTATCGCCTCTGAATATGATTCTCTCCCCGATCCATCCTCATATGAATTATCAATACGTTCTAATTCTTCTTCTGTAACAGCGATAGGATGTCTATCATCTACAGCACCACATAGTTTTGGATATCCATAAGCAACTCCTGATGCTTGCTTTTTCTTACTTTTAAATTTAAATAATTCAGGATCATATTCTTTTAATCGTTTTAAATAATAACTTTTTGTTTCATAAACACCATCATCTGAATCATCTACACCTCCTCCTAATTGATCAAAATCTATATCATCATCCTCATCATCATCACTATCTAATAATTCATCTAAAGCATCTTTTTCAGCATCCATATCAACATCATCTAATAAATCATCAAGATCATCTACACTATCATCTTTTTCTTCACTTAATAGTTCTTGAGATTTTTCTTCAACTGGAATTATTTCATCTTCTTCATCTTCCTCATAGTATAATTCATTCATATATTCATCAACTTTCTCAAATAAACGTCTTTGAATTGTACCTTTTTTATCATTAATATACGATAAATATAATTTCATCATTGTTTTAATAAAAACAAAAATACGACGTTGTTCATCAAATGATTTCATATTTTTAAGTTCAATAATTAAATCTTCTTTTTGATTAATCCATATCTTTATCTCAGATCCACCCTCATTAATATATGTTGATGTCCTTTGTAAACCTTCTTTCATACTCATCAATTCCTCCCATGATTCATATTCTTTTCTTATAAAATCTGGATCTTTATTATAATCTTTTGCTAACTTTTGAATAATAATTTCTGGATCTTCAAATATAATCTTATATGCTGCAATCGCTGATTGAATAGTTGAAATATTTGAATAATTATCAACACGATTATATCTTCCAATTATCTGAGATTCTATTTCTGTTTCTTGTATAGTTTTTACTCTGAAATACATAGGGAAATTCTGTAAAAAGTTTCCTAAAAATAAATTCCAATTAGGAAATGTTTTTTTATTTTTATCCTGAAAATCATCCTTACGAAATAATATTCCACTATTCAAAAAATCAATACTAGTCTCAGAATATATATTTGTAAATATATCATTGTCAAACAAATTTAATGGTTCAAATGAATAATATTGTTTCATATTTATTCTTGATATCACAGCATTACAATCTTGGATAATATAATTAATATCTTCTTCGTATAATTCACGATCATTATGTTCGATGATACATTCTATATCACCATTTAAATGAATAATTAAGGTTCCATATATGTTTTTTAGAACATTATAGATTTTTAACATTAATACATTTCCAGGATGTAAATAATTATATCCATATTCATTCATAATAATATAGCTATCAGACCATTCTTTGCATGTATTTTTAGAAATATGTCTTAATTCTGTTTTATCACTTCCTTCATAAAGTAATGACTTTTCAAATACTTTATAAAATACATCTTCATGTGAATCTAATAATAATTTTACAAATGGTATTTCATTCTTTAAAATAAAATCTGTAAATAATCGTGATAAATGAACAGTATTTTCTTTTTTAACCAATTTACGAAAACGCAACATAGTTAATGAATAATTACCACATTCTATTTTTTCATTGACTCCCTTTGATAAAAATTCAGATTCAATAATATATGTTCCTCTACGATATATCTCATAGATATTCTTTTGTTTTTCATTTTGGATTTTTCGAGAATTAATAGATTCCTCTGAACGATAAAATAATATATCAGAAATTGTCATTTCACTCCAATATTTAAACAAAATACCATTCAAAAATAATTTTAATTCTTTCTTTTGATTTATTTCATCCTCAGTAAATTTTGTTAATGTTTCATACATGTTTGTTTTTTCTAAATATTCATCGTCTAATAAGAAATAAATTACATCTTTTGGATTTACACAATTTTCATATAATGTTAATGATTTATTTAATATTTGTTTTGGTATTTTATCGCCGTTACTATCAACCATTGATGTATCAATCATAGAATTAATACTTTTATCATAAAAGTCTTTATAATAGATACTATCTTCTTCATACTCAAATGATAAAGGAACTATCTCATTTTTATCATTTTCATACCATGCATAAATATTTGATAAAGTTATATCACTACGCTTGTAACAATTATAAATTATTTTTGATAATATCATTTCTATAGTTTCATCTTCATTAATACCCACATTTACAAAAACCAATTTATCAGATGAATATTTATCTAAATATAATACTTCTTTAATAACATCTTTTTGTAACTCTATATTTCTTTCTTCAACATTTTTTTGAATAATATATTCATATAGTTCTTTTATTTCATCTTCATCAATCCCTTTAAAAACATTAACATCGCTTTTTTTATTTTTTTTAATCTTATTAATAATGGTTTTTATTACAGGGATATTATCCGTGAATAAATAACATGTATCTGTATATTTAGAGATACATTTTACAAATCGTTTTTTTAAAAAAACATTACAAAAACTATCCATTATTGATTATATAATTATAAACAATAAAATTATTATTATTTAAATTCGTAAGGAGTTGTATTAATCTCCATTCCACAATAATCCATTGGTGTTAATTTATAATTTACAGGATTGTAAATACCAATTTTTTCACCAACCTCTAAAAGATATTTCATATTACTCCAGAATAAAGGTGTATGTCCTACTTCTGGTGTCATAACATGCGCCAATTCATGGATCACAACAAATAATACAGTATTATCATCTATAAAACTATTATCTTTTTCTTTTCTTATACATATTGATATCTTTTCTCCTTTATTTACAGAATAAGATGTATATTTTGATCCAGGCAATGTTTCGGATAATGCCCTTGGATTATAATTATCAATTAAATCTTGTGTTCCTGGTTTCGCTATATCTACACTACTTATTAATTTTAAAACATTACGATTAATATTTGCTAGTTTATCAGC
>MDTD01088970.1_pt1 | contig 12272 bp, 13 predicted proteins | sample 811221 | NCBI WGS metagenome assembly MDTD01 (sample SAMN05326646, study PRJNA326480) | marine metagenome | isolation source: seawater | place: Pacific Ocean: South West | collected 2011 | reverse complement strand
TTTCATATTTTTTTTATAAATAACTTAATTATAGAAATTAAGATTAAAAAACCATCTTTAAATTCATTTACTTTTTTTTTACCACTAATTCTAGATCTTTCATATGATGGAAAGCTAGTGCAGTTAAATTTATTAATTTTAGCTTTTACGGGTAGCTCAATACAAAAAGTAAAATCAGTATTTTGAAGATCTAATTTTTTAAAAGCGTAAGATTTACCCATTACATAGGTGAAAAGAACATCTGAAATATTCAGTGAAAATAATAATTTACAGGATAATGTAAAGAATTTATTGCCAACATAAGTCAAGAAAGTATCGTCATCACTACCTCCCCCACCAACATATCTTGAATTAAAGACAAAATCATATTTTGTATCCATCAGCTCAACCATTTGATTTAAATACTTTGGATCAAATGATCCATCAGCATTAAAAATACATAAATACTTTGTTCGCACTTTATTTATTCCCTCAATTAAGGCGCTTCCAAAACCCTCCCCTTTTTGATCTAATATCTCACAATCAAAATTTTTAATTGCTTGCCTCGTTGAATGATCATATGGAGGTATTACTACAATCTTTTTTAACTTAAAATCCTCTAATTCTTTAAGTACGATTGGTAATGAATCTTTTTCAAATTTTGCGGGAATTACTAAAGTGAGATCTTTCATTAAATGATTAATTATAAATTTTAACTTTTTTTATTAATGCATAAATAGATAATCTGAAAGTATAAAAAACATTTTTAATAAAATTATTTTTATTATGTAAACTATACATCAAATAAGCATCGATTATCCGCCTTAATATTGGTGATGATAATGAATTATCTAATTTTCTCCATGAAGTTAATTTTAATGGAAGACCATGTATTACTTTTATTTTTTTTATAATGCTTAACCATAAAAAATAATCTTCCTTGGTTCTTGTGTTAATAAATTTATTTTTTTGTAATATCTTTTTTGTACACATAACTGTAGATAATCCAATATCACAGCTTTTTAAAAGGTCTTCGTATGTAATTTTACTATTTATGTCAAAACTAGAAATCTTTTTTCCCCATCTATCAATTATGTCATAACTTGTATGAGAAAACGATAATTTATTTTTTTTCATGAAATTAAGTTGTTTTTCAATTTTTTTTGGAAACCACAAATCATCTGCATCACAAAAACAAATATATTCTCCTCTAGAGTGCTTTATACCTTTATTTCTAGCTTTGCCAGCACCTTGGTTCATTCTATTTACAATTATTTTTTTTTTTTCAATATTTTTGATTGTTCTTTTTACAAAATCTAATTCCAATTTTTTTGTATCATCGTAAACAATAATCAATTCATAGTTTCTATAAGTTTGTTTTTTTATTGAATTAATTGTCTGTTGAAAAAATTTTTTTTTTCTGCAATAAGGGATTATAATACTAATTAATTTTTTTTTCATGAATCTTATAAATAATTTAACTCAAAAAAAATTATTTGTTTATATTTTTTCTTTATTTTGCATAAGCACTTTAATTATAAGCTATATTTACAAAATTAATCTATCTAATTTATTTGGACCAACTGAACTGAGTCCGTTTTTACTTCAATTTAATATTTACGTTAAAAATGGTGGTGTTGTTAGTGATCTCGCAACCCATTGGCAGTATATTCAAATTTTAAGAGAAGACATTCTTAATTTATTTTCTTACGAAATGGGTGTCGATACAAAACTTCTTAATTATCCTTTGCATAATATAATTTTTTCACAACTTTATTTTTTAGCAGATGACATTAAAGATTATTTGTTAATCTATTTTTGTTTGTCTTTAATTATACCATATCTTTTCTTTCTTAATTTGTCTGTTGCTCTAAAAAAAACAAATAGATATATATTATTTTTAATTTCTGGATTGATATATGTTTTACCTGCTTTCCAATACTCTGCAATCTGGGGAAATAATCATCTTACTGCTTTGTTTTTCTTTTTAGTTGGAACCCTTTTTTACCTGAAAGCTAGAAACAATAACTTTAAAAAAATTAAATATTCTCTCATTTCAATTTTTTTTTTATCACTTGCCGCTTATACAAGGCAATATTATGCTTTTTTTTTCTTATTTATTTTTTTTGAATTTTTTACAAAATTAAAATTTAGATCTTTTTTAAAAATTACTTTATTCACATCTTTTTTATCTTTACCAGGAATATTTTTTTTGATTAAAAATCCTCTGTTATTATTTGCAGTTCATACTGTAGAAATAACTAATTTTAGATCATCAATTTTAATCTCTTCATCAATTTGTTTTTTTTATATTTTCCCATTTGTTGGACAATATTTTCTTAATAATTTTCAAAATACTAAAAATACACTTAAAAAATTATTTGATTTTAAAATATTTTTGGTTTCTTTGTTAATCTTAGTAATTTGTTTACCCAATTTTTATTATCAGGGTAATATAGGTGGAGGAATATTTTATAAATTATTTATATTAATTTTACATCAACAATATATTTTTTTTATTTTATCTTTTTTTGGAATTTATTTTACTCTCTTTTTCACACAGAAAAATTTCTACTGCTATATATTAAGCGCTCTTTTGTTGTGCACCTTTAGTAGTGGTTTTTTTATTTTTCAAAAATATTTTGAACCAATGTTTTTGATAATTTTTTTATTATTTTTTGATAAAAATAAAATTGAAAATTGTATTGAAAAGAATAATTATATAATCATCCTTTACTACATTTCATACTATTTTTCATTTAATTATATATATTTGTTTGGTTTATAACTAGTTAAACTTGAAAATCTTCCAATTGATCTACAAAAATAAAAAATAGATTTGTAAAAATTAGTGTTAAAAAAGAAAATAATCATAAAGAATACTGATAAAACAAGTAAATAAAAGCCTTTAGAGAAATTTAAAAATAATCCTACCTGGTGGCCATAAATACTTCTGTCTATATAATTTCCAGAAAATCCATATCTTAAATTTCTCTTTAAAAACCACTTTAAATTTTCACGTTCAATCTGAATATTTTCAATTACGAAAGAGTTTAGATTCCATTTAAAGTTTAAATTTTTTTGATGTAATTTTTTAAAAAAAAGTTGATCACTTCCACCTATATCTTTTAAGTTTATATCAAATATAAGTTTTTGTTTATTTAAAATTTTTGATTTAAAAAACACATTATTTGTAGCTACCCAATCTACTTTCTGACCATGATTATATCTTGGCTCAATTATCTTAAATAATTTTGCGTAAAATTTATCTTTTGTGAAATGAAATTGGGGTCCGCCTACAACATCACAATTTTTTTTTTCAATAAATTTCACCATATTTTTTAGCCACTTAATCGGAACAATACAATCATCATCTAAAAATCCAGAATATTTTGAAACATTGTTTTTCAAATATTTCAAAAATATATTTCTTAATTGAGGTATTCCATTTTTATGAGTAAATAAAATTTCAAAATTTAATTTTCTTCCATTTAAAATTTGTAATATTTTTTTCTCGAAAATACGATTTTTATTTTCAACTATAAAAATTATTTTAAGAGTATAATTTATTGGTGCTTCAAGTTTTGTCAAAGAATCTAAAAATTTATTTAAAAATTTAGAATTTTTTTTACTTAGGCAAACTCCTAATAATATTTTCATTAAATAATCTTTTTTATTCCTTTAACACATCTAATTAAATAAATAAGATAAACTAATAAATAATTCTGACCATTTTTTAATCTAATCTTATTACATTCTCTCAAATAGTCTATAAATCTAATTTTTGATGAAAGACCCCCTTGTCTAAACTTACCAAAAATTTCTTTTTTTGTTGTAGCCATACCTTTAAGCTTATATTTTTTTATCATTCTCAAAAAGAGATCATAGTCTGCAGAATATTTGTAATTAAGATCGTAAAATCCGATTTTTTTTTGGGCTTTTTTTTTTATAAAGAAGCCAACAGAATGTGTTGAATAAAAACCGAAACTAAAATTAATTTTCCATGGATTAAATCCATGTAACAGTTTGTGTTTATAAACGCTGCCAAATAAGAAATCTAAATTTTTATATATATTAAAATATTTATTAACAATTTTTAAAGTATTTTTGAAATATATATCATCTGAATTTAAAATTCCTATTATATCTCCTTTTGCACTTTTAATGCCCACATTCATGGCGTGGTAAAGACCTTTATCGTTTTTATTTCTAATATACTTAATTTTTTTTTTATAAGATTTTATAATTTTAACAGTTTTATCTAAAGAATTTCCATCAACAATAATATGTTCATAATTTTTATAATTTTGAGTTAAAACACTCTCAATGTTTTTTTTTAAATATTTTTCTGAATTCTTTGTGACAGTAATTACAGTAATTTTATATTCTTTCATTTTTGATATTTCGAAATTATTTTCAAATACTTTTCGCAGTTTGTTTTTAAGTCAAATCGTATTAAATTTTTTTTAGCATTTTTAGATTTCTTAATTAATTCATTATTATTCAATATAAATTTTTTAATTAATTCACTAAGTTTTTTATAATTACCCACGCTAAATAAATCACCCAGTTTTCCGTTTAACAATATTTCTCTGGGTCCTGTTGGGCAATCTGATGATATGATTGGTATATTTTTGCTTTGAGCTTCAATTAAAACATTTGGCAAACCCTCAAACTTAGATGATAAAACAAATAAATCACTATAGTGTAAATAATTTTCAGCATTTTTTTTATATCCTATTAATTTAACAAAGTTATTCAATTTATTTAATTCAATATAATTATTTAAAAAATTTTTTTTCGCTCCTGCGCCTATAATACAGCATTTAAATTTAACTTTATTTTTCAATAGTAAATTTAAACTTTTTAATAATGTTATTTGATCTTTTTGATCGGTTAATCTTCCAATATTTATAATCTTTAATCCTTTATAATTTTTGAAATAATCTAATTTTTTTTTTACATATGTTGGTTTATATGGATTATAAATTAGTTTAGAAGTTAACTCTAAATTGCTCTTCAGCTCTTTTTTAAAAAAAATTGAATTAACAATTATTTCATCTGCTGAACTATAGAGAAATTTATAAAATAATTTGGAAAAATAACCATTAATATATTTTTTGATACTAGTATTTAATCTTATAATTATTTTCGAATTCATGATTTTTGACGAAATGATTGCTATTAAATTTGATTGAAATGATAGAATTATAGTTTTTTTATTATAAAAATTTTTTATAAGTAAAAAAATTGCTATTAAGGTTTTAAGAATTCTTTTTTTACTAACCCATATATTTGAATTTGGACATATTACCTTTATTTTTTTTTCAAACTTATTTTTATAGTCTGAGTTGGCAGTAACAACATATACAGATAATCTTTTTTTAGCTAAATATTCAGATATTAAAAAAAGATTTTTTTCTACACCACCTCTTTCAATAGAAGGTATAAACAAGATTATTTTTTTTTTCACTATTTAAAAATTATATAAAATATCTTCATTATAGATCTACCTAAAATAAGATATAATATTGAAAAGATATTTTGTTTATTATTCACTCTTATTATAACTTCGCTAATTAACTTTTTTATAAAACTATCTTTTTTTGAATAGCCGCTATCACCTAAATTTCCAAATATCTCAGCACCTTTTGTATTAATGCCCTTTAGTTTATGTTTAACTATCATTCTATATAGTAAATCGTAATCTGATTGTATTTTGTAGTTTAAATTTAAGTATCCAACTTTTTTTAAGGATGATCTCCTAATAAAAAATCCAACAACTGATGATGGAATGATATTAAATTTTCTAAAAATTTTTTCAGGATTATACCCACCTAAAATTTTACCATCTTTTATTACTGTTCCACAAACAAAGTCTAATTTTGGATTTTTAATAATATACTTAGATAAAATACTCATTGCATTAATATATAAAATATTAGAAGAATCTACGACACCAACAAATTCACCTTTTGCTACTTTAAAACCTTTGTTCCATGCATCCCACATACCTTTATCCTTTTCACTAATCCAATAATCTATTTTAGAATCAAATTTTCTTAATATGTTTATTGTGGTAGACCCAGATGCTCCATCAATTACTATCAATTCTACATTTTTATATTTTTGATTTAATACTGATTTAATACTTTTTGTTAAAGTTTTAGACTTAAAATTTGGCATTACAATTGAAATCAATGGAAAATTTTTTTTTGTTTTTTTGAACTTTAGTTTTTTTCTTAAACCTCCGCTTTGTTTAATATTTTTTTTTATTTTGATCATTTTTGCTTACAAATTATCAAACAGATTTTCAAACTTTAATAAATTGTACTTATTATCAAATCTATTTAAATTTTTTTTACAGAATTGACCCTTTTTAATAAAGGTTTTTTTATTTTTTGAAAACAATTCAATCTTTTGTGACATCTTCAAATAATCTTTTACTTTCACTAATTCACCACCTTTGCCATTGAGAAGAATTTCTCTTGGTCCAGAGTTACAATTAGTTGAAATAATTGGAACATTATTTTGTGCTGCTTCAACTAAAACATTCGGAAAACCCTCGTAGATGGAGCTTAATATGAATAAGTCTGCATCCTTATAAAATTTTGAAGTATCATTTACATTAGTGTGTAACTGGACAATACTTTTTAAATTGTTATTTTCAATATATTTTTGAATCTTTAATAATTGAGAACCATATCCCACAATATTTAATTTTAATTTAACACTACTTTTCAGATTGTTTATTGCTTTTAATAAAGTCAGATGATCCTTTTGTAATTCTAATCTTGCAACATTTAAGATATTGATATGTTTATTATTATGAAATTTTTTTTTATAATTATTTGAGGGAAAGTAACATGGATTGTAAATGGTATGAACATTCGTTTTGATTAATTTTTGTAAACTTTTACTTAAATCATAACTGTTTCCTATAATCTTATCTGCCTTATTATAGAAAAATACTATCAAAAATTTGATAATTTTTTTTTTAATAAAATCTATATAATCTTTATAGTATTTAAATTCATCAATATGGTTTCTTTCTAAAAGAACAATTTTAACATTTTTTATTTTTTTCAAAAAAATTACTGATAAAATATTTGCAAAATATTGATTGGAAATAAAAATTTTTTTTAAGTACCCTTTTTTGTCTTGATTAATATGATTTATTATTTTAGAAAAACTAAATAAAGTTCGAGATGAATTAATTTTAATAAATTTGATTTTTTTAAAAATTTTTTTTTTGATTAATGGTGTATTTAACGACAAAAAGTCTATTTCATATTTTTTATCATTTAAACCATTAATCAATCTAGATATAGAGAGATCAGCACCTCCCTTTCCAGAATATGGATGGAATACGTATATTTTTATTTTTTTTTTGAACTGACTGTTACTCATTAAAATAAATTTAAATAATTTTTTTAATAATTTTTTTTACAAAATATTTTGGTCTATATGCTTTAAGTGGTATTTGTTTTGGTGACAAAATCTTATTATTATTTAATTTTTTAATTAAAGCATATCCCGACTCAACAAAAGTAAAATCAAGATCAAAATTTTTATAATTTGCATGAAAAATTTTTAACAATAACTGGAATGTCTCATAATTATTTATTTCAGCATAAGAGTTTTGTCGCCAACTATTTTTTACATAGGGTAGCCAACAAATATCATCAATAAAGAAAAAACCATTTTTGCTTAAGAACTTATAATAATAATAAATCATTTTTTTCACATGTTTAGCCTCATGAAGACTATCAAGAAAAATAATGTCAACTTTTTTTGGGATATTTTTCTTGATAAGCTTAAAGTTATCATCCCTAGATTGAATAAATTTCCATTTCTTATTTTTAGAAACTCCACTGCAGTCGTCAATATCAACTGAAATTAATTGTCCACCTTTTCTATCGATCAAATCTAGAAATCTTTTGGTTGAATATCCTCTCTGCACTCCAAATTCTAGAATTTTAGGATTTTTTAAATTTTGTATTTTATGAAAAATAAAATTCTCAAATTTTTTGTTATTTTTTTTCATATTTATAATAGAAATTAATTCAACATTTATATAGTTTTTTTATTTTAAATAATTGATATATCAATACTTAACTTATGCAAATTTTAATTACAGGTGCTGCCGGATTTATAGGCTTTAATTTATCAAAATATTTGTTAAAAAAAAATATTAAAGTTTTTGGAATAGACAATATTAACGATTACTATTCTAGGTCGCTTAAATTAGACAGAATAAAAGAGTTAAAAAAATTAAAAAAATTTAATTTTAAAAAAATTGATATTAGAAATGAAAAAAAATTATCTATTTTTTTAAAAAGAAAAAAAATTGATGTAATAATTCATTTAGCTGCTCAAGCAGGAGTGAGATATTCATTACTAAATCCAACTGAGTTTGTTCAAAACAATATTTTAGGATTTTATAACGTTATGAATTTAGCAAAAATAAACAATATTAAAAAAATATTTTATGCTTCCTCTAGTTCAGTTTATGGGGACTCAAATAATTTTCCATTAAAAGAGAATCAAATTATAAATCCAAAAAATATTTATTCTCTCTCAAAGAAAAATAACGAAGAAATGGCTGAAATTTTTTCTAAACAGTTTGATATAAAGTTAGTCGGCCTCAGATTTTTTACAATTTATGGAGAATGGGGAAGACCTGATATGTTTTTGATGAAATATTTAAAATCTTCATTTGATAAGACAAAAAAATTTTATCTTAATAACTTTGGAAATCACACGAGGGATTTTACTTATATTGTCGATGCTTGTGAAATAATTGAAAAACTGTTATTTTCAAAAAATAATCAATTAAAACATCAAATATTAAATATATGCTCAAATAATCCTATTAAACTTCTAAGTATAATTTCTGAATTAAACGAACTTACAACCAAAAAACCAAAAATATATAGAAGAAAATTGCAGGAAGCTGACGTAATTAAAACACATGGTTCAAATAAAAAAGTTTTATCTATAATTGGTAATAAAAAGTTTATACCTATAAAAAACGGTCTGCTGAATACATTGAATTGGTTTAAGCAATATTATAATTATTAGTTAAATTGAATAATGAAAAAAAAAATCATTGCTAAATCTTAAGATTTATATTGCAGGACACAATGGAATGGTAGGTAGAGCCCTGTGTAATCGTCTCAGTAAATTAGGGGTTAAAAAAATAATTACATCACCTAAAAAAAATTTAAATTTATTAGACATAAATAACTTAAAAAAATTTTTTAAAGTTAAGCAACCTGATGTTGTAATAAACTGTGCAGGTAAAGTAGGAGGAATATTAGCAAATTCAACTTACCCTGTAGAATTTTTAAATGAAAACATTTTAATTCAGTTAAATCTCATAAAATGTTCTTATGAAAATAATATAAAAAATTTAATTAATTTGGGTAGTTCATGTATATATCCAAAAAATGCGAAACAACCTATTAAAGAAAACTATTTACTCACGAGTCCCTTAGAGAAAACTAATGAAGCTTATGCATTAGCAAAAATAGTTGGTTTAAAAGCATGTGATTTTTACAATCAACAATATGAGACTAATTATTTTACATTAATGCCGTGTAACCTATATGGACCTCATGATAATTTTCATCTTAAAAATAGTCATTTCATTCCTGCGTTAATCAAAAAATTTATAGAAGCAAAAAAAAATAATGTTGAAATCTGGGGGTCAGGATCACCATTAAGAGAGGTAATGCATGTTGATGATTTAGCTGATGCAATTGTTTATTTGCTTAAATTAAAAGTAAATAACAATAAAAAATTGATAAAACAAATTAGGTTAAATAGTTTAATAAATATTGGATCTGGTCAAGAGTATACCATTAAAGAATTCGCTAAAATAATTAATAAAATTACGTTATCCAAAAAAAAACTTAAGTTTAATAAAAAATATCCTGATGGCACTAAAAGAAAAATTTTAGACATATCATTTATCAAAAAATTAGGTTGGAAATCGAAAATCAATCTTACTGATGGTTTAAAAAATACTATTGAGTGGTATAAATCAAATTATTAGGGTTTATAATTTTTATAAATTTTAATATTACAAAATATTTAATTTTTTATTCTTTTTTAATTAACTATAATTTTTTTTAGACTTTTGTAATGTGAAAAAATAGTAAAGTTTTTTGAGTATTTTTTTAATTCAATTTTTTTTTCCATTAAATCTTTTGGGTCTTTCTCAGTAAAATTAAAAAATGTTTTTACCATTTCTTGATAATTGTCATTTTTATAAAGAAAGCCTCTTTTTGAATAATCTAATATTTCCGAAGGCCCTGTTTTAGAATCAGCGGCAAAAACAATTTTATTTAAAAACCCTGCTTCTATAATTACAAAACCAGGATCTTCGTATAATGAAGATGAGACAAAGCATTTACATCTGTAAATATAATTAAAAACGTTTTTCTTATGCCCCTCTAAAAAAACCTTTTTATTAAGATTCAAATCATTTATTAGTTTTTCAAGTTTTGCTCTTTCCTCTCCTTCACCTAAAATAACTAATTTTAGTTTAGGTAGTCTTAAGCTTATTTCATAAAATGATCTGATTAAAAGTTTAAAATTTTTTTGTTTGGTTAATCTACCTATCCCTAATATAAAATCTTCATTACTAAATTTTTCATCTATTTTTTCTAGTTTTTTTTTTCTTATTTTTTTTACCGATATAATTGGATCATATAAAATCTCTAATTTATCTTCTGAAAAAATTCTTAGTTTTTTGAATTTTTCATAAGTTGAATTGGTTGGACAAGTAATTTTATATACTTTTTTAGATAGAATTTTCCAAAAAAATTTCCTTACAAAATTCAATTTTGGTGTCCCTGAAATTCTTATAATTAATTTAGTTTTAAAATTAAAAATACTAAATAATACAAGCGGAAGTGAAATAATAAGATGAGCAATAAAATATTCTGGGACTTCTTTAATTATTAATTTTCTTAAACTATTAAAACTTAATAAAAAAATTAATATTTGTGAAATTCTACTTTTAAAATAACCTTTTTTAGGTAAAAAATTGTAAACTTCGTAACTATATATTTTCCTAATACTAAATGATTGATTATCAAATTTTTTTTGACTCCACTCTCCAACTGAATCAATTATTATTGGATTTATCTTTTTTTTTCGATCGTAAAATTCAATTGATTTAATTGAATTAATTACTGAATTAACTGTTGCGATATTTGATAAAAATGGTGACCAATAGAATATTTTCATCAATTAAAATCTATAATAAAATATCAACCTTTTTTATAATATTTATTCATTATATTGAAAGTTTTTCTCAATCCATCATTAATATTATATTTTGGCTCCCATCCTGTTAAATTTTTGATCTTAGTTATATCAGTTACAAATTCCATTGGGCCAGATACATTTTTATTTTCAGATATGATTTGTTTGCCGGAGAGTATCTCAATTATTTTGCATATTTCTTTCAAAGAAGTCATTTTACCAGTCCCAAGATTGATTGTTCCCTCAAAATCAGTTTTTATTAATTCTAAGACAGCGTCAGCAGCATCTTCCGTAAAAATAAAATCTCTTTTTGGATTATCGTTCCAAATTTTCACTACTTCTTTTTCAAAAACATCTTGCATTATTGTAGGTATCAAATCTGGTCTACGTAATTTTGTATATCCATATATATTACTCAGTCTAACAATTATAGATGGTACAGATTTAGAAAATAATTTTACAACTTGTTCTGACAAAAATTTACTGAAAACATACTTATTAATATAAGGATTAATGTTCTGACTTTCATCTACAGGAATTTGGAATTTATCTTGATCATAAAGTAAGATTGTGGTGAAACAAACAAACTTTTTAAGTTTCCTTTTCGCAAAATATGATAGTGCAATATTTAATGGATATACATTTAGATCTATTCCCATATTATCTTTCATGTTGATTTCATGATGATTAGAGCTTCCTATTAAAAAAATAACTTTATCAAAATTAATATCATCTAATCTATTTAGTTGAGTTAAATCATCAATTTGAATATGTTTATTTTTACATTCACTAGGCGGCGAATTTCTTCCAACTGAAATAATATTAGGATCTTTGCTTAGTATAACTGGTCCAAAAAAACCACTACCTCCAAATAAAAGTGTTTTGGTCATTTTTTTAATTTCTCGTAAATTTCCTTAATTCCTTCAGACAAACGAATTAATTTTAAATTGGGAAAATTTTTTTCAAATATACCTGTATCAATATCTTTTCTCATTTGTCCATTCGGTCGATCTGAA
>MDTD01195364.1_pt1 | contig 12273 bp, 8 predicted proteins | sample 811221 | NCBI WGS metagenome assembly MDTD01 (sample SAMN05326646, study PRJNA326480) | marine metagenome | isolation source: seawater | place: Pacific Ocean: South West | collected 2011 | reverse complement strand
TCTATTAAGGAAATTAAGGGTAAAGGTATTGAAGGCTATATTGGTAGTGACAAGTATTTTTTTGGAACAAATACAATAAATAATAAATTAAAAATTAACCATAATAAAGGCTTATTTCTTTTAAAGAATAATGATGTAATTGCATCAGTTGATATCACAGATGATTTAAAGTCAACTGCTAAAAAAACAATTAAAAATTTAGATTTTTTAGGTATTAAATCAATAATAGTAAGTGGTGACAACATAGATAATTGTAAGCATATAGCTGAAAAACTAGATATTAAAGAAGTATATAGCCAATTATTACCAAATGAAAAATTAAAAGAGATCAAAAGATTAAATAAAAGTAAAAAAACTGCAATGGTAGGTGATGGTATAAATGATGCACCTGCTTTAGCCCAATCACATGTTGGATTGTCTTTAAGTGACAGTACTCAGGTTGCGATTCAATCAGCTGATATAATAATTTTAAATCCTAAAGATCTCAACAAAATATATGAAGCTCTAAGAATTAGTCAATTAACTTTAAAGACAATTAAACAAAATTTATTTTGGGCATTTTCTTATAATATAATTGCAATTCCAATAGCAGCTGTAGGATTATTAAACCCTATGTGGGCAGCATTATTTATGGCATTTTCAGATATTGTAGTTGTAGGGAATTCGCTACTATTAAAAAATAAAAAGTGAAAAAAAAATTAAATGTTCTATTTATCCCATCATGGTACCCATCTGATGATGATATACAAAATGGAGTTTTCATTAAAAAACAAGCGGAGGCATTATCCATTGACAATAATATTTATGTAATATACTTTAGAGGAAAAAACAAAACTAAGACATACAAAAATCAAAAAAATAATCTAGTAGAATACATAGTTGATTTTAAAAAATCTAAACTTGAAATTATAAATATTATTAGAATTTTTAAAGAGTTTATAAAAATTAAACGAGAAATTAATATCATAGATATTATTCATACTCATGTTTGGAGTAAAAAAACAGTTTTAAGTTATTTTCTGTCAATTATTTTAAAAGTACCATTAATTATTTCCGAACATTGGTCAGGACATAAAAGAGAAATATTATTTCTTGAAAAAAAATTAATTGAATTTATTTTTAAAAGAGCAAAATATATTATTTGTGTCTCTATTTTTTTAAAAAAACTGTTAAAGAATAACGGAGTTCAAGGCAATTTTAAAATAATAGGAAATATTATCGAAAAACAAAAATTTAAAAAAATCAAAAAAACACCTTTTAATTTTTTAATTATTTCTGACTTAAGAGATAAAATAAAAAATATTTCTTCTGTAATAAATGTATTTAATAAACTTAATTTAAAAAATACTAGATTATCTATAATTGGCGACGGTCCAGATAAGGAAAAATTAATACAAATTTCCAAAAATAATATTAATTTTCTTGGAAGGTTGTCAAATGAAAAAGTCATAAAGGAAATTAAAAAACACCACTGTATTATAATTAATAGTAGAATTGAAACATTTTCTATTGTAGCTCTTGAGTCATTAGCTGCTGGAAAACCAATAATTTATACAAAATGTGGTGGAATACAGGAAAATGTTTCAGAAGACTGTGGAATTTCTATATCAATTAACAACGATAAAGAATTAGAAAAAGCAATGATTAATATTAAAAATAAATTCAATTTTTACAAACCTGATATTCTTCAAAAATATATCAAACCTTTTGATAAAGAAATTATTAGAAAAAAAATTAATGATATTTATATTGATTGCATCAAATAATATTAAAACTTATGATTAATTAACGTTTATTTTTACTAAATTGCGGGTCAATTTTTAGATTTCTAACTTAAAAACATTAACAAATGAAGAAAATTTTACTTTTTAGTTGTGTATTTGCTTTAGCATCAACAGTTATTGCACAACAATTAAAAACTAATGGTAATCTTCCGCTAGCTAATCAATTGAAAGAAGCTTCTCATGAAGTTCTTTCTAATACAAATGAAAATAATTTGCGTTCATCTGCGAATACAATTTTTTCTGAAGATTTTGCTGGTGGAGCAAACCAATTTACTATTTACACAGATCCTGGAAGTCCTGTTTCATGGGAGCATACCACTGTTGGTATGGTTGGTCAGTACCCATCTCCAGCTCTTGAATCTACGACTGCTGCAAATGGATGGATGAAAGCTGACTCAGATGCATTTGGATCACAAGGTGGAGCTCAAGAATATACAGAGTTAATATCGCCAGTAATTGATCTTTCATCATATCAAAATGTTGTTTTACAATTTGAACAACAATTTAGAAGATGGCAGGCTGATACTTGTATTGTAATGACAAGTACAGATGGTGGTGCTACTTGGACTGGTAAATATTATATCAATTCAACAATTGATGCCAACGGAACATGGGTTGCAACTATTGATCAGTCAGGAACTGACAATCCAGATCTTAAACAAGTTAACCTATCTGCATCAATTGGTGGTGCATCTCAGGCTCAATTTAAGTTTGTTTGGCAAGGTATTTGGGATTATGGCTGGCAAATTGATGATGTTGCTTTAATGGAGCAGCCTAATAATGATTTAGATTTACAAGGAATTGCATTAAATATGTCATCTAATGTTTCTGGTAATCCAAATGAATGGAGAGACTTTTATGGACATGTTCCTACAAATCAAGTTACTAATGCAGAGTTTGGATTTCAAGTTAACAACTTTGGTGTTGTTGCTCAACCAAACGTAACCACGACTGTTTCTGATGGTGCATGGACTGATTTTGAAAACCACGGAACAATTAACCCTGACAGTACGTTTGTTGTATATCATGCAAATCAATATATGCCAACAACTGCTGGACAGCATGATTTTTTATTTACAGTATACTCTGATAGTGCAGAAGCTTCTCCTTTAAATAATGAAGCAGGTGTTACAGTATTTATTACAGACACTTTATTCAATGCTTTTGGAACTGGTGAAAAACTTGGTTCAACTGGAACTGGTTATTTCACAGGTGGTGATGATGGATTTAAAATGGCAAATATGTACGAATTAGAAGTTGCTGATGAATTAACATCTGTAACTCTTGGACTTAGAACAAATGGTTCAACGATTCCAGGTGCAATGGTTCAAGTAACTGTTTTCGATACTACTGGATTCTTTTCTGCTGGAATTGAAACACCAATGATGTATTCAGATTTCTATTTCATTACTGATTCAGATACAACATCAGGGTTTGCAACTATTCCTATGCCTACTACATATTTAGGAACAACTCAAGATAGAAACTTAAATCCAGGTGCTTACTATGTATCTGTTGAGTGTTATAACAGTGCAGGAATGAATGATGTTAGAGTATTTGATGATAGAACATTTCCAAGAGGTCCATGGTCAAGTATGATTTTTATTCCTGGTGAGCAATGGTATACTAATGGTGATGCTTTTTGGATTTCTGCTAACTTTGGAACATGGAATCCTGGTACATCAAATATTGATGAAATACAATCTTTAAGTGGCCATAATGCATACCCAAACCCAACAACAGGAAGACTAGAAATTTCTTACAACCTTGTTGATGGAGGAAATATGAATATTATTGTTAGAGATATAACTGGAAAGATTGTACTAACTAAAAATGAAGGTGAACTTTCATTAGGTTTAAATAAATCTAACTTAAATTTATCTCATTTATCTGAAGGTATTTATACTTATGAGTTAAGTATAAATAACGAATCTACTTTTGGAAAAGTAGTTCTAACTAGATAAAATAAACTTTAACAAACACAAAAAAAGAGCCTATTTGCTAGGCTCTTTTTTTTTTATATTTTTGATACAATTCTAAAAAAAATAATATGAAACACTTTTTACTATTAATTTGTACATTTTTTCTTGGATTAAATATTGTTTTTGCTCAATATTCATTACCACAACTTGTACATACAGATAACGCACAAAAAATGGAAGCTCTTGAAGCTCCAAACAAATTTCAAAACAACATTATAAAACAAGTTAAAAAATCTGCTCCTAATACTATTTGGTCAGAAGATTTTTCTAATGGGATACCAAGTACTTGGAGTTATGGAGGATATTTTACAACTAGTACAGGAATACAAACACAATTTCCTGATCTAACTCAAAACCCAGCAATTTATGGTTGGGAATATAGAGGTCCTAATACAAATCCAAATATTACTACAGGGACTCGAGGTGCTTATGGTGGAAATGCTCTAATAGTTTCACCATCTATTAATAATGGGTTTATCATTTTTGATTCTGATTATTTAGATAATGCTGGTACTCAAGGTGCATTTGGTATTGGTCCTGCACCTACTCCACATGTTGGAAGCTTGATGACAGACATAATTGATTGTTCTAACTACCCTAGCTTACAATTACAATTGAACAGTTATCAAAGAAGCTTTTTCGGACAAGCTTTTGTTGCTTTTAGTAAAGATGGAGGTATGACATGGCCCGATTCAGTAGAATTACACATGTTAGATGTTAACCAAGCTACAGCTGAAGATAATGTAGAAAAAATTCTAGTATCTGATTTTATTGGAGGAGAAGCTAATGCAATGATTCAATTTATTTTTGAAGGTGCAACAGAAGGTAATACTAATGGTACTGGTTATTATTTTTGGCAAATTGATGATATAGTTCTTTCAGAAATACCTCCTTATGATTTAATTTTATATGATAATGATTTTAGATATGATAATAATGATAATATAAATTCATTTTATGGAATAGAATTAAGAGATTATGTAGGTCATATGCCACTTAACCAAATTGATAGTATTTCATTTGGATTCTTTGCAATGAATTGGGGTGCTATGGATCAAAATATGTCAACAGGCATATCAATTGTTGAAGCAAGTAATCCTAACAATACAGTTTATAGTAATGTAGAATATATTGATCTAGTTTCTGCAGGAGATAGTACAGGTTGGATAAATGATCAAAAATGGTTACCTTCTTCTACTGGAGAATATATAGCTGAATATTTAATTATCGGTGACTCAGCAGATGCCACAGACTATGATAATTCATTATTGAAAGGTTTTATAGTTACTGATACTGTATATAACCCATTTTTAGATTTTGGCAATACAGACGCCACTGGTACAGGTTTTTTTACTGGAGGAGATGATGGATTTAAAATGGCAAATTTAATTTCTTTAATTAATACAGATGAATTAACATCAGTAAGAATTGGATTAAACCGTTCTACAACTGCTCAATACAACACAGTTCCAGGCGGTATGATTCAAATTACTGTATTTGATACAACAGGATTTTATTCAGCTAGTATAGAAAATCCTATTCTTTATTCTGATTTTTACTTTATTACAGCAGATGACACAGCTAATAGAGAAGCAATTATTCCAATACCTTCTCAATACTTAGGAGTTCCTCAAGATAGAAACTTAGCTCCTGGATCATATTATGTTTCTGCAGAATTATATAGTAGTGCTAATGCAACACCAATTGTAATTAGAGATGATATTTCAACTCTTAGATATCCCTGGGAATCTTTAATATATATTCCTGGAGAACAATGGTATACAAATGGAAATGCATTCAATATTTCTGCGAACTTTGGAACTTGGTCTACTACAAATATTGAAGAAGAAAATTATTCTTCTAATTTAATGTTATTTCCAAATCCAACCTCAGGAAAAGTAAATCTTAAATTTTCTATAAATAAAGAAGCTAATACTTCGATTATTATTAAAGATCTTTCTGGAAAAATTATTACAAACATTGAAAAAGGTAATTTATTACCAGGCTCATATTCAGAAGAAATTAATTTAAGTAATATTGCGAAAGGAATTTATTTCTATGAACTGAAAACAAATGAGTTTTCTAAGAATGGAAAAATAGTTCTTACAAAGTAATAGAATTTATAATTTAAGAAAAAGTCACTAGTTTACACTAGTGACTTTTTTTATTTTATATTAGAAAAATCATTTAACAATAAAGTTTTTTCAGATGTAAACCCCTCAGCATATTTACATCCAGATAATCTTCCTAGATCAGCTGCCCTGTAAGTTATACTTTCTAAAAAATCCTTGCTAGAAATAATTGTTTCTGGCTCATCTGAATTTGGATTAAAAAATTGAGAAGCAAAAGCCTTTACTGCTAACATCTTTTTATCCATATATTTAGAAACATCAATAACAAAATCAGGACTGATATGATTAAATTGAATATAATGATATATTGATTTAGGGCGCCATTTAGGTTGTTGTGTATTAATTTTTTTAAGACCTGATAAAAAAGATGAAACAGATACTAACTTTGATGCTTTGGAATGATCAGGATGCCTATCATTAATTGCATTACACAAAATTATATCTGGCCTATACTTTCTAATAACTTTAACAACTTCTAATTGATGAAATTTATCATTAAGAAAAAAACAATCTGAAAAACCTAAATTCTCTCTTAGTTTAACTCCTAGAATATTAGCCGATTTTTTTGATTCAGCATCTCTAATTTTAGCGCTCCCTCTAGTGCCTAACTCTCCTCTAGTTAAATCAATTATTCCAACATTTTTTTTCATATCAACATACTTAGCTAATGTAGCTCCACATCCTAATTCTACATCATCAGGATGAGCACCAAAAGCAAGTATGTCTAATTTGATAGCCATGATATTACTTTTTTAGATTTAGGGCTAGTAGTTGGTAATAAATAATTAGTCCATTGACCGTCTTCATCGATTAAAAACTTTTGGAAATTCCATTTAACAGATACACTTTGTTTTCCATTTAATGATTTATTACATAACCATTGATAAAGTGGATGTTGATTTTCACCTTTAACGGATATTTTTTCAAATACTAAAAAAGAAACTCCATAGTTTACTGAACAAAATTCACTGATTTCTTTTAATGTTCCGGGTTCTTGATTGCCAAAGTCATTACAAGGAAAAGCTAAAATTTCAAAATTTGAATCTTTGTAATTATCATATAGTTCTTGTAATGCTTTGTATTGACCTGTTAAACCACATTTTGAAGCTACATTAACAATCATAAGTCTTTTTCCTTTTAAAGAACTTAACTCAAATTTTTCACCATCTATTAAATTGATAGAATGGTCATAGAAACTTCTTTTTTGCATTTTAATTTCTTTTGATTTATTATCAAATATAAAAAACATAGAAGCTAGTATAAAAGATATTGTAATTATAATTTTCATTAAATTAAACGTTTATTATTAATATAAGCAATTATTGTGGTAATAAATAAAACAACAATACTCCAAGGAATAAAAGATGGAATTGGCATTGGGTCGCCTGCAGCGTAAGAATGTAAGCCTGATAAATAAAAATTTACTCCAAAATAAGTCATAATTATGGATCCATAAGCTATAATGGAAGCTATATTAAAAGCAAAAACACCTTTTAATTTTGGAATAAACCTCATGTGTAAAACAAATATGTATATTAACATACTAGCAAAAGCCCATGTTTCTTTTGGATCCCACCCCCAATATCTTCCCCAAGATTCATTGGCCCAAACCCCACCTAAAAAAGTTCCAATTGAAAGCATAAATAAGCCAACTGTAATAGACATTTCATTAATATGGGTTAATTCTTTTAATGTTGATGAAATTCTATTTATGTTATTTTTATTTTGAATGATCATTAATATTAGATTAAGAAATCCTAAAATTGCTCCAAGAGCTAAAAAACCATAACTAGCAGTAATAATTGCAACATGTATTAACAACCAATATGAATCTAATACTGGAACTAAATTAGTTATCGTTGGATCTAACCAGTTTAAACCTGCAACCATTAATAATAATGATGATAATATGGATGTTGCTGCCATACTTAGTTCATTTTTTTTGGAGAAAATATAACCAGATAAAATTGTTGACCAAGCGATATATATAACACTTTCATAAGCATTACTCCAAGGTGCATGACCAGAAATTATCCATCTAGTTGCTAGACCCAAAGTATGTATTAAAAAAGCTAATGATATTATCCAGAAACATAGTTTAATCAAAATAGCTCTCCATTTTGTATAATTTAATATTTGTATTATTAATAAAATAAGCATAAATAAACCTGTCAATGCATATACGTATGATAATTTATTAAAAATCTTTAGTTCATTATAGAAATATTCTAATTTTAAATTAATTTCAGTTGGAATAACTTCAGAACCAAATTTTATTTGATAATTTTTAATAGCATCTACAGTATTATCAGAAATACTAAAATTATTAGAAATTATTGATTGTTGAATACTATTATAATATATTGGCAAAATAGAATACACAAATAATGAATCATTTCCTTTAAATCCAACATTATTGTCTATGTCAGAAAACCACTTGTTGTTAGAATCAGAAGGTAAAGGAAATAACCTAAGTAATGAGCCATTATAAACCATGTAGCATATATTTACTCTTTCATCAACAGCTATAACTTCTTTATCATATTTATTTCTTTCAGCTGGTTTTTTTGCATATGCTTTTTCAACCTCATCTGTTAAAATATATTTTGCTTTGTCGCTAAAAAATGATAAAAAAGAATTATACTTCTCATTAAAACCTAAATCTTTTCTAAGTGCTTCATTGTTAACTTTGATCATAGGAACTAATTGCCACAAATAAGGATTTTGACACATTCCTAAAAAGACTTGATTCGCAGACAAGCCTTTGAAAGAACTTTTTCTAGATACTTTCCTTAAAACTTCAGATGCAATTGTGTTAACAGGCTTCATTCTACCACCTTCATCTTGAACGACTAACATTCCAAATTTATCAGCATGTACTGAAGGAATAGATTGTGTTTTAAGTAATGAATCAATTTTAGAATCAGCTAAAAGAAAATTAGAAATAAATGTAAAAAGTATTATTATTAAAAATCTTTTACTTTTTAAATCATTTAGCTTTTTCTTCAAAAAAGAAAATCTAGTATTTCTATAAAAAATAGTTAAAATCATTCCTAAAGACATTAAAAAATAGCCTATATATGTGATAAGTGTACCCCAAAAATCATGGTTTACAGATAAAACTGTACCTAATTCATCTTCATCATAGGAAGATTGGAAAAACCTATATCCATTATAATCTAAAACATTATTCATATAAATCCTGTGATCTTGTGAAATATCATAATGCAATAATGTTACTTCACTAGCAAAGGATGATGGACTATTTGATCCAGGATATCTTTCTAACTGAAAATCATTTAATTTTATATGAAAAGGTGTATTGTAATACTTAGAACCATATGATAATGAAAAATATAAATCATCAATTTGAAATTTATTTTTTACACTAACAAAACCTTTATCACCAAATAATTCAACTTTTTTTGTTTTACCATTGTTATTGACATTAACAATTAGTAAATCGCTTAATTCTTGATCATTTTTATTTTCATCAGAAAAATATTTAATTTCAGCATTTTCATAAAAATTAGGAATAACAATACTTTGACCTAAAATTTGATAAAGAGATCTTAAAATTACTGGTTGTAAAGAATCCTTTTGGACTTGTCCAGTAAATTGATCTGCCATTCTCAAAAATGAACCATTTTGAGGAGATTTAATCATTAAATTATTTTCATCATCAAAAATAAAATTGATATATCCAGGAATAATATTTCCAAAAGAGAAGTTTATACCTAAAAATTGATCAGCCGTGCCTTCTCTTAAATAAAAGTTTTCTCGACCATTTTTACCTGCCATTACAATATGAATAACTCTACCTCCTGAACCTATTAATAAAGTATCTCTAACGTTAGGAATAAAATCTTCATATGTGATTTTAATATTATTTTTTTTAAAACTAATGTCGTGAGAAAAATTATTAGATTTCAAAAAAGAAAAAGGACCACTATAGTTATGCAAAATAAGATTTTTATCATAGACATATTGATGCTTTTGATCATGAATTTTAATTTGTAAATAAGTTTGATCTGAAATAATTTGATTACTCATTTCTCCTTCTCTAATATGCATCATACCTTCATATGAAATATATCTTGTTATTCCTGCACCAATTGCAATGACTATGAATGCTAAATGAAAAATAAGTACTGGTATTTTTTTTCTATTCCATAAACCATAACGTTTGATATTATAGAACATATTTAAAGTTAATAGAACTATGACAATTTCAAACCATTTTGCATTATAAATTAACGCTTTTGCAGTTTGAGTACCAAAATCATTTTCAATAAAAGTTGCATAACCAATAGCTACAAAAAATAGTAGCAATAAAAATGCCATAAATCGCATAGAAAAAAGAGCAGAAAATATTTTAGAAAAAATAGACATACTTTTATAAGTACAAAAATAATTAATTTTGTGTGGTCTTAATTGGAAAAAAATAAAAAAATGGCTAACATTTACATGATTGGTGCAGGAAATTTAGCAACTAATTTAACTTTAGCATTAAAAAATAAAGGATATAAAATAGTTAGTGTTTACAGCAAAACAATAAAATCTGCAAAAATATTAGCTGAAAAACTTAATTGTAATTATACAAATAAAATTGATAGTGTAAAAAAATATGATTTAGCTATTATATCAATTAATGATGATGCAATAAATAAAATTTCAAAAAAAATTATTGGACCAGCTGTGCACACTTCTGGATTTAAGAATATTGATGTTTTAGAAAATAATATTAAAGGGGTCTTATACCCTATTCAAACTTTTGATATAAATATAAATAATGACTTTAAAAATATTCCTATTTGTATAGAAAGTAATAATAAAGAGTTTGAAAAGCAATTAATGAAAATAGCTAAAGATATTTCAAAAAATGTATTATTATTAAATTCAGATGAAAGAAAATATTTGCATCTTTCAGCAGTAATTAGTTGTAATTTTTCAAATTTATTATATCAATTTTCTGAAGAGATTTGTAATAAAAAAAATATTTCTTTTGATTTATTAAAACCTCTGATTTTACAAACAGCAAAAAAAATTGATTTAATTACACCAAAAGACGCACAAACAGGACCAGCCAAAAGAAGAGATCATATAACAATTAAGCAACATTTAGAACTTTTAAAAGATGATAATGAAAAACTTGAAATTTATGATTTAATCACAAAAAGTATATTAAAAAGATTATGAATTATAAAATTAAACTTAAAAAAATTAACACTTTTATATTTGATATTGATGGGGTTTTAACCAACGGTATGGTCACGCTTTTTAATAATGGTGATCAAGTCAGACACATGAATACAAGAGATGGATATGCCATACAATATGCTATTAAAAATAAATATTTAGTTGCTATAATATCTGGAGGTAATAATGATGGAGTTTTAAAAAGATTAGAGTTTTTAGGAATAAAAGATATTTATTTAGGTTGTAAAGAAAAAAATAATGCATTTGAGGATTTAATTAAAAAACATAAATTAAACCAAGATAATATTTTATATATGGGAGATGATTTACCTGACCTTGAAGTTATGAAAAAAGTAGGTGTTGCTTCTTGCCCCAATGATGCTGCTATAGAAATTAAAGATATTTCTGATTATGTTTCAAATTTTAAAGGCGGAAATGGGTGTGTAAGAGATGTTATTGAACAAACTTTAAGAGTTCAAGATAAATGGGCGAAAAATAAAAATCTTGGATGGTAAAAATAATAGATTTATTAAATTTGATAAGATATAAAAACTTATTAATAGTTGCACTAACACAATACTTAATTAGATACTCACTAATTATTCCATTTTTAGATTCTTCAATCTTAAATAATTTTGAATTTTTTCTTTTAGTTGTATCAACATTATTTATTGCTTCGGCAGGCAATATAATAAATGATTATTATGATATAAAAGTGGATAAGTTAAACAGGAGAAATATAATAATTGGAGAATCTGTAGAAAGAGAAACATCAAAAATATTATATATTACTTTTAACTTAGTTGGAATAGTAATAGGATTCTACTTAAGTTTTAAAATAAATTTTTGGTCTTTAGGATTTATAAACGTATTTACTGCAATAAGCTTATTTTTATACTCAATCTATTTTAAGCAAAGATATTTATTTGGTAATTTATTAATTTCTTTTCTTTCATCTCTTGTATTATTAATCATTGCATTTTATGAACTTCTTCCAAAACAATCATATAATAATAACTCTTTACTAGTTTTTCAGATAATTTTTGTTTACTCTTTGTTTGCATTCATAACATCATTTATAAGGGAAATAATCAAAGATTTAGAAGATTTAGAAGGAGATAAAGCTATGAACTATACAACTTTTGCAATTATTAATGGAGTGAAAAAAACAAAATA
>MDTD01146641.1_pt1 | contig 12273 bp, 11 predicted proteins | sample 811221 | NCBI WGS metagenome assembly MDTD01 (sample SAMN05326646, study PRJNA326480) | marine metagenome | isolation source: seawater | place: Pacific Ocean: South West | collected 2011 | reverse complement strand
GCACAATAAAGATTATTTTGAGCTTGAGTTAGAGCCAATAGAGGAAAAATTTAAAAATAAATTTGGTATAAAAGTTGATATTAATAAAATTGAAAAAATAGTTGATTATTGTAGAGATACCAAAATGAACATCAATTTTTCAAAGGAGAATTTATCAGAATTTATATCAGAAAATTTTTTCAATTTTGGTTTTTCTTCAAATTTTGCCTCAGATTATTTAATTAAGAAATCAGAGCAAATTAAATAGCTGATGAATTCTAAAAAATTAAATTTAGGTGCTGGTAATAATATAAAAAAAAACTACCTCAATTTGGATTTTAAACAAAGTGAAGGTGTAGATGTTGTTCATGATCTTAATGTTTATCCTTGGCCTTTTAAAGATTGTGTTTTTGAGGAGGTATTAGCGGAAAATGTAATAGAACATTTGGATGATTTTTTGAAAGCAATGGAAGAAATATATAGAATTAGCTCAATTGGATCAAAAATAAATATATCAGTACCTTACTGGAATTCAAGTTTTGCATATATAGATCCTACCCATAAAAAAAGTTTTCATGAATTAACTTTTACTTTTTTTGACCCAGACTCTAATTATTGTAAAGAAAGACCATATTATACAAAAGCAAGATTTAAAATAAAATCTTTTTCTTATTTGATTTCACCATTTTCTCCATATTTATCAATTCCATTTTTTAAAGATATAGAAATAAAAAATAAAATTTTAAAAAAAATTATTGGTTTAATAGGGAATTTATTTTCAAATATCATATTAGAGTTAAGGATAGAATTGCAACGTGTATAAAAAAAAACTTAAGATCGGAATTTTTTGGGAACAATATGAATATGGTGGTGTCGACTCACATATAAAATATCTTTTAGAGGGCTGGAAAAATAATGACGATACATTCGTAATTTACCATAATAATAATAACCAAGGTCTTGATAGACTAAAAAAAGAAATTAATAAAAAGAACATAGTTTTTAAGGAAATAAAATCACTATTTAATGAAAAAAAAAATTACATTAATTTTTTTTTAATACCAATTAAATTTTTTTTATCCATTCTTAAATATAAAAAGTTTTTAAGAAATGAAAATTTGGATGTAATTATTTCGCAAAATGGTGGCTATCCTGCATCTTACGGAGTTCTAGCTGCTTTAGTTAGTGCCTATAAAATTAATGTACCAGTGAGAATACTTGTCATTCATCACCAAGCTACTCAACCATCTTTCCTAATGGGTATATTTCGTAGTTTTTTGGATAGACTAATTCCTAAGATAGCATCGAGTATCATTTGTGTTTCAGAGGCTACCAAACAATCTTTATATGATAATACGCTTTTAACATTAGACGATAATACTCATGTTAAAGTTATATATAATTGTGTGCCAAATTTTTTAATTACTAATCAAAAAGAAAAAATTTTTGAAAAAAAAGATAAGAACTTAATTGGTATAATTGGAAGAATAGAAGATTACAAAGGTCATAAAGACTTAATTTATGCATTTTCTAGAATGCCTGAGGAAATAAAAATTAAAAATAGAATTATCATTATTGGTAAGGGAAAAGATAATGTTGTCTCAGATCTTAAAAAGTTTATCAAAAATTTAGATATAGAGGATCACGTAAATTTTACAGGTTTTTTAAGTAATAAAATTGAGGACATCATTAGAAATTTAGATTTAGTCGTTATGCCTACAAGAAGTTTTGAGGGTTTCGGCTATGCAATAGCAGAGTCCATGAGTGCGGGAACTCCTGTTTTATCGAGCAAAATAGGTGCTGTAGAGGAATATTTATCTTTAAAAGAGGGTGGTTTATTTGAATCTGGAAATATAGATGATTTAACAAATAATCTGATTGATTTTAACAATAATAAAGATCAATGGATTAAACGGGCAGAGATTGCTAAAAAAAAAATTAACAATAATTTCGACTCAGTAAAAATTTCTGAACAATTCCGAGAACATATTTTGTTAAAGTATTTAGATAGAAATTAGAGTAATTTAAATATATTTTAAATAAGTTAGATATTATGAACAAAAAAAATTTTTATGAGAATCGAAAAGTATTGATTACAGGTGCCACAGGTTTTAAAGGTGCCTGGCTTTCAAAATGGTTACTAATGCTCGGGGCAAAAGTATATGGACTAGGATTTGCTCCAAATAATAATAAAAGATTATTCAATCAGCTAAATTTGAAAAAAAGGGTAAATTTGAAAAATATTGATATCAGGAACTATAATTTATTATGTAGCTATCTTAAAAAAATCAAACCTGTCGTAGTTTTTCACCTTGCTGCACAACCAATTATCTCAAGATCATATGAACTTCCAAAGTATACTTATGAAGTAAATTCATTAGGAACTTTAAATTTAATCAATGCCATTAAAGAAACTTCAACTGTTAGAAGCGCAATATTTGTAACATCAGACAAATGTTATGAAAGCAATAATTCAACAGTAGGGTTTGTTGAGCATGACAAACTTGGAGGTGTCGATCCTTATAGTGGATCAAAAGCCTGTGCTGAAATAATTGTTAAGACATACATAAATAGTTTTTTAAAAGAAAAAAAAATTGGAATAGCAACTGCAAGAGCCGGGAATGTAATTGGTGGAGGTGATTGGTCAAAAGATAGACTTATTCCAGATGCCATAAAGTTTTTAAACGAGAAAAAAAAGATTACTATAAGAAATCCAAATTTTAATAGACCTTGGCAACATGTTCTTGAACCATTAAGTGGCTATTTAAACTTGGCAGAAAAGTTATTTAAAGATCCAAAAAAATATTCAGGTGCGTGGAACTTCGGGACCGAAAAAAATACTGTAACAAGTGTAGAACAAATTATTAAAAAGATAATATATTTTTGGGGCTCAGGAACATATGGAAAGTTAAAAAAGTACAAATTTTATGAGCAAGAGAATCTTCAATTAAATATATTGAAATCTAAAAAAATATTAAAATGGAAACCAAAGCTTTCTATAAATGAGTGCATAGAATTAACAGTTGAATGGTATAAATGGGTTCTGTTCAAGAAAGGGTCTGCTGAAAATATTACTTACAATCAAATTCAAAATTTTATTGAAAAAAAATGAAAAAAAACAAACTATTTAAAACTGATAATGTTAAAAAAATAAAAAATACCAAAGGTAATTTGTTCAAAATATTATCTAAATACCATAATTTCTTTAAAAATTTTGGTGAATTATATCTTTCAGAGGTATGTCCAAAAAAATTTAAAGGGTGGAAATTTCATAAAAAAAGACATCAAATTATTACTGTTGTAAGTGGCAAAGTGAGATTTTTTTTTAAAAAAGATTTTGATCAGAAAAAATCTATTTATGTAGATGTTTCTTTTCCCAATAATCCGAAAATAATTAAGATATATCCTAAAACCTTTTATTCATTTGAATGTAAGTCTAAAAAAAAAGCTTTAATAATGAATTTAATTAATGAGGTTGTGAGATGAAGTTAGTGATATTAGCTGGTGGAAGAGGCTCAAGATTAGCTGAATATACAAATAAAATTCCTAAACCTATGGTTAGAATAAACAACAAACCCATTATAGAATACATTATTGATCATTTCAAAAACTTTGGAATAGATGAAGTAATCATCGCGAGTGGTTATAAACATAAAATTATTAAGGATCATTTTAAATCACACAAGCTTTATCAAGATATTGAAATTAATGTTATTAATACTGGAATAAAGACCTTAACAGGTCTGAGAATTAAAAAGTTAGAAAGACACCTCAAAAATGAAGATTATTTTTTTCTTACATACGGCGATGGGGTAAGTGATATAAATATTAAAAAGCTTTTAAGGTTCCATAAAGAACACGGAAAAATTGCTACTCTTACAGCCGTTCATCCACCAGCTAGATTTGGAGAGCTTAAATTAAGAGGAAATAGAATTAAAAATTTTAATGAAAAACCTCAGCTTACTTCTGGTTGGATTAATGGAGGTTTTTTTGTTTTTAAAAAAAAAATATTTAAGTTTTTGAGCAAAAAAAATGTAATGTTTGAACGTGAAACTATTCAGAAATTATTAAAGCAAAACAACTTTATGGCATATAAGCATACGGGGTTTTGGATGTGCATGGACACATCTCGAGATAAGGAAACTCTAGAAGGAATTTTAAAATAATTTTTTAATTAGTTAAGATAACAATTTTCGTCTTTTTGTCCTTTTATCTTTGATTTTTTTCATTTTTGCTATCAAGTTTTCATTTACTTTAAAATTAATATCTTGGATATCTACACCAATATTAAATCTTACTTTAGATGAAATATTCTTTATACCCCTGTGAACAATTAAAGGATTAAAAATAACTAAAGATGTCGGATGTAAATCAAATACTTCATATTCAAAATGCTTAAGATGTTTTTCATTAACTATTGGATAAGTTGATTTTTTATTTTCATATTTAGGTTTGATAAATCCCAATTTATGTGAACCCTTAAACATTTGCATTGTACCATGAAATTTATCAACTTTCGTCATAGGTATCCATAACTTAACAAACTTATTTGAGTAATATGCATATATATCTTGGTGAAGAGGATTAAGATTTTTCATTTCATTTGGCAAAGAAATGATAAGTCCATTTGATATAGATCTGGTATTAAATTTTAAATTTTTAAAAAAATTTTGTTTTATCAGATATGTCTCAATATATTTTGCGATATCTCTAACAGAACTTAAGTTTTGCATTAAGCTATATATTCTTGATCTAAATTTACTTTTTCCAAAAAGGTATTCGAATTCTTTATTTTTAATACCTATTTGTTTTTGTAGTATTCTTTTTATTGAATTGACCTCTTTTTCAAATAGATTTATTAATTTTTTAGGAATTGCATTTTCAACAACTAAAAAGCCATCCTTTTCAAATTTTTTTACATTAATCATTATTCAAAATAGTATTTTTTTTTTATTTAGTCAATTTGTAGATGTTATATAAGAGATATATTATCATATAGATAAATTTAAATTTAATTTTAAAAATTTGATAAAAAAATTATTAATTCGAATTTATGATAAGCAAATACAAATTTTCAATAATAATACCAACTTTTAAAAGACGAAAAAAGCTTAGAAGAGCAATAGACTCTGTGATTGCTCAAACAATTGATAATTGGGAAATTATTGTAATCGACAATAATTCTAATGATGGAACTAAAGAATTAATAAAAAGTTATAAAAACAAAAAGATTAAATTTTATTTAATTAATAATGAGGGAAATATTGCAAAATCGCGAAATCTTGGGATATTAAAATCTAATGGCAATTATCTAGCCTTCTTAGATTCTGATGATTCGTGGTTACCAAAAAAATTAGAGGAATGCTTAAAAATATTAAATGGAAAAACTAAATTAGTTTATCATGAACTTTATTTACAAAAAAAAATGAACCAACTTTTTTTTAAAAAAAATGGATTATGTAGAACTTTAAATAAACCGGTCTTTAATGACTTGATATATAATGGGCCTGCTTTTCCTACCTCAAGCGTTATTGTTGAAAAAAAAATTTTTCAAAAAATAAATTTTTTTTGTGAAAAAAAAAATCATGTTACTTGGGAAGATTATGATGCTTGGATACGTTTGAGCAAGATATCAGATGGGTTTAAAAAAATTGATAAAACTTTAGGTTACAGATTTGTAGATAATGAGAATACCCTTGTTACAAAATTACTTATTAAAAGTATTTTTGAATTTAAAAAAAAATATCTAGAAAAGTACGAACTTCCAAATTGGTGTAAGATTGCATTGATTAAATCTTATTTCCACTCAAATCAAAAAGAAAAGTTTGAGTCAATGCTAAGTCAAATTGATTTCAAAAAAATAAGATTTAGTGAAAAAATTAGGATAATTACTATGTTTTTTTTAAACAAATTAAAATAAATTATTTTTTTAATTAAAGGCTCTTTTGACCTTCCTTGCGAGATAATAGATTGATTTATATTTTTCTATCTTTGGACGAATTATATCCTCAGATTTAATTTTTAAAAAATCTAACCAAAAACTTGATGAATTAAACTTATAATAATTAAAATATTTTTTAAGGTCATTTTTACTATATGCTCCTCCATTATCACCGTATTTGGTTACATATGGTGTAAAATCAGGATATAAACTTGGTACGTTAATTAATTTAACTTTCATGAAATTTCCTATCAGAATATCATCAAATATATTGTGAGATATTGCAGTTATTAAGGAATTTCTGGGACAAGAAAATTCAATACCCTCATTTTTTTTTGAGTATTTAATATTCAATTCAGACTTTCCAACTTTAAAAGATATAAAACCAAATTTTTTTTTTATATGATCAAATTTTTTAAAGTAACTTTCGATTAATATTTTATCATCTTTATCCAAATCATCACTCCAGATATCCCCAAATTCTCCCGAATTTCTTATTTTTTCATTGTTAATATCTGGATTTATCTTTTCAATTGTCTCTTTAATTGAGTCCCAAATAACAAATGCTGGTAACATTTCACCATTTGTATTATTAAAATCCTTATAGTGTTGATCTAAAGGTGTAGCAAATTTATTCATTGCTAAGCTGTCTTCTCTAACATACTTATGCATAGATGAAAAAGGTATTGCGAAATTACAATTCCATTTCTTCATATAATACGAGTAAGATGGCCCACATGGTTTTTTTTCAGCTGCTAAGGGCATTATGAATTCATTGTGGTGATTGTAGAAGTTAATCATATCGGCATCACCCCAATTGATTAATTTCAGTAAAAATCTATTTTTGTATCTTTTCACAATATTCTTTATTTCTTTGGACCAACCTAATCCTGAGCCATCATTTAGGTTTAAAATTATGTCTTTTTTATTTATTTCAATTAATAAACATGAGTCTTGATTCCAATCTGAAAAGGATTTTATTCGAATATTATTTGAAATATTAAACCAACTATTACTTTTTAACTTTATGCATTTAAATTTGTTTTTTAAGTCATTATAAATTCTATCTCCATAATGGTCAGCTACTAAAAAAGTTTTATTTTTAAATAGGTCCAGAGAGTCGGGGTCTATATGATCAGGATGACCATGAGATAGCCATATAAACTTTGACGAAATAATATTTTCGTACTGATTTTTTGGAATCTTGTATGCGTGGCCCCAACTTCCAAAATATGGTTTTCCTTTAATCCATGGGTCGGTTGTAAGAACCGGTAAATCATCAAAACAAGTTATAGTAGCATTTCCAATGGTTTCAAATCCAATCATAATTCATCTTAATATTAAATAATTATTTAAGACTAATACATCCATATCAGTTCTTAAAAAACAATCAATTGCGTGTTTTGGCTTCATTACTATCGGCTCATTTTCATTAAAAGATGTATTTAGTAGTATAGGTATATTCGATATCTCAAAAAATTTTTTTATTAAGTCATAAAAATCTTTATTTGTCTCCTTCGTAACTGTTTGTATTCTTCCAGAACCATCTATATGTGTTACAGCGGGTATTATGCTCCTTTTTTCAATTCTAATTTCTTCAACTGAAGACATATAAGGATTTTCATTTTTATTGTAGAACCATTTATCTTTTTCATCTCTTAAAATAGCAGGTGCGAATGGTCTAAAGCTTTCTCTTCTTTTTATCTTTTTATTTATTATTTCTTTAATATTTTTTCCAGAAGGATTAGCAATAATAGATCTATTGCCTAAAGCTCTAGCACCAAATTCCATTTTATCATTAAAAAAACCAACTATCTTATTATTGTAAATTAAATTAGCTAAAATGGTGTATAATTCATGTTTATTCTTATAATATTCTATATCAAAATTTTTTAATTCTAAATTTTTATTAATAATAATTTTAATATTCTCATTAGAGTATGATGTTCCTATGTACGGGCTAGATAGATTAGACAATTTTTCTTTTTTATTTATTTTTTTTTGTACATAAAAAGCAGATCCTAATGAACCTCCTCCATCTCCTGGAGCATAGGGTATAAAAATATTTTCAAATAATTTTGATTCTTGAATTCTTTTATTAGCAAGAGAATTGAGCGCACATCCACCCGCATAAACTAGATTTTTAGAAATATTCATTTTTTTTATATCTTCACAAATTTCAAATAATTTTTTTTCAAAAACTTTTTGAGTTGACGCTGCAATATTTTTATGTGCATCGTTAATATTCTCTGATTCTAAATCTTTAACATCTAATAGTTTTTCTAATTCAAAATTGTATAAATCATTTTGATTTGGTTGACCTTCAAATTTATACGAAAAGTTTTTATCTGTATGATTAAAATATTTGAGATTTAATTCTATTTCTTTTGATCTTTTGAAAATATTTTCCATTATTATATCATAATACTTAGGTTCCCCGTATGATGATAAGCCCATCATTTTGTACTCGTCACCATAATTTTTAAACCCTATAAGCTGAGTAATGGATTCATAAAAAACCCCAAGTGAATGAGGGAAGAGATATTTTTTTATAATTTCAATTTTATTTTTATTACACTTTGCAACACACACACTAGCAAAATCTCCAAATCCATCTATTGATAAACCTACAGCGTCTTCGAATTTAGAGGGAAAGTAAGCAGAAGCTATGTGTGACAGGTGGTGATCAATGTAATGAATTTTTACATTTCTTTTAAGTTTTGACGGTCTAAAATAATTATTAATTTCATTTTTCAAATTTAATTTTTTTCTTATACGTTTTGCTATCTCATATTTTTTTTTTCCCGATAAATAATTCTTTAAAAAATATATTATTTTTTCTTTAATATTAGACATTGGATTTGAATTAATAGAGATATCTGTAATGTCCTCAATTTTAGTTTTTGAAAATCTTAAACATTCTTCTATAGATTTCACGGGTAAACCAGCCCAGTGTTTGACCCTATTTATTCTTTCCTCTTCGATGGCCACTAGCAACTCGCCATTTTTGATTAAGCATGCAGAGGAGTCAGCATGATTACAATTTAAACCCAAAATTATACTCATGATTGTTTATTATTATGTTTTAGATATAAATTAAATAGAAAATCATTACACTCTTTAATTTTGACATAATTGATGTAAATAATCATCTCATGAACGCTTTCAATTTAGTTGCAACTAGAAATAATAGTGGAACAAAAACATTTATTTTAAATTTTCTTAAGGAGATTAATAAAAAAAAAATTGAACAAAAAATAGTCATTTTTATTTCAAAATCGTATTTTGATATAATAGACCAAAAAATTAATGATAAAATCATATTTAAAATAAAATCAAATTTAATTGATAATTTTATTTTACGATCCATATGGCTTCATTTTATTTTGCCATTTGAATTAAAGATTTTAGGAGTAAAAACTTTATTTTCATCATTAAATTATTGTCCAATATTAATAAGATTATTTAAGATTAGATCTGTTCTTTTTGTGCACACTGTTATGCATTGGGAGTATCCAAAACTTCTACCAGGATCATATTTAAAAAATAAATTGATAAAAAAGTTAATGGAAATTTCGATATTACTGTCTGAAAAAGTAATTGTTCCGTCTATGTATGCAAAAAATAAAATTGTAAAAAATACAAGTAAAAACCCAGCAAATGTAAAAATAGTTAATTTAGGTTCAGATCATATTTTAAAAAATGAAAACAAAAATTTTAGACTTAAAAATTTTGATTATAAAGATCAGTATATTATTTCGGTTCTATCTTGCGTAAAATATCACAATATCATAAATATTTTAAAGGCTTATAAAATTTTTTATAAAAAATCACTCTCAAAACTAAAATATGTATTGGTTGTTAAAATTTTAGATCAAGAATATTATGATCTAATATCCGATGAAATTAAAAAAAATGATCTTTCAGAAAAAGTAATTATTTTTAATGATTTAGATAATAAATATCTTTATAATTTATATAAAAATGCAAGTATTTATATTTTTTCCTCTTACTCTGAGGTTTTTGGTTTCACCACATTAGAAGCTATGGAATTTAATGTACCATGTCTTGTATCAGATACATCAGCTTTAAGAGAGATTAATGGTGATTACCCCCTTTATTTTAATCCTGATGATGTCAATGATATAAGTAATAAATTATCAGAAATAAATCTTAATTTTGATAAAAATTTTGAAACAACAAATGTAATGAAAAATAAAAAAAAATATAGTTGGGAAAAATGTTTAAATGACACTCTAAAAATTATTTATGAATAGAGTGAAAAATTAAAATTTTACTATAGTTTAAATTATTTAGCTCTTCTCTTCCGGCAGGTGCCTTACCATACCATCCTAAATAATAATTAAAAGATCCTAACGATTTTTGATTTTGATCATAAACTTTTGAATTAATCATTAGATATGGATCATTGATAAAATCATTTTTTGAAATTCTAGCAAAATTTTTTCCAATATTAAATGTTATACATAATATTAAAAAAAAAGTTAAAGTTTTATAATTTACATTTAACTGAAATTTTTTATAAAAAATAAAAATAATAATTATAGATAGTAGAATAAATAAATAATGAGACATCCTAATTACAGGAATTTTATAAATAAAAATTATTAGAGATAATACAAATATAGAGGCAAAAACCATCAAAATCTCATTATGCACTTTAATAAAACTTATGTTATTTTTTTTAATATTCTTTTTAAAAGATATGAAAGCTACTAATAATGAAACAAATGTTGTTATGAAAAATTCAATTAGTTCAATTTTAGTTGTCTTCAACCAAGTTTCTAACCAATTAAAATTATTTATATATTCATGTTGTTTTAATTCGCCCTCATATCGGTACCAAGATTTATTTAAAACTTCATTAAGAAAATACCATTTTTCTGCAATTTCTTTAGTACTCCAACTTAAAAATTCGAAACAAGTAAATGGAACTGGATAAATCAAACATCCACTAATTAATATATTTTTGATTAAGTAACTTATTATAAAAAAGTAAATAGCTATAAAACCATAACTGTATAGTATTTTAAACCTTTTGTATTTGAAGATGTAATATATTGGTATTAGTCCAACGAAAAAAAAAGTAATTTTAATGAAAAACAAAAAAATCGAAATATATGTCAATAATATAATTTTATCATCAGTAATTTTAGATTTAACATTAAAAAAAAAATTTTTTATGTAAAATACAATTAAAAAATAAAATAATAAAAAACCAGGCCTATCTATTCCAAACTCTTTTAACCTTGTATACTTTAATAAGGTAAAAATGATTATGAATAGTAATATTGGTGTTAGCAATGAAACAACTTTTTTACTCTGAATATTTTTTTTAAAATCATAGTAAAGTCCCCCTAAAACTATAAAAAAAATTAGTCCGTTTAAGACATGAATATCTTGAAGTTTTGAGTTGTCAAAATTAAAATAAGAGTGTGCTATTAACCAATTAGAGGAATTTCCAAAAGCCCAATGCATGTGGCTTAGTCCAATAATATAATTGGTGTTATCGGTATTATTAATATAACTATAATGATAATGGTTTAAATCATCAGAAAAACCACTCCCATAAATTGATATAATTACTAATATAAGAAACAAATAATACACATTTTCAATTTTTTGAAATTTTATTTTTGGAATTTTTATTTGATAAAAATAAATAAGAATTAAAGTAAGAAAAAAATTTAAAAATAAAATGTTATTATTTAATGGAAAAAAAAAATTTAATGACTGAGCAATTAACGACGTAATAATAAGACCAAAAACGCTGATTTCGAAATGATTTAGATTTAGACGTGAATTTTTGAATAAACCTATAAAAACTTTTCCATTAAAATATATCAAAAGTAGAAATAAAAAAAAATGACTAACAATATTAAACATAATTTTTATTTAATTTTTTTTTTTTAGGAATAAAATATATATTTCTTGTAGTTAATAGATTTTTTTTAGATGTTCTTGATATATTTTTTTTATTACGATTAGTAATTTCCAGAAATTTATCCTGTTTTAAATCATAAATATATGGTTTGTAAAGTTTCAAAAATTTACATATTTTTGAAAAAATATCTGCATTATATTCAATCAAAAATACTGGTTTATATTTTTTAATTGTTTTTTTCATACCAATTAAGATATTAAGATCATGCCCCTCTGTATCAAGCTTTATTAGGGTTGGTGGAATTTTTATCTTTAAAGAGTCAAATTTCACACAATTTACTTTTTTTGATAAAATTTTAATTTTACCTTCTAAATTTTTGTAAGTAATCTTTATAGAATTAATGATATAATTTTTACTAAAGCTACTCAGAAAGTGAATATTTTTACCT
>MDTD01116152.1_pt1 | contig 12273 bp, 15 predicted proteins | sample 811221 | NCBI WGS metagenome assembly MDTD01 (sample SAMN05326646, study PRJNA326480) | marine metagenome | isolation source: seawater | place: Pacific Ocean: South West | collected 2011 | reverse complement strand
CGCTCTCAAATTCAAGGATGGTGTCGTCCTCGTCTGCGATAAGCGCATCATCAGTCGTCTCATCATTCCAGAATCCATTGAGAAGATGTTCAAGATTGACGGTCATGTTGGTATTGCGACGTCAGGATTGGTTGCTGATGCTCGCCAACTTGTGGCTCGTGCCCGTGTTGAGGCTCAAATCAACCGCATCACCTATGGTGCCACGGTCCCAGTGGATGTTCTGGTGAAGAAAATCTGTGATTTCAAGCAGTCATTCACCCAATACGGTGGCTCCCGTCCGTTTGGTACGGCTTTGCTCATCGGTGGCGTTGATGACAACGGTATTCACCTCTACGAGACCGACCCGTCCGGCGCATACCAATCCTATCATGCAGGTGCCATCGGTAGCGGGAGAAACACGGTCATCGAGTTCTTTGAAGACAACTGGAAAGAGAACATGACGCTGAACGCCGCTATGAAACTTGGACTTGAGGCCCTTCGTTCGGCCAACGACGCCGAGTTGAACCGTGAGGCCGTTGAGGTCACCGTGGTTGATTCCAACGGCTACCGAGTCCTTGACCGAGGGGAAGTCAACAAGCAAATTGACCGCTTGAAGCCCCTTGATGATTGAGGGTTAGGTTGAAGCGTCGCCCCTCCCATGGCGCAAGTGAGTGATGATATGGTCAGTCTTGACGATGCCGTTCTTGCCCGAATGGAAAAAGGCGGTAAACGCTACGAAGTTCTGGTTGACCCTTCCATGGTTGAAGCCTTCAAAGAAGCACCGGATGCCATCGACATCAATGATTTTCTTGCGATGGACGAAGTCTTCCACGACGCTCGGGGTGGTGAGCGTCCGACCGAAGAGGCCATTGAGAAGACCTTCGGCACGCAGGACATCGTGGCCATTACAACCACGATTTTGGAAAAAGGTTCCATTCAGTTAACGACCGCACAGCGAAAACAAATGGTTGAAAACATGCGCCAGCAAATCATCCATCAAATCCATTCCCAAGCTGTGGATCCCAAGACCAAATCTCCGCATCCTAAAACCAGAATTGAATTGGCGCTGGAGGAATCCCGTTATTCTGTTGACCCGTTCAAGCGATTGGAAGAGCAGGTGAAAGACGCCATCGCCAAACTCAAGCCTCTGATACCGTTGTCCTTTGAGTCGGTCAGGTTGGCGTTCAAAGTACCCGGCTCTGCCTACGGTTCTGTTTCCCAACTCCTTCGCTCCTACCAGCAAAAAGAAGGTTGGCTTGAGGACGGTTCTTGGGCTTGCGTCGTTGAATGCCCTGCTGGCATGAAAGGCGAACTCATCGGCCAAGTCATGCGCAGAAGTTCAGATGCAGAAGTCAAAGAGCTGGGTTCTTGAACGCCGTGGCTAAAGGGTGCCCTTTATCATGGGTTGGCGAGTGGCCGCAATCGGAGAGAAAAGAATGTCCCAAGGTCAAGCCGGCGCCGAGCAGCGCCTAGTGACCCCGGGAATGGCCATTGGGCCATCCGCCGGGAAGCGAGCAGGCAGCGGAATCATCGTTGCTGAAGAATCCTTTATCGCCACGCAACTTGGATGGTTGCGCGAGCGCAACAACACAGTTTCCGTTGACCCAATCAACGCAGCCTACATGCCACGTTCCGGTGACTTGGTCGTCGGTATCGTCGCTGAAGTTCGAAACAACCTTTGGTTCATGAACATCAACGGCTCTTTCCAAGGCTTGCTCCCGATGTCGTTGGCACCTTGGAAGGTTGAATTTGGTGCGGCTCGTCAACACATGGATGTTGGCGATGTCGTACTCGCACGTGTGCAAGAAGTTGACGAATGCCACAACGTGGTCTTGACCATGAAGGGCGTCGGTCTGCGCCGATTGAACCAAGGTGCAGTTGAATCCATTCCGGTTCAACACATTGACCGCGTGCGCGGTGAGAACAACGCCATCCTTCAGCGAATGCGGGATGCTTGTGATTGCCGAATCATGATCGGTGAAAACGGCCGTGCATGGATTGAAGGCTCCTCGGAAGGCATTGCATGGGCTCGCAAAGCGATCCAGCAACTGGTCCAAGAAGGACACTCCAAGGGATTTGAAACGATTCTTAACGAAATGGAAAACAAGACACAAGGTGATGCATGATGGGTGGATATGGAGACGTACAATTGCTTAACGACGACGGTAGCCGATTGGACGGCCGTAAGGTGGATGAAATGCGACCGGTTTCGATCGAAGCCGGCGTGTTACCTGCTGCTGAAGGCTCGGCCATGGTGACCCACGGACTCAATGTGGCTGTAGCCGCCGTTTACGGGCCAATGGAAGCCCACCCTCGGAAGATTCAGCGTCAAGACCGAGCCGTGATTGATGTTCGATACAACATGGCACCGTTCTCAACCTCTGACCGCATTCGTCCTGGTTTCAATCGTCGTTCCCGAGAGATTTCCAAGGTCACTGCCGAGGCTCTTGAGTCGGTCGTCCTTGTTGAGCGCTATCCTCGCTCGAAGATTCGAGTTGAGATTGAGATTCTCGCTGCTGAAGCAGGTACTCGATGTGTAGGCATTACCGCTGCTGCGGTGGCCTTGGCTGATGCAGGTATTCCAATGCGGGACATGATTGTAGGCGTCGCTTCTGGAAAAATTGAGGACACGGTTGTTCTTGACCTGGATAAAGCAGAAGACAACTACGGTCAAGCTGACCTTCCCGTGGGCATCTTGCCCAACACCGGTGAAATCGCGTTCCTGCAAATGGACGGGGATTTGTCTGCTGATGAATTCAACCTGGCCATGGAGTACAACTTCAAAGCTGCCAAAGAGATTCACGGCATCATGGTTGACGCCTTGAAGCGCAAATACGATGGAGGTGAGGCCTGATGGTTGAACTCGTCCCCTCCTTGTTGCGACAGGAACTCGCTCGTTTGGCTGAGGAAGACAACCGAATCGACGGCCGCGGTCGCTGGGATGCACGAGATGTTTCGTTGGAAACGGATTGCTTGTACAACGCCGAAGGCTCTGCCAAGGTCGTCATTGGTGGTACGGTCGTTTACGCTGGAGTGAAATTTGAACTCCGAACACCTTGGCCAGACCGTCCAACGCAAGGCTCCTTGATGTGCGGTGCTGAACTCCGACCGGTCGCTGGCCGAAAATACGAACCCGGACCCCCCTCTCCTCAGTCCATTGAGTTGGGCCGTGTGGTTGACCGTGGGATTCGTGAATCCGGTTGCATCGATATGGAGAGCCTCTGCATTGTTCCCGGCGAGAAGGTCTGGGGAGTCATGATCGACATCCACGTTCTCTCCGACCAAGGCAACATCTTCGACGCTTGTGGCTTGGCAGCCATCGCTGCTTTGCGCACTGCCGTCGTCCCTGCTGAGCGCTTCGATGTTGGTGAAGACCACAAGCTTCTGGTGAATGGCACCCCGATTATGGCCTCATTCACGCGTGTCGGCGGACGTTTCGTTCTTGATGCCAACGAGCAGGAAGAACTCGGAGGCGATGAGCGAATTCACATCACCTTGGGTGATGAAGGCCATCTCCACTCGCTACAGAAGGGGCTAAAAGGGGTGTTCACTCCCGCCGAGTTTGCCGAGATCTTTGATGTGGCACAAAAGCGATGCGTGGAACTTCGAGAACTCGTGGCAGAAAAGGAGGGGAACTGATTGGCAAAGCGAACCCAAAAAGCAGGCGCAACAGCACGATTCGGAGCACGCTACGGTGTGTCCGTTCGCCGAAATGCAGGCTCGGCTATGGCCAAGCGTTCCCGCAAGTACACCTGTCCAGTCTGCCAGTACCCCAAGGTCGAACGCCAATCCGTCGGCATTTGGTCGTGTAAGAAGTGCGGTCACACCTTCGCTGGCGGCGCCTGGGAACCGTTCACTCGTGCCTCTGATGCCAACAACCGAATTCTTCGCCGCTCCGTTGACGGTGCTACCACCGCCGACATGGCGTTCATCGCCCAAGAAGCGGCCATGAACTATGAGCGTGAGTTGGCTAACCGCCCCTCTCTTGAAGAGGAAGAGTGACCAAGCATTGGTGTTGGCCATGTGGCATCTGTCACTCACCGTTCAGTCGCGTAGCGTCAAGGACACACAAGCGCTTGCTGCGTGCTTGGCCACCGATTGTGCAACCGAGTGGTTGGACGAAAACCGGTTTTCAATCACCCTGGATGAAACTCACTCTAAGGACTTGCGAGCCATGTGGAACACACGCCTGCGTGGCCTCATCGCCACCGATTCCGTGCTGCAGGTTTTCGGAAAGCATTCTTGAACCTCGGCCTGTTCCTAAGGACAGGTGAGTCCATGGAACAACTCGACCAACTCCAACTTGTCGTGGCTGAAGTTCAAGCTGCACGCCAACAGGTGAGCAGTGTTCGCGCCCAAGTTCAGGAACTTGAGGGGACCATTGCGGCTGTTGAATCTCAGCCCGAGGGGTTGGCGTTGCACCGACAAATGGGTGGGGTTTTGATTGAAGTGGCGGACAAAGAAGCCCTTTTGGGTGAATTGCGTGAGACCCTTGAATCCCTCAGTGTCCATCTTGAGCGCTTTACCGAACGTGAGAAGCAATTGATTCAGACCTACGATGAACTCAAGCAATCGCTCCAAGGTGCACAAGAATGACCACCTCCGACGTATCGTTGTCCGAGGAACTTCTTCGGCTTCATGATTGGTTAACAACGGCCACAACCAACGGGCCTGTTGCCGTAATCACGGGTAAGAACGGCGATATGGACACCATCGGTTCGGCTGTCGCTCTTGCTGCCAGCCACCCAAACTTGATGGCTGCCGGCCTCCATGTTGGTCGTGTTGCTCAGCGCATGATCGAGCGGCATACCGCACCTTATCGGGTCTTGAAACCCACCAACACGGGTTGGCCCAAACAATTGGCAGGCCTTGTCGTCGTTGATGCTGCTGCACCCGACCAGACAGGCCTCGTTTTGCCGGATGTACCCCTGTGTGTCATTGACCACCACGCTACTGACGGATGGTCCCTGGCCGATGAGGATTTGAGTCTCAAATGGGATGTTCGTTCCACAACCGAAGTGGTCGGGCGCTACCTTTTGGCTCATGCACCTCAAGCCCTCACGCCTCCAGTGTGTGAATTTCTCCTCGCAGGATTGGTGACCGATACGGGTCGTTTCCGGCATGCGGATGCGGGCTCATTCTCTACGGCCTCGATGTTGATTGAACGTGGGGGCTTGGATTATCAGCACTTCATTGAAGACATGGAAGACACCACCATGACCCCGAGCGATCGCGGAGCCGTACTTCGGGGGCTTCAGCGGGCCGACACCACGGAGGCCGGTCCTTGGACCGTCCTCAGAACCACCGCCGGTACCCTCGAAGGCAAGGTCGCATCCATGTTGAATGGCTTGGGCGCTGATGCAGTGGTTGTCACGCGTCATCGCAACGGCAGTACCCGCCTCACCGTGCGAGCCCCGCGTTCAAGCGTGATAGCCGGACTTCATATGGGTGAGATCATGAACGTCATGGCACAATCGATTGGCGGCGAGGGCGGTGGACACGACGGTGCTGCAGGATGGACCGGAAATGTGGACCCGATCGAGGCAGAAACGGCCTTTATCGATGCCGTTGCCCGAACACCACGACGGGAGGTGAATTCATGACGACGATTGAAACACCGCAAGGCCCTGGCGTCTTCATTTCTCGCTGGCGCAATGAAGGCCCCGTAGAGAGTGATGTTCTCGCAAAGTGGAAGGAAGAACTTGAGTGGCCTTCATGGCTCTCGCTGGCAGAAGCCGCCCTCTTCATGGATGCTCCCGAATTGCTGGAGGCGATGGAACCACACCTTTCCAAAGGCGAACTGGCGGTGCTGGGTTTGGTTCGTCGACGGTGGTTGGGAGACACGCACTTGGACGAAGCAATCGAGTCAGCCCTTGAAGTGGTCCGCACCCCTGAAACCCGAGATTTAGCCCTTGAAGGACGTCTGCGAATGGAACGAGGTCTCGCTCGTTTTGAAGCAGGCGACACGGAGGGGGCTGAAGAGGATTTGACATGGGCAGAAACACGGTTGAAATCGGTGGCTAAGGCCAGTCGAGACCATGACCTTTCTCTCCTCAACAAGGCGGCCTACCACATGGCTCAAGGAGAGGCCTTGATGGCGCTTCAGGTGTACGGTGATATTTCAAGAAAAGCAGGCCACGCCCATGAAACAATCGCCATTTCTCGCCTCGGTGCGAGCCGCATCCGACAGGCGCTCGGTCACTTGTTTGACGCTGGGCGGCATGCCTGGAACGCACACAAACATGCCATGCTCGCAGCCCAGACGCAAATGGCCATTGAAGCCGGTTCCCTCTTCTTGGACCTCGCTATCGGCCACCAATCGGAGGATGCCCAGCCCATGCATGTTCAAGTTGAGACCGCCCGTCCCTTGGACCTGGAAGAAGAGCCTCTTGTGCTTGCCGTTCATCCCGATGACATCAACGGGGTGTTTGAATGGTGTTGTGAACATCTTCAGCCCGGCTGGGATGGTCCTGAACGTCCGGACGTGCGAGCCATGTTGACGTTGGCTCACCGGCTTGATCGAATGGAGGCCTTTGCTTCCTTGATGAGTCAACCAGAAGTTGTGGACGACCCGATGCTGGCAGCGGTGGCCCAAGCCTGCGCTTCTACGCCTGAGGAAACAGCGGCATGGGGTCAGCGTTTGGCCGAACTGGCGATGCCGTGAGTTAGGACGAAAAATGCCGTGCGAGGTCCTCGAATTCCTCAACTGTCCATACCTTGACCGGCGGCACATCCTTCCACCATTTCACAGACGAGACCTTCTCATCGTTTACCTGCCAGTTTCCTGCGGATTCCCCTGATACGACAACATGTGCCACCCAACCTTTGGGGTAGTAGGTTTTGTTCCATGTTACGAAGGTGCAATCCAATCCAGTCTCTTCCCGTACTTCACGAATCAAAGCCTCCTTGGGGGTCTCATCCTCCTCGAGATGGCCACCCGGAATCTCCCATCCTCGCTCTGGATGTTCTACAAACAACACTTCACCTCCTTCGCCCATCGGTGTAAGGGCTTGACCATCACGGGTCACCCATGCCAAGACGAAGATTGGTGAGTTGCTCATGCCTCACACCATTTGAGATTGGATTTGGACCAACCACTCTTCGGCCCAACCTTCACCCGATGCCAAGAGGCGACGTGCGAGGAAGAACGCAGATTGTAAATCGCCCTGTTCAATGAGGTTGGCCAGTTTTGCCTCGTCGGGATGCACCTGGTTCTCTTCGCTGTTCTCTTCAGCGGGCTGGATGGGCTCGGCAGGGCTTGAGATTCGTTCTGTCAGCGATTGCATGCCGTCGAGGAAGGCCTTACGATGGTCGATGGACGGGCCCGACCACGGCTTCTTCTCCTCTCCATCCATGTTGCCTTTCAGACGCTCGAGGAACCTGTCTCGTTCTTTGAGGTGCGGGCGCAATTGTTGGACTTGGTCATAGCACGACCAGGCCTCATCAATTTCGTTTCGACGTTCATGAAGACGCCCCATCTCAAGCCACAACTCGTGGTTGATGGGACGGTGGGCCAGCAGGTGCTTGGCCAATTCAATGAAGACCTCTTCATGGCCTGCCGAGCGCAACCGTTCCAAGCGACGACCAAAAACGATGTTTGCTCGTTGGTCTCGGAAATCTAGGCGTCGGCAGCGCTCGGCGAATTCGTTGATTCCCTCATCGCCTTCAGTTGTGGAAAGGCGCTCCCACCATGCATCAGGGTCGAGGGCGTCCCGGGCGAAAGCCGCTTCCAGGAGTTCTCTTCCCACCCCGAGGTAATCGATGCCGCTGAGTTGGTCGAGATTTTCAGGGTCCCTTCCGAGGATGATGAACACATCTTCCAAAACAGCGTGCAGGCCGTCAGCATCCTCGTTGAGGACTTTGAGTTCGGCGAGATACCTCCAATTACGTTCGTCGGTGAAATCGTGGAGAATGGCCTGACGTGCGTTTTGTTCCGCCCATGCCATGTTTTCCGCAGCACGTGCTGGGTCCGCTTTCGCTAATTTCGCAAATTTTTGAGCGGTTGAACGGTATCGGTTACCCAAGTTCCTGCGTGGATGTTGCAGGAGATCTTGGCTTTCAGACATTCAACGACCTCACTGCACGGACATGAACCCATCTCGGTTCACACCAAACTCAATGGTGGCATCGTAGCCGATCTTGGAGGTTCGCCCGTTTTCATAACGCGATGGGTCAAGAGAACTTCCTCGCTGGTCACTGAGAATCAAGGTGTCCTTGTCGGGTTGCCAACGTGTCATCATGGCCCACTCAACGCGGACAGGGTCGGTGATGTCGATGTCCTCGTCTACAACGGTGACGATTTTCATGCTCTTGTGCCCATCAAAGGCAGCCTTGATGGCTTTCATGCCATCATCAGCGTTCTTCTTGCGAATTTTCAGCACGGCTCCCAACCAACCGCATCCACCTTCGGTCATGTGGACGTCGAGGCACTCAACCACTTCGTTCACAGCTGCCTTGATGGTCGGGGCCCGTGGCAGACCCATCAGTGTCTTGTGTTCGGCTTCGCCTGGGATCAAGGCGTGGAAAATCGGATCATTTCGGTGAACGAGTCCGTCGATTTCAATGACGGGTTCTTGGCGAACATCATCGACCGTGCCTGTGATGTCCACATAGGGTCCCTCATCATCGTCTTCCAGCGTGACTCTTCCCCACCAAACGTATTCGGCATCGGCTGGAACATGAACGCCGTTGGGAAGTTCCACCAGTTGAAGCGGGCTTCCGTAGAGTTTCTCGTGAAGAGCGGCGGCGATGGTCAACTCGTCGATGTTTTCGTTGAACGACATTGCAGCGGCGAGCAGGACAACCGGGTCGGGGGCGTTCACAACAGCGACATTGACTTCCCGCCCCTCCTCTCTTGCGTTCATGACCATGGTGCGAAGGTGTCGGGGCACCAGGCGCACCACCAGATGGTTCGCATCTCGCAGGAACTGGCGGTGAAAGGAGACATTCCGAATGCCGTTGTCTTGCGCGATGATGATGCTGGCCGAGGAATACCGTCCTCGGTCTTGAGGCCAATGATGGGGAATTGGAAGTCGGCGAAGGTCAACATCATCAACGGTGTTCTCGAAGCAAGCAGCTTCGTTTTCTGACACCAACTCGGGCGTGGAGGGGTTGCTCATCGCCCAACCGAGCGTATCGATGTAAGCTTCAGGCTCAATGCCGATGGCAGCGCAAAGTCGGTCCCGTGTCAACATGTTGACGGCGGCACGATGCCCGGGGCATTCTGGAATGTTATCGAACACCGTCATGGCGTGACCTGAGGCTTGTGAGTGGTGGAGCATCTCATGAACAAGGCTCACTTCGGCGCTTTCCACCGTTGCAGCACCCAAATGGTCTCGGAAGGCCATGGCCCTTCCACAGGGAGGCGTTGTTTGAATGTTATTCATGCATGATGAGGCGTTCCAACGATTGCTCCTAATCAAATGACGCCGCCGTAGATTGGGTGGGTCAAAGGGATTTGATTAAATAGGGGCGGCAAGTCGGCGAAATGCTTCAATGAGGTGACCATGATGGGCAGAGGACTCTTCGCAGGTGCAAAGATGGCCAAGGACCGACAAAAATTCCGTTGGTCGGACCGTCGATACAAGAAGCGCATGCTCAAGTCCCGCGCCAAGCACGACCCGCTTGCTGGTTCCACCCAAGCCAAGGGTATCGTTGTGGAAAAGGTCGGTATTGAAGCCAAACAGCCCAACTCCGGAATTCGCAAGGCTGTCAAAATCTCCCTCATCAAAAACGGCAACAAATTGACTGCTTTCGCCCCGGGCGACGGCGCAATCAACTTCATCGACGAGCACGACGAGGTCATGGTCGAAGGTATTGGTGGCCGCATGGGTCGTTCGTACGGGGACATTCCTGGCGTTCGCTACAAGGTCATCCAGGTGAACGGCGTTTCCCTTGATGAAATGGTCCGAGGCCGAAAGGAGAAGCCAGTCCGTTGAGGTGATGATGATGAGCGATGCAGATTCAGACGTTGTTGAAGCCAAGCCAATTGCAGGCATCGGTACCAAAGTGTTCGGAAAGTGGGACGCATCCGAAGTCACCTGCCGAGACCCTGGTCTTGCCCCTTACATCAATTTGACAACCGTCGGTGTGCCCCACACAGGAGGCCGCCACGCCAACGCTTGGTTTGGAAAGGCCAAGCTCTCTGTTGTTGAGCGCTACATCAACAAGCTCATGCGAACCGGTGCCTACACGGGTAAGAAAATGGGTGCCATGAAGGCCTTCGAAGGCGCTCTTGACCAAATCGCCGAGCGCTCTGGAAACAACCCGCTTCAGGTCTTTGTTGACGCTATTTGTTCTGCAGCCCCTATGGAAGAGATCACCCGAATCAAATTCGGTGCGGTGTCTCAGCCAAAGGCTGTTGATTCCTCTCCTTCACGTCGTCTTGATGTTGCGTTGGCCAACCTCGCCAAAGGTGCACAGCAAGGAACACATAAATCCAAGCGAACGCTTCAGAACTGCATCATCAACGAGTTGACCAAAGCCAGCGAGGGCGATGTCACCTCCTATGCCGTTGGCAAGAAGGAAGAGTTGGAGCGCATTGCTGCATCTGCCCGCTGATCAGGCCGGTTTTTGACTTCGGCCTTTGTGCAGAATGTTGATGACCTTCGGGCTTTGATCGGTTGATTCATGGGTAAATCCGTTTTTGTCAAGTTTGTCTCCGACCCCGCCATTGACCGAATGAAGGCCATTGTTGGTTTGGCTTGCGCCGCCAAGGCCGTTGAAGACGGGCACGAGGTCAGCGTGTTCTTTGCTGCCGCAGGGGTCAGGTTTCTCGATGCCGCTTTTTTGGAGGACCTCGAAACGGAGATGGGCCCGGAATCAACGATGATTCATGGATTCATGGATGCCCTGCTTGCAGGTGCTGACTTGCACTGTTCTTTCGGATCTGTCAAAGCGGTCTTAGGCCATGCGGAAGGCGACGGAGCGCTCTATGTTCCCGATGAACAAATTGTATGGAGCGGACCCCCGGGTGTCATCGCTCTCGCCACGGCCTCTGACGTCCAACTCATGTACTGAGCCTTCGCTCTCCTGCGAGGCACTTAAGAACCCCTTTTCAGTGGGCGAAGCAACGAGAACACGGTGGTAACCATGGGACGCAAAGAAGACAACATCAAGAAGGCCACAGAAGTCATGCACGTTCTACCTCAAATCAGGAACTTGTGCATCGCTGCTCACATTGACCACGGAAAGACCACGCTCTCTGACAACCTCATCGCAGGTGCCGGAATGATGTCCAACGAACTCGCTGGCGCAGCCCGTGTGCTCGACTTTGACGAGCAAGAATCCGCTCGTGGGATCACCATCAACGCCGCATCCGCATCGATGGTTCACGCCGTGGAAGGCACAGACTACCTCATCAACCTCATCGACACTCCAGGTCACGTTGACTTTGGTGGCGACGTCACCCGTGCCATGCGTGCTGTTGACGGTTGTTTCATTCTCGCTTGTGCGGTTGAGGGTCCAATGCCACAGACCGAAACAGTGGTTCGCCAAGCTTTGAAGGAGAAGGTGAAGCCGGTGTTGTTCATCAACAAGGTGGACCGCCTCATCAACGAGTTGCAAGTCACGCCCGAAGACATGATGGCTCGTTTCACAGAGACCATCAAGAAAGTCAACAAACTCATCAAGCAATTCGCTCCAGAAGGCATGGGCAAGGCATGGCAAGTGTCCGTTCAAGACGGAACCGTCGCCTTCGGTTCAGCTTACCACAACTGGGGTATCACCGTGCCTTACATGGCCAAGTCCGGCATTTCCTTCAAGGAAATTTTCGAGTACTGCAACAACGAAGACCAAAAGACGCTTGCACAGAAGGCCCCGGTTCACGAAGTTCTTCTTGACATGGCGGTCACCAAACTCCCCGGACCCATTGAGGCTCAAAAGTACCGTATCCCCAACATCTGGACGGGCGATTTGGAATCTGACATCGGTCAAGCCATGATGAACTGCGACCCAGAAGCAGAACTTGCCATGATGGTCACCAAGATTTGGATGGACCCTCACGCTGGTGAAGTGGCCGTCGGCCGCGTTTACTCCGGTGCCATCAACCAAGGTGAATCCGTGTATGCTATCGGCGCCGCAAAGCCCGAGCGTGTCCAACAAGTGGCGATGATGGTCGGTGGCGACCGTATCACGGTGCCCAAAGTTGTGGCCGGAAACATCGCAGCCGTCACCGGTATTCGCTCAGCCGCTGCTGGTGTAACCCTCTCACGAGACAAAGATTTCACGCCCTTTGAAGCCATCCGCCACTACTCTGACCCTGTGGTCACCGTCGCTGTTGAGCCCAAGAGCATG
>MDTD01101825.1_pt1 | contig 12273 bp, 11 predicted proteins | sample 811221 | NCBI WGS metagenome assembly MDTD01 (sample SAMN05326646, study PRJNA326480) | marine metagenome | isolation source: seawater | place: Pacific Ocean: South West | collected 2011 | reverse complement strand
GATTCAGAATCTTCTGAAGCTCCAATTGCCAAATAAATTAAATTCATATAGGGATTTCAAATGAGTTCAGCGAAAACAGTCAAACAATTAAGAGATATATCAGGCGCAGGTATGATGGATTGTAAGAAAGCACTTGAAGAGTGCGCTTATGATTTAGATAAAGCAATGGATATTTTAAGAAAAAATGGCATTGCAAAAGCAAAGAAAAAAGCAGGTAGAACTGCCAAAGATGGAGTTATAATTCCATACATACACCCAGGTTCAAAACTTGGTGCTCTTGTTGAAATTAATTGTGAAACTGATTTTGTGGCAAGAACTGAAGGTTTTCAGGAGTTTTCAAGAGATATTGCTATGCACATTGCTGCAACTGGTCCATTAGCAATTTCCAGAGAAGAAATATCAGACGAAATTATATCTAAAGAAAAAGAAATTTTTAAAGAACAAGCACTACAAAGTGGAAAACCTGAAAATATTGTAGAAAAAATGGTTGAAGGTAGATTAAATAAATTTTTTCAAGAAAATGTTTTATTGGAACAGAATTTTGTTAAAGATCCAGATAAAACTATACAAGATTTATTAAATGATACAATTTCTACTCTTGGCGAAAATATAGAAATAAAAAGATTTTCTAGATTCCAACTAGGAGAATTGACCCCCTCAAATTCAACAGATTAAATTATGGCAACACTCCCCTTTAAAAGAGTTTTAATAAAATTAAGTGGAGAAGTATTTGCTGGTCAAAAAGGTTTTGGAATTGATTACTCAGTTGCTTCATTCTTAGCTAACCAAATAAAAAATATTAGTTTAAATAATTTAGAAATAGGAATAGTAATAGGTGGAGGAAATATTTTTAGAGGTATTTCATCAAATGATGAAGATATGGATAGGGTATCTGCAGATTACATTGGTATGATGGCGACTATTATGAATTCTGTAGCACTTCAAAGTCAATTAGAAAAGATAAATTGTGATACCAGAGTAATGTCTGCATTGTCTATTAGGCAGTTAGCTGAACCTTATATTAGAAGGAGAGCAACTAGACATTTAGAAAAAGGAAGAATTGTTATTTTTGCAGGTGGTACTGGAAATCCATATTTTACTACAGATACTGCTGCAGTTCTAAGAGCAATTGAAATTAAATCAGATATTATTATTAAAGGAACAAAAGTTGACGGAGTATATGATTCAGATCCTTTTGATAATGAAAACGCAAAGAAATTTGATCATTTATCTTATAAAGATGTTATTGATAATGAATTAAGAGTTATGGATTTAACTGCAATTACTCTTTGCAAAGAAAATAAATTACCAATTGGAATATTGGATATTAATAATAAAAATAACTTGAAAAATTTTCTTTTTTCATCTAAAACAATTGGTACAACAATTAAATAAAGGAATTTAAAATGGAACAATCGATTTTTACTGATGCAAAAAATAAAATGGATAAAGCTATTGAACACTACAAAAAAGAACTTTCTTCTATTAGAACAGGAAGAGCTTCAGCAGACATTCTAAATACAGTAAAAGTAGATTATTATGGAAGTATGTCTCCGATTAGTAATATTGCAAATATTACGATACCAGAAGCTCAGTTAATATCAATTCAGCCATTTGATCCGTCCTCTTTGGAGATAATTGAGAAAGCAATTCAAGAATCTGATTTAGGTTTAACTCCAAACAATGATGGAAATATGATTAGATTAAATATTCCTGCTTTAACCCAAGAAAGAAGAAAAGATTTAGTTAAACAGGTTCATAAGATAGTTGAAGATGGACGTATTGCTATAAGAAATATCAGAAGAGATGCTAATGATCAGTTAAAAAAACTTCAGAAATCTAATGAGCTTTCTGAGGATAACCTAAAAAGATCGTTAGATAACATTCAAGAGTTAACAGATGAAAAAATTACTTTGTTAGGACAGATTCAAAATAGCAAAGAACAAGAAATCTTAAACTAATTACAAGTATTTTTGAATTTCAAGTTTTATTTTGATAAGATCTTTTTTGTCTATTTTTAATATATCTGCAATTTGTTTGATTAAATGTTTTTCTTTATAGTTTAAATCATTATCTGCATATCCAATTTCGTAAATACAAAATATAAAATCTATCTTATCTTGGTAAGAAAACTTTTCATTTAATAATTGAGCATATTCAAAATAACTTGTGGATTTTTTATGATTAATAATTGCTTCTTCAATTATTTCATATGTATTTTCATCATTAAGAGAGAAAAAGTCTTTGATTATGTCTTTAGTAAGTTTTAACTCATTTTTGTCTATATTATTATCAGCGTTTGCTATAGATAGTAGTAGAATTGATGCAGCATTCTTTATATTAGTGTGTTCGTTATTTTCCATATTTATAATTTACGTATTAAAAAATAAATTAATGTTATGAAAATTGTTGAAGTAAAAGAAAATAGTTTAGGTCAAGAGATAGGTTTATCGGCTGGAGATAAACTTCTTAAAATTAATGGCAAACCGGTTTTAGATCATCTAGATTATGAATTTAGGATTACAGATGAGAATATCACCTTGGATTTTGATATCAAGGGAAAAGTTAATCAATTTATTATAGAAAAAGATTATGATGATGATTTAGGTGTTGTTTTTGAAGAAATGAAAATAAGAAAATGCGGTAATGATTGTGTTTTCTGTTTTGTTGATCAAAACCCAGATAATATGAGAGATGGCATATATTTTCGAGATGGTGATTATAGGATGTCTTATTTGTACGGCCATTACATCACTATGACAAATATGAGTAAGAAAGAGCTTAAAAGGATTGTAGAACAAAAGTTATCTCCTTTATATATTTCTGTTCATGCTACAGATGTAGCACTTAGAAAAGAATTATTATTATATAAATGGGGTAAAAATGATTTTCTAATTGAAAAAATTAAATATTTAGTTGAAAATGGTATAGAATTGCACGGACAGGTAGTTCTAATTCCAAATAAAAATGATGGAAGACAATTATATAAAACTGCAGATGATTTATATCAATTTTTTCCATCTTTTAAGACTTTATCAATTGTTCCTGTTGGTTTAACCAAACATCGTGAAGGGTTACCAGAACTAGATTACGTAAGTCGAAACTATGCAAGAAATCTTTTTAATGAATATCCAAAATTAAAAGATAAATATCCTGGAAAAAAATCACCATTTGTTCTTTTAGCTGATGAATGGTATGTTTTAGCAGATAAGCCATTTCCTTTAAAAAATCATTATGGAGATTACGATTTGGTTGAGAATGGAGTTGGTCAGTTTAGAGATTTTTTAGATAGATTTAATATAGAAAAAGAAAAATTTCCAAAATCATTTAAAAACCCCAAAATTATTTCAATTGTAACAAGTGAGCTTGCATATGGTACTTTTTTAAAAGAAATAAAACCTGTTTTAGATAAAATTAAAAATTTAACTATTAATTTTTTTAAGATTAAAAATGATTTTTTTGGAGATTCTGTTACTGTTGCAGGTTTATTAACCGGTAAGGATATAATTAATCAGATTCAAGATAAAAATTTAGGTTCATGTGTTTGGGCTACAAACAGAATTCTAAATGATGATCAAACTTTAACTTTAGATGATATGACTTTGGAACAAATTGCAAGAAAATTAGAAACAAATTTTAAAGTATGTAATGACAGCTTTGCTGAAATATTTGAGGATTTATTAATTGAAGAATAGGCCGTTGATAACAATAATTGGTAAGCCAAACGTTGGCAAATCGACCCTTTTTAATAGAATTATTGGTGAAAGAAAATCAATTGTTTCACCAATTGAGGGTGTAACAAGAGACAGAGTATATGGCTCTTTTGAATGGATAGGTCAAACATATGATATTATTGATACTGGAGGATTTATAATTAATGAAGATGATATCATAAATGAAAATATTAAAATTCAATTAGATATTGCTAGACATGATGCTGATTTTATTATTTTCCTTGTAGATAGTAAGGATGAGATTACTACAAATGATCAAGAATTGGCAAAAAATTTAAGACAATTAGATACACCTTATAAACTTGTTGTTAATAAAGTGGATAATATGAAAGATGATAATGAAAATTACAGATTCTATGATTTAGGCTTGGGCGATCCTGTGTTTATTTCAGCAGAGCATGGAAGAAACATAGGACAACTACTAGATGTAATTGAATCTAGTACTCCAAAAAACAATTATCAAAATCAAAATGATAATTATATTAATTTATCAATTACTGGTATGCCAAATGTTGGTAAATCCTCACTAGTAAATAGACTAATTAATCAAGAGAAATCAATAGTTACTGATATAGCTGGTACAACTAGAGATGCAATTGATTCATATATCAAATATTACAATAAAACATTTAGATTGATTGACACAGCAGGTATTAGAAAAAGAAGCAAGCTTCTAGATGAGATTGAATATTATAGTATTGTAAGATCTTATAGAGCAATTGACGAATCAGATATATCGGTCGTTGTTGTAGATATTTCCAAAGGTTTTAATAAGCAAGATAGAAACATTATAAACTATGTCATTGATAAAGGAAAAGGTTTAATATTAGTTTTAAATAAATGGGATTTAATTGAAAAAGATAATTCAACTTCAAAAGAAATGCTAAATGATATCATTCATATATATCCATCAATAGAATATTATCCTTCTTTGTTTATATCGGTAAAAAATAATTTAAGAGTAAGAGAAGTTTTAAAATTTTCAAAACAAGTATTTGATGAAAGAAAAAAAATTATTTCTACATCTGAATTAAATAAATTTTTAGAATATATTACAAAAAAATATCCACCACCATCCGAGAATGGTAAATTCTTAAAAATTAAATATATTACTCAAATTAGCCATAGTCCTCCATTATTTGCTTTGTATTGCAATTTCCCGCACCTCTTTTCTATAAATTATAAGCGCTATATTGAAAATCAAATAAGAGAAAATTTTGGTTTTATTGGAAGTCCTATCAGGATTTCATTTAGGAAAAAATGAAGAAATATTTAATTATTGCCATATTTTTTAATTTATTATATTGCTTTAGATCTATTGAATGTGACCATAATTTATTAAATAGATCTTGCACTAATAGACCTACAATGGAATATTTTATAATATCACCGTCAGAAAAATTTAAAATTCATTATAACAATTATTATGATGAAATTGATAATTTTGCATTTGAGGTAGCTTTAGCTGCTGATTCAAGTAGAAAAGTAATTGTAGAAGAGCTTGGTTTTAGACAAGAAATATCTGATGATGATGGTATTTATGATATATACATTAGTCAATTACCCAATGGAAGTTATGGTTGGAATTGTTTGGAATCAGATATTGGTTCGTCTTGGATAGAAATAGATGATGATTATATTGGAAGTAGCTATAAAACCTCAGGATTAGATGCAATGAGAATTAGTGTTGCGCACGAATTTTTTCATGCAATACAAAGAGCTTACGTTAGTATACCTGGTTCAAATTCTTACTTTTATGAATTAAGTTCAATATGGATTGAAGATTTAGTTTATCCGGATATAAACGATTATGTTGAATTCAGTCAGATAGGAGATGCATATTTTGATGATCCAACATTAAATATTAATCAATATAATGGATATGGTTTAGGACTTTATGGCCATTATTTAGATTATAAATTTTCAGATAATATTTTGGAAAGAATTTGGGATTATTTTTCAATTGAAGAAGAGAATAATGCTTTAAATGCTATTAATTATATTTTAGTGCAAGAAAATTCATCTTTTCCTGAAACTTGGATAGATTTCAACTCTAGAAATATTTTCAATGGAATTAATCAATTGAATAATGATATTTATTACTATTCTGATCAAATATTATTTGATCCCATTAATTTAAATATTTTAGATATAGATGATTATTTTATGTTATTTAATGATAATTTTTTTACTCACAATTTTGAATTTTCAACAAATTCTAATAATAAATCTATTGATGAGAGATCTTTTAATTTTATTGAATCGTTCCCAGCTATTGTTTCATTTGATTCATATCCACTAAATGGATATACATTTTTAGCAATTAAAACAGATACTAGAAATGAAATAATTAACATATCTAATCAAAATTATGTAAATACATTTAATGAAGGTGATATGATTAGTGTCCTTAATTCTTCAAATGATAGTTTTGAAACAATTACAACTTCAATTAGTAAAAAAAATGTTAGTGAATTGATAACAGTAGATATTTTCCCAAATCCTATTTATTCAGACCAAACTACAACCTTAAGAATTTATTCTGAAGCTCAAATAAATGAATCAACAATAGATATTTATTCTGTAAATGGTCAGCACATAAAAAAAATAAATCTTGGTAATTTTACCTACAATCCTTTTAGTTATAGTGAAAAAGATTTTAAATTATTCAATAAAGAAATGGCTAATAATATATATTTATTGAAAATTAATTTTGGAAATCGCTCAATTATCAAAAAAGTAGTATATATTAAATAGTTTCAAAATTAACTTACATTAATGAGGAGAAAAAAATGAAAAAAATTATATTCAGTATTTTATTTGTTATGATATATTCTGTTGAGAATAATGAATTAGATAAACTCATATTGAATGCCTCCAATCCAATTGAAAAACAATTAATTGAAAAATCGTATTTTAATCATAAAAGTAATATTTCTAGAGATTGTATCGAAACTTGGATTAGCGATGGTTATTGTGATGATACAAATAATAATGAAGAGTGTCAGTGGGATGGTGGAGATTGTTGCGGCTCAACATGCATAAATAATACATATGATTGTAACAGTACCTCATCTGGTCCTTGCGTAAGTGAGTGTCTTGATCCAAATGCAAATAATGATTGTTGTCTTGATGGCAGTTGTGCTTTTACATGTGAAGGTCAGGAATTAATTTCTTGTTGGGATGGCTCTTGTGCTGAAAATGTAACTGAATGTCCTGATGCCTCTTGTAGTGATACTCCATGCAGTATTTATTTAAGTACAAATACTTGCCCTGAAATTGAAGCACAATACGGGTATGATTGTTCAATTTGTCTGTATGAAGGTCTTTGTCCTTTATCATGTGAGGATGAAGGGTTATTAACTTGTGTAACAACAGGTCAATGCGTTGAAGATTTGAGTGATTGCAACTCATGCGAAAATCCAAATCAAGCTGTAATTGGTACAAATTATACTTCGGGTTATGATGAATATTATACTTTCACAGTTTCTGAAGCGGGTTTTCTAACATTATCTACTGCAGGAGCTGGAGCCGGGGCGGATGGAGATGTTGATAATACATCGGATAACATAGATACAAGAATTTTTTTATATTCAAATTGTTCTGATGTTAATTTAGATTATCCTTACGGAAATTATGTTGCTGAAAATGATGATTGGGGAAGTTCACAATATGGAACTTGCCCTGATTGTATTTGGCTAAGAGAATCATATATTAATGTAGGTGTTACTCCAGGAGAATATATTATAGTTTCATCTGATCAATATAATTCAAACAATTTTCCTTTTGAATGGACATTGTCATTTGAACCTGCTCAATCTGGTTGCACTAATCCACTTGCTGAAAATTATGACCCTAATGCCAATATTGATGATGGTTCATGTCAGTTCTCAGATGGAACATATTTTATAATTTGTGATGAAGGATCTTACCAAAATGAAGTTAGTTGGAATTTGCACGATGCATTTACTTCCGATATAATTTTATCTGGTGGAGCACCCTATGAAAATACAATATTTTTAGATGAATCTTCGTACTATTTAAGTGCAATTGATAGTTTTGGAGATGGTTGGAATTCTGTAATTTGGAGTATATATGATTCAAATAACGAATTAATTTTATCATATACTTTAGAACAAGGATTTGAAGGTACATCAGATACATTCGTAATTGAAGGAATCTCAAGTTGTCAAGGAGATGTAAATAATGATGATATTTTAAATATTCTTGATGTATTGACAATTGTAAATGCCTTAAATACTGGAACAACAGAAGATATTTTAGAATGTGGTGATTTGAATGATGATGGAATTGTAAATGTTCTAGATATAGTTACTTTAATTAATATTATTCTATCTATATAAAATATTTACTTGTAATTATTTAGAAGTATTTAATAACTTTAAGGCCCTATTGTTGGAGTAGGATTAGTAGGAGGAAAATTGGCGCGGGGTGGAGCAGTCTGGTAGCTCGTCGGGCTCATAACCCGAAGGTCGCAAGTTCAAATCTTGCCCCCGCTACTAAGAAGTCCCTTGAATCATCCCTGATTTAAGGGACTTTTTTTATATTAGTCTAATAAATTGATTTATTATTTTTTCAGCTGATTCCAATACAATTGGATTTGATTTATTTGTACTGATTGCTCTTGGCATCACAACAGAGCCAAGATGCTCTAATTGAAGTTTCATTGTAGAAATATATTTTAATCCAGGTCCACCGCTATTTGTCGCAACAAGTGATATTTTATTATTGAAAGCATCTCTCCAATATTTTGTTGCAGTCGATATCCAAGCAATTGAATTATTTAAAATTGGAGGAGTTGATCCATTATATTCTGGTGCACAAATGATTAAACCATCGCATTCTATAAATTTTTTTGTTAAATCGGAAATTGTTTTTTTATACTTATCAATAGAACTATCAAACACTTTTTCTGTATAAACTGGTAGGTTATAATTTTCAAGAGAAATAACCTCTGTCTCTAAATTATTTTCTTTAGAAATTGAGATATTATTAATAATTTTTTCTAAATCATGAGCAAGTTTTAAATTATTTTTTAAAGTTGCGCTTACAATTAATATTTTTTTCATTTTTTTATAATATAAATGTTAATTTTATTTCAAATTAAATTATGAATAATAAACGTAAATATAAACTTCTTTTAAAATTAAGCTTCTTTAGTGGGGTTCTATTTTTAATATTTTCATCAATCTCAATGTTTTTTTATAAAGGTGGATCTATGTGGAATAATCCTAAAAATGTTGATTTTTATATAGCAAATGAATCGTATTCACACTTTTATAATTTTTTTAGTGATTTAGGGCTATTATATTCTTGGTCAGGTAAATACAACATTATTTCTGTATTATTTTTCAATTTATCATTGCTTTCAGTTGCTTTTGAGTTGATTATTTTTTATTACGCTTTTAATCTACTTTTGAAAAAAAATAAGGATGTAACTTGGCTAAGTACATTAGGGCAATTCTTGGCTATTTTATCAGCTATTGGTTTTGTGATGGTTGGATTTACACCTTCAGACACTTATCATCAATTACATATGATTGCAGTTAATTTAGCTTTTAGATCATTCCTGATAGTTATGCTAATTTATACTTACGTAATATTTAAGACTTCATATATAACCAATTATCTCTCTGTAAGCTATTTTATTTTATTTTGTATTGTTGGATATTATATATATGTAATTGCATCCGGACCAACACTTCCATCAGTTCCTTATGACCACATAGATTTTCAATCTCAGTTACCTATTAAAAAAGATTTATTGTTTCATGTTGTTTCACAAAAATTAGTTGTATATGGACTAACTTTTTGTACATTATGGCAATTATATGAATTAAGTAAAAATAAGTACATAGATTTTGTGGATTAAAAATGTTTAAATATTTAAAATTTTCTCTTGCACCATTAACAGTTTTAACATCTGTATATTTTGCTACATTGGGTGGTAATTATATGTGGTATTTCTTTATTTCATTTATTTTATTGATTATGATTGGAGACATTCTTCTTGGTGAAGATTTATCAGTTGAAGAATATAAAAATCATAATTTTTTGAATGCAATGTTATATTTAAATTTACCTTTACTTGTTTTTCTTATAATTATCATGACATTTATGATTGATAATGAAACTGTGTTAGGATTTATAGGTTACTCAATTACAATAGGTTTTATGTTAGGTTCATTTGCTGTTAATGTTGGACATGAATTAACACATAGAAAAAATAAAAAGATTGATATGTTTTTTGGAAATTGGTTGCAAGCTTTGTGTTGGGATAATGCTTTTTCAATTGAACATGTATATGGCCATCATAAAAATGTTGGATTACATGAAGACGGTGCAACAGCAAGACGGGGTGAGGGTATTTATTCATTTATGATTCGTTCAACAGTTCATGAATATATTAATGCTTTTAACATAGAAAAAGCAAGATTATCAAGAAAGAAAAAGTCAATTTTCAATAAAGAAAATAAATTTTTTATAGCTTTATCAAGAAGTATTTTTGTGTCATTATTAATTTTTTTAATTGGTGGATTTAAATCTTTACTTTGTTATTTAATTGCAGCTCTAATATCAAAGATTTTATTGGAAACTATAAATTATGTTGAGCATTATGGATTGGTTAGAGAAATTGGAAAACCAGTTAAACCTCGACATTCATGGAATAGTAATACTTTTGTGAGTAGCGCTTTTACATTTTATCTAACCCGACATTCAGCTCATCATGAAAAAGCACATTTACCATATTGGAGACTATCACCATATTCAGATGCCCCTAAGATGCCTTTTGGATATTTAACAACTTTTTTTATAGCTTTGGTTTTCCCTTTTTTATATAGAAAAATTATGTCAAAAAAATTAATAGAATGGGATCAAAATTTTGCATCTGAAGGAGAAAAGAAAATCATTTCTCAATTAGGTCATTAACTATGAAGTTAAATGTACCATTTTTTTTATTATTTTCATTTATATTTTCTGAATGTCAATATGGTAATCCAGACTGGCAAATAATTCCACAAGATTATGAATTTAGTGCTACAATAGCAGCGACAAGTGTATTCGTAGATAATATTGAACAGACAGGTGGTAAATTAGCAGCATTTGTTGGTGATGAAATTAGAGCTGTTGATTTAGACGGTGCATCTCTTTTTCCTCCAACAGGATCATATATATACGAGCTATCTATTTGGAGTAATCAATTGCAAGGTGAAGAAGTAACTTTCAAATATTATAGTAATGATGATGATCTAATAATAGATTTATCTGAAACTTATATTTTTAGCAGTGATGATGTAGTTGGTGATGCTTTTGATGCGTTTATTATGAATGGAGAAAGTCCTGACTGTGAAAATGAATCAAACAACTATTTTGGTAATCCTGCTGCAAATACTGGTGTAAGTGAACTTATAATTTTATCTTCTAATATCTCAACCCTTGATATAGGAGATCAAATTGGTATTTTCGATTATAATGGTATTACAAGTGATGATTGCAGTTCAACAACTGGAGAAATTTTGGTTGGTGTCGGAGAATGGAACAATGAACAACTAGAAATTACTGCATCAAGCTCAATTGATTTTTGTGATTTTGCAAATACTGAGCTTCCTGGTTTTGTTGAAGATAATCAGATTTATTTAAAAGTTTATGATGTTAGTGAAGAAGTCGAATACGAAACCTCTTTATCAATATCGCAAGGTAGTATTAATTTTGAAGAAACTTCATATGCTGTAATATCAGATATTACGCTCGGTTATTTAGGATGTACAGATACATTTGCGTGTAATTATGATCCTGAAGCTACTTTAAATGATGACAGTTGTTTTTATGCTCAGCAAAATTATGATTGTGATGGAAATTGTATGTTAAGTGTTGATTGTTTAGGTGTTTGTGGCGGATCAGCATCAATAGATGAATGTAATATATGTGATGGAGATGGTCCAAATTATGAGTGTTATGATGAAACACTTGTATGTCATTCATCTCAGTGCAATAATTCAAACTTCCCTTTTCCTGATTTATTTGATTTTGTTAATTCAACAGGTAGCGCTTTTTATTATATAACAGATGCACAAATAGATGGTTTGAGTTTGCAATCAGATGATTGGATAGGTGCGTTCAATGGAGGTACATGTGTAGGTGCAAGGCAATGGGATACAAATTTGTGTACAAACGGTGTATGTGACATAGCTTTAATGGGATATAATAGTTTAGATGAAGAAACAAATGGGTATATGCAAAATGGAGATATACCTACTTTTATTATATACGATCATTCAGAAAATACATATTTTAATGCAGTTCCATCAATTAACTACCCTTGGGAAAATTCAGGAATTTTTATAATTGATAACTTAATATCAAGTGATTTGTATTGCTTTCAAAATTACTCATGCGAAGGATGTATGGATGAATCAGCATGCAATTATGATTCTTCATCTTTGATAGATAACAATAACTGTCATTACTTTGAAATTAACTTAATACATCCTCAAAATAATGAATTTATAAATTTATT
>MDTD01010906.1_pt1 | contig 12274 bp, 10 predicted proteins | sample 811221 | NCBI WGS metagenome assembly MDTD01 (sample SAMN05326646, study PRJNA326480) | marine metagenome | isolation source: seawater | place: Pacific Ocean: South West | collected 2011 | reverse complement strand
GATAATCTTCATAAAGTGACTGCAATGATAAAAAATGGAGCTGTTGTAATTGGCTTTAGTAAAAGCAGTGTAGAGCCCTTGCTAGATAACTCGGAGATAAATTTAGATGGAGTACATTTTATTGTTTTAGACAAGTCAGATGAAGAGATAAAATGTGAAAAGGATGTTGCCTCTATTACAAAGCTGGTAGATATCTATGACATCCAAGATATTGTTGAGAAAATTAAGGCCAGAACTAAATGAGTATGATCTATTTGGTAGGTAATGGCTATGTAAGTGATTACATATCACATATCAAAATTGAAAATAAAAAATATGTAGGGGTATGTAGATCAGAAAAAAAGAATTGTGATATCAACATAAGATTAGACATTTCTATAGATAACAAAAAACTCAGAGAGCTAATAACAGAAAAATCTATAGTTGTCTATTTGGCTCCTCCACAACAAAATGGATGTCTTGATTTAGTACTCAAAAACTTTCTTTTGAATGTGAATAAAGAGAATATACAAAAAATTATATACACGAGTACAAGTGGAGTCTATGGTGACAAAAAAGATAAAGTTGTAAATGAAAGTGAATCTATCGAACCTATAACTGATAGAGCAAAAAGAAGGGCTAACGCTGAGTCTCAGATTGAATCTTCTGGTCTAAATTATACGATATTAAGAGTTCCAGGGATCTATGGTAAAGGTAGACTGCCGATGAAAAGGATCAAAGAACGGTTACCTCTGATTAAGAGGGATCTGTGTAAACATACAAATTTAATCCATGTTAAAGATTTAGCTAGACTGATAGTTGCTTGTATTAACAATAAAGCATCAGATATGTCTACAATCAATGTAAGTGACGGTACTGCAATTAAGACGACGGATTACTATTTGCATATTTATGATATGATCGGTCAACCTTATCCCGAATTTATTGATTACGAAAATGCGAGCAAATTATATGATAAGAAAAGGCAGTCTTTCATGAATGAGTCAAGAATTTTGGATACACGGTTAATGCGAGAAATATTCAAGGATATTATAAAGTTCAAAGATGTAAGAGAAGGGATAAAAGATTGTTTAAACTGATATTTATTTTTTCTTTTTGCGCTTTAGCCAGGATAACAACGGTTTCCACTCCTCTCTATCTTGTGCGGTCATCGCTTCGCCCATTTCAAAAATACCAAGACCCCTTTTAGCGGCATTTATATAGTTCGTATTATCTCTAAAAGCGGTAACATAGCGAATACCTTTTTCCTTAACCAGGTAATCATCAAGCTCTTCAAAAATATTAGTGTTTGCTCTGCATCGATTAGCTACAAGACATATATCGGTTTTGTTTCTTATAACGCTGCCAAGATTTCTCAAAGAATTCAGAAAGTCTTTTGCTGCAGACATGTCAATTGGCGATGGTAGGACAGGTACGATAATTTTTCTGGCTTTTTTTATGTATGTTTGCAGCCTTGCTCCATATATAGCAGCGGGCACGTCAAATATTGTGATCTCGTCCTCTTTTTTAGACACCTTCTGAGGTGGTAAGGAAGTAACACCCCTTATTTTTGCTTTTGTAATTGGCCTAGATGATAGCCATTTTGTAGAAGATCCTTGAGGGTCTAGGTCGACAAGTGTAACTTTAAGTCCACTATTAGCATAGTATGAGGCTAAATTTGTTGAAATTGTTGTTTTGCCTGAGCCGCCTTTGGCGTTTATGACCATTATACTAGACATATTATCCTCTATTTTAATATATCAGACTATGCATATTAGTCTAGATTGTTTTAGAGCGTAATCATGACTGGTGCATGATCAGATGTTTTAGGTTGCTCTGGGCACCATGATTTGTGCCTTGTGTCTCTGTGCACTTCGTAATGCTGTATCTCTTTTAAGAGAGCAGGGCTGCCTAAAAGCAAATCTATTCTATACCCAATATCTTTATGAAACGCGCCTGCACGGTAGTCCCACCAAGTATATGGAGACAAATCATCCATAGGTTTGTAGCAATCAGTTAGACCTAGATCGAGTATAGCCTGCAGTGCTTCTCTCTCTTTATCAGAACAAAGTATGTCCTCTGATGAAAAATTAGATGCATCATTTTCATTTGGAACAATATTAAAATCCCCAACAACAACGAGTTTGCGATGTAAGGTTAATTGTTGCTTTATGTATTGATGAGCAATTTTAAGCCATTTGAGCTTATGAATATATTTTTCGGACCCGATAGATTGACCATTGACAACATATAAGTTTATAACTCTTAGATCACCAAAAGTTGCTGAAATAGATCTCATTTCATCATTATTTATTGCCACTGGGTTGCTGTGACAGTCCATGCCTTGAGATTTTGAAATAATTGAAACGCCGTTGTATGTCTTCTGGCAAGACTGCAACGAATGATAACCTGCGGATACAAAGTCATCTAGGGGATACTTGTCCTCACTACACTTGAGCTCCTGCAGACACAAAATGTCAGGCTGATAATCTTCCAGATATTTAAGTATATTTGGAAGACGGACATTTACAGAGTTAACATTCCATGTTGCAATCTTCATTATACGTCAACATTTTCAGCATCAGCAGCTGAAGATACAATAAAGTCTCTCCTTTTTTCTACATCATCACCCATTAATATATCAAATACTTCATAAGCTTCATTTTCTATTTGTGATACCTGAAGCAAAGATCTAGTTTTAGGGTTCATAGTCGTCTCAGCTAGCTGAGACGGATTCATCTCACCTAGACCTTTATACCTCTGTAAGGAAATAGATTTTCTTGCGGATGAAAATGCATAGTCGCAAAATTCATGAAGGTAATCAAAAGAAACTTCCGTGGCCTCTGACTTAAGCATGATGGGTTTATTGCTGAACTGATAGAGATTGAGTTTAACAAGGCTAAGATACGTTTTAGAGAAGAAAAACTTTTTATTAATGGATGCAACTGATGTGTCATGCACTCCATTAACTTTCTTAGAGATAATGATTTCGTAGGAGTCGTCATCTAGTTCGTTTAAAGAGAGGTCATAGCTTACATTGATTGGAGATACTATGCTGACAAGCTTAGTTAAGGTCTTAATGTATTGAGATATAGCATCTAAATTATCAACATCATCACCGCTAATAGGATTAAGAAACGCCATCGATTTAAGAATGTACTTGTCTTTAGATTTACTGACTTTTTTTAGGATATTGTCAATGAGTGAATAGTTAAGGAGAACTAATTGTGATTCAGTGCTAGGAACAGGTTTTTTATTAAAAAATAGATTATTATTATCAAAAAAAGACATAGTTAGAAATCTGTTAAGTTCAAAGTCGTTAGCAATGTACTTTTCAGATTTCCCTTTTTTAATTTTATATAATGGTGGTTGTGCAATGTAAATTCGGCCTTGATCAAATAGCGGTTTCATTTTCCTAGCAAGTAGTGTAAGCAACAAAGTTCTTATATGAGCGCCATCTACATCAGCATCTGTCATTATAATTATTTTACCGTAACGAAGTTTTTCGATATCAAAATCATCAGACTCATGATTAAATCCACAGCCAAGAGCTGATATGAGTGAACCAACTTCCGATGAAGAAAGTAGTTTATAGTCCTGAGACTTTTCTGTATTAAGAATCTTACCTTTAAGTGGAAGAATTGCTTGAGTCTTCCTATCTCTTGCTTGTTTAGCAGAGCCTCCAGCAGAGTCACCTTCAACAATAAAAAGTTCGCATTTCTCCCTATCTCTCTCTTGGCAATCAGCAAGTTTACCAGGAAGGTTAGCGATGCCTAATGGGTCTTTTCGCCTAATAAGATCTTTAGCCTTTCTGGCTTCTTCACGTGCCATAGCAGCTTGTTGGATTTTACCAATGATAAGTTTTGCATCTTTAGGTGATTCTTCTAAAAATTCAGAGAGTTTTGACGACAAAGATGACTCGGTTAAGCTTTTAATTTCTGATGAAACAAGCTTATCTTTAGTTTGTGATGAAAATTTTGGATCAGACATTTTTATTGAGATTATTGCAACAAGTCCTTCTCGACAATCATCTCCAGTAATTTCATACTTTTGTTTTCCGTTGTTTTTTTGAGAGTAATTGTTAATAGTCCTTGTCAAAGCTGATCGAAACCCACTAAGGTGAGTTCCTCCATCTTTCTGATAAATATTGTTTGTATAACACATTATCTGTTCTGAATATGAGGAAGTCCATTTCATTGAGATCTCAATCGAGTTGCTTCCTTTGATAATTGGAGCTAAATAGATTAGTTCATCGTGTATGTCCTTTTTATTTTGAAGAATTTCGCTAATGTATTCCCTAAGACCACCTTCATAGTAGTACTTTGTTCTTTTACCGGTGATGTCATTGTCAAAATGAATAGCGATTCCAGAGTTTAAAAACGCAAGTTCTTTCAACCTTTTTTTTATTAATTCTTCTTTATAGTTCAAATCTTTGAAATAGCGCCTGCTCGGTAGAAATTGAATCACCGAACCAGTTTGATCAGAACTACCACATTTTTGTAATGGTTTTAATGGAAAACTATCTTTATAGTCCTGCTGATATTTAAAGCCATCTTTATGGATCGTAAGAGACAACTTCTCAGAAAGTGCATTCACTACAGATACACCTACACCATGCAATCCACCAGATACTTTATAAGAATCGTCATCAAACTTGCCGCCTGCATGGAGAGTGGTCATAATAACCTCAGCAGCTGACTTGTTTTCTGTTTTATGTATATCGACAGGTATCCCGCGGCCATCGTCTTTTACAGTCACTGAAGCGTCTTCGTTGAGGATAACTTTGATGTTCTTACAATGTCCTGCTAATGCTTCATCGACAGCGTTGTCGACAACCTCATAAATCATTTGGTGTAAACCACTACCATCATCTGTATCGCCGATGTACATGCCTGGCCTTTTTTGAACGGCCTCTAAACCTTTTAGGACTTTTATACTATCTGATGTATATGCTTTTTTACTCAACCATTTTCTCCTATAGCAATGAGCTTTAATTCCTGATTCTGGTCACAAATTTTTTCTAATATTTTTTTATAAATATTGGGCGCAGTGAGCACAATAGTTCCTCTAGAATGAACAAGTAATTTTACCACAGTGCTGAGGTTTTTATCATCTATTCCAAAAAATAGATCATCAATAAGTAGTACTGGCTTGAAACCATGTTTCACGTGAAAAACATTTATTTTAGCTAGATTAATTATTAAACATGCTAGGACAAGCGTAGACATTGACCCAGATTCACGAACAGGTTTATCTAGTGATGTTACAATGAAATCACTTCTGTGTGTTCCGTTTGATGTATATCCTAAATTTCGGTCTTTAGACTGATTCTGATTAAAAACTGACTGAAAGTCATTGCCCAACCATCCTTTTATATAATTAAGCTTAAGAGATGAAATGTCATCATAAATTTCGGGAATTTCAACTTTTATGTTTTTTATAATTGAGGAAAATTCATTATTTAGTCTATCGAAGTATTTCTGCCTATAATTGGATAGTGTAATATTAGACTCAATTAGCTGATTGTCCCACAGATGAATAGAGTCATAATTTTTAGATTTTAGAAGATAATTCCTTTGTTTTAGACATTTCTCAAAAGTTACAAGAGAATTGCGTGACCCAGGTTCCACGTGAAACATACCAGAATCAATAAAATCTCTCCTGTATGATGAGTCATTTAAAAGAAGATTATTAAAACCAAAGACTAAAGAATAACAAGGAAACATCATTGAGATATTAGATTTAGATATTTTTTTATTGTTATGAAGAATTTTAGATGATTTTAAAGACTTTTCGATGAATATATTGCTTTTTAAAGACTTATTCAGGAAGTTAAGAGATATTTTGAATGACTTAGATGAACTATTAATTAATTCTGAATTTGAAACGCTCTTGAATGACTTGAGGTTTGATGTTAAATAAATTGCCTCCAATAAAGTCGTTTTACCAGCATTATTTTCACCGCATATTATTGTTATATCGCTGTCGAAAGATAAATTAGACAGAGCAATTGATCTAAAGTTCTGGATAGATATAGAGTTAATACGCATCAAACGCGCATAGGCATAATCACGAAAGTTGAATCAAGGTCTTGATTGTCTTGAACGACACAACCAGAGTTTTGATCGTTGACGCGAATATGAACAGTGTCGCCCTCAAGAGTTTCTATGACATCCTGTAAATATGAAATGTTGAATCCGATAGACATCTCATCACCAGTATACTCAACATCTATATGATCTTCACCTACCTCACTGTCAGTGTTGCTAGATATAAGGTGCATGGTATTGTTGTGTGGTGTTAACTTAACTCCTTTATATTGTTGGTTGACAACCTTCGAGATAATATTAAGCGAGTTCTTTAGTGTTTTCTTATCCACAATTATTTCTGCGGATGTGCTTTCAGGTATAACTTTGTTGAAATTCGGGTAGTTTCCTTCTATCAGTTTTGATGTTATTTGATAATCACTAATTTGCACATGAAAACTAGATGAATTGTAGCTATATTTCATTATATTCTCTTTATTGTCATTAAAAGAGTTTAAAATTCGATTAATTTCTAATATAGCTTTTCGTGGTATAATTACAGATAAATTATCACTCGCTGTTGCACGGGATTTATGTTTTGCTAATCTATGACCGTCGGTACAGACAGACACAATTTTGCCACCCTCGCTACATAAATGTAATCCGTTAAGAAAGTGCCTCGCGTCTTGATATGCCATAGCGAATGATGTTTTATTTATAATATTTGTCAGGTCATCGATGTCTATTTCTGTTGTTTCTCCTATGTCCTGTATGTCCATGTATGGAAAATCTGTTGTAGGTAACGTGGGGAGTGATATTTTGCTCTTACCAGCTGTGATATCAACTTTCGATTCTGAGACTGAGAATGTAACTTCGTCGTAGCCAGACAGTGCACTTATTATTTCTAATAGCTTTCTAGCAGGTAAGGAAAATTCGCAGTCATCTTCTGATTGACAGCTGATAGATGAAGACACCTGTATTTCAAGATCCGAAGCAGTAAAATGCGCTTTGTTTGAGTTAACTTTAATTACCATATTACCCAGAATCATAAGTGTCTGCTTAGCTTCTGCCGTCGGTGCTATGTTCTTAATTTTTTCAGCTAGGTCTTTTGTATTAAAGATTATTTTCATTTATATATTATATGTTATTTTTATGTTTTCTAACTCTTTATTTTCTTGCCTATAAATCATCATTTTGATGTTAACTGACGTTGAATTAAGTGATTAATTAATGTGTTTATTATGTGGAAAAAATTAGTTTTTCAGGTTATCAACAGCTTTTACCCATTATTTAGGATATGCATTATATTAACGTAGTCTTGTTCCGCTTGTGAGTCCTCTTTCCTAAGTTTCTGGATTTTCTTATTAGCATGAAGGACTGTTGTATGGTCCCTACCCCCAAAACCATCCCCTATAGATGGCAAGCTGTTGTTAGTTAAATCTTTACACAAAGCCATAGCCATATGTCTCGGCAGAGTATTTTTCTTATCTCTTTTAGATGAGAGGATATCACTAACTCTTATTTTGTAATAGTCAGCCGTGATTTTCTGTATTTGCTCAATAGTTATTAGTCTTTGATTTAAAGATATAAGGTCAGCTAGCGTCTCTTTTGTGAACTCTAATGTGATATCGCATTTTCTGAACCTTGCTGTCGCCAAAACTCTTCTTAAGTTTCCCTCTAATTCTCTTACATTAGAGTTTATATTTCTGGCTAGAAAAAACGCTACATCATTACTAATCGGTAGACCAAGGGTCTCTGCTTTAGCCTGAAGTATGGCTACCCGTGTTTCAAGATCTGGTGGATCAATAGACACATTCAGCCCCCAAACTAGTCTGGATTTTATCCTATCTTCTAGTCCATTTATCTCTTTTGGATATTTATCACACGTTAAAACTACCTGCTTTTTATATTCAAACAAAGCGTTGAAAGTATGGAAAAACTCTTCTTGCGATCTTTCTTTTCCTGCAAAAAACTGTATGTCATCTAACAATAAAACATCAAGATTTCTATAAAACTTCTTAAATTCCTCTATTTGGTTATTCCTCAATGCTGTCACCATGTTTTGCACAAACTTCTCTGAGTGGAGATAGACCACTTTTTTATTCTCATTGCTTAGCTTGTTTCCTATTGAGTGAAGAAGGTGTGTTTTCCCTAGGCCGACACCCCCATAAATATATAATGGGTTGAATGCACCGGGTTCGTTAACTACAGATAAACAAGCAGCTTTAGCCAATTGGTTTGATTTTCCCTCTACAAAGGATTCAAACGTCATATCACTATTTAAGTTAGAGACAAACCCTGATGGCATTGTTCTGACTTTCTCTTCAGGTTTTACATTTGAAATTACATCCAAACTAATTAGTGTGTCATCTGCTAGCTTATTTACAACACTAGCTATTTCACTGAGGAAGTTCTTTTCAATCTCCTCTTTCATAAACTTGTTTGGAGCGTACAACTTAAGTGCGTCACCATCTTTCTTGACCTTTAATGGGGCAATCCACAACCTAATCTCTTTTTCTGTAAGAGTCTCTGATAGCTTGTCTAGACATTCCTTCCAAATGTTGTTTTTTGTAATCATAGCCGGAAGTTAACTATGTCACGAAAAAACATGAATTAATATATTGACATAAAGTAATAATCGAATCACTATACTGACCTATGAAAAGAACATTTCAACCCAGCAATATTAAAAGAAAGAGAACCCACGGATTTCGCTCTAGGATGAAGACTGCAGCCGGAAGGGCAGTTCTCGCATCAAGAAGAGCAAAAGGAAGAGCTGTTCTTTGCCCATAATTGTATACATTCAAAAAAGACCTCATCACTATCTCTAATAACACTGTCAAATATTTCAGTGATAAAAACGCTTTAAAATCAGCTCATCTCAAGCTACAGTTCTCTGAATCAAATACGAAACGCTTAGGGATTGTAATCCCCAAAAGAATCGTTCCACTATCAGTGGCTAGGAATTCCCTCAGACGAAGAATGAGAGGTTTTTTTAGAGAGCAAAAGTTCCCAAACGGCTCATATGTCATTTTGTTGTCCTTAACTACAAAAATTCAGGCTGAAAAAAAAATTATAAATGATATTCTTATGCGAGAATGGAAATCTTTACTAAGTCAATTGCTTTAATTATCGTTGGTATTATCAAATTCTATCAGGTTTTTATATCACCTGTGATGGGCCCATCATGTAGGCATTATCCTACATGTTCAGAGTACTCTATTGAATCAATAAAAACACATGGAGTAATAAGAGGGATCTACCTAGCACTGAAAAGAATATCAAGGTGTAGACCTGGAGGAACGCATGGCTACGACCCTGTGCCCAAGAGAGATAAATGAATAGACTATTTTTGTATAGCGGCTTACTTTTCATATTAATTTTAATATTTGATGCATATGATAGGGACTATAATCAACCAGAAATAGAAGTTATACAATCCGGAAACAGTGACAGCATAAATGAATCTGCCAAGCAACCACCTCAAGGCTCCATAATCAATGAGACATCAATGGGTGTCGTAAAGTCAATTCAAAAAGATATAAGGTCATTAGAAAATAATAAACTTTTTATAAACTTTGACGCAAAATCAGGTGAACTATTATTTTCTAAACTAAAAAATTATCCTATAAAACTAGGTGCCACAGATAACGTTGTAATTTTAGATTACGACAAAAAAAGATATACAGCAGCATCGAACATACAAATTAAGGATGAACAGTCAACCCCAATTTTCAGCATTGTTGAGAAATCAGATGACAGCGCAAAATTATCCTCTACTAACTTACCGAACATCATACTTACAAAAAAAATAGCGCTTGTCGAAGACAGTCATCAGCTAGTTGTAACAAACGAAATACTCAACAACTCAAATCAGAATATATATGTTAGAAATTACGAGACAATTTCACGAGATAACAATAGTAGTGCTAGCTTAATGTTGCCAACCTACACAGGTAGTGCCTACTACGATAGTGAAAACAAATTCTCTAAGATTTCTTTCGATGATATGTTGGAAAACGAGCAGGCGCTTAGAGTGCAAGATAGCTGGATAAGCATGATAGAGCATTATTTCTTTTCTGCATGGCTTCCAACTAATGCACAAACAAAAACTGTTTATACTAATCACGAAAATGGAGTCTTTACAATTGGAAGCACATCTCAGTATGACACTGTAGAGCCTGGTCAAAACTATGAATTCAAGTCAGTCATGTTTGTTGGTCCAAAACTTCAATCTGAGATTTCTGATCTAGCTAACGGCCTTGATCTTACTGTAGACTACGGCGTGCTGACATTTTTGTCTGCGCCCCTATTTTGGATCCTAGAAATAATACACGCGGTCTTTAACAATTGGGGTATATCTATCATCGTTTTGACGATATTGATTAAGGCTATATTTTTCAAATTATCAGAGACTAGTTATCGTTCCATGGCTCAAATGAAAAAACTTAATCCTAGGATGCAGGCACTGAAAGAAAGATATGCTGAAGACAAAAAGAAATTTAGTGAAGCGCTTATGAGAATGTACAAAGAAGAAAAAGTAAATCCACTTGGAGGTTGCTTGCCTATTTTAATTCAAATACCTGTTTTTATAGCTTTGTACTGGGTGCTCGTCGAAAGCGTAGAAATGAGACATGCTCCTTTTGTGGGGTGGATTCAAGATCTTGCGTCAGCCGATCCATATTTCATATTACCCATAGCCATGGGAGTATCGATGTACATTCAGCAAAAACTTAACCCAGCTCCTACTGACGCAACACAACAAAAAATATTTCTTTTCTTGCCTTTTATCTTTACTGCCCTTTTCGCAACATTCCCATCGGGTTTGGTGTTGTATTGGTTGACCAACAACATTCTGTCAATTGCGCAACAGTATGTTATTAACAAAAGAATTGTCGGCTAACAATGAAATCAAATGCAATATGTGCTATTGCAACGGCTAAAGGAAGTTCTGCACTAGGCGTAATTAGAATAAGCGGAGACAATCTAGATTCTTTATTATCACATATATTTACAAAAAAACTTTCAGATAGGAGGGCCGTCTTAACTGATATTATAGCTAACAATATTATATATGATAATTGCATTGTAATTTTGTACAGCTCTCCAAAATCTTATACAGGCGAGGACGTGATAGAGATTATAACTCACGGAAATCCCGTTATAATGCATTCCATTATAGAGCTTTTGTGTAAAAATGGTGTCTCGAATGCAGCACCTGGAGAGTTTACTGAAAGAGCTTTCCTAAATAATAAGATATCTCTTGAGAAAGCTGAAGCCGTTTCAGATTTGATATCTGCGTCAGATATTCAGGCTGTGAGGGCAGCACAAAATTCTCTAAATGGAAAATTTTATGATGAGGTCAACGAGGTGCTGTCTTGTATAGTTAGTCTTCGAGCACAGCTGGAGTCTATCATTAACTTCCCTGAAGATGACGACACTCCAGACTTGACAGCCAAAAAAATTACTGAGCAAGTAGAACGAATAACCTCGCTTCTTGAAAATATACTAATAAATTCGAAAGAGGGGCGTACTTTAAACCACAAAAGAACATACGCATTTATCGGTAAACCAAATTCAGGCAAATCATCTATTGTAAACTGTTTGTTGAGAGAGGATGCATCTATTGTAACCAGTGTAGCTGGCACAACCAGAGATTCTATTGAGTATGAATTATCTATAAATAATAAGATTGTAACAATTGTAGATACTGCAGGGATAAGAGCGACTCAAAATAAAGTTGAAATTGAGGGAATTGAAAGATCAGTAAAAGCTGTCCTAAAAGCCGACAAGATATTTTACGTAGTCGATATTTCAAGAGGACTAGATAAAGATGATCAGGCTATATTGAAAAACTATAATATTACAAACTATGACATCGTATTCAACAAAATTGATCTAAAGGGTCTTGAGCCAAGAGTAATTAGAAAATCTCCTTACGAGATATATCTGTCCGCCATCAATAATATTGGTATAGACCTTATTAGAGATAGAGTTGATGAGGACTTTATTCAAGTAGAAAAAGTAGAGGATCTCTATCTTGCCAGGTCAAGGCATGTCGACCATTTAATCGATGCAAAAGAATGCATTAATCGATGTCCAAGTCATATCTCGGACTGTAAGTACGACATTCTTGCTGAGGACATGAGAAACGCACATATAGCTTTATCATCTATTTTAGGGCAAAATCCAACAGAAGAATTATTAAATAAAATTTTCACGAGTTTTTGTATTGGTAAATGAATATTTATGACGTCATAGTTGTTGGT
>MDTD01120167.1_pt1 | contig 12275 bp, 11 predicted proteins | sample 811221 | NCBI WGS metagenome assembly MDTD01 (sample SAMN05326646, study PRJNA326480) | marine metagenome | isolation source: seawater | place: Pacific Ocean: South West | collected 2011 | reverse complement strand
TTTCCATATCTAAAAATGAACTAAATTGTACAAACCCAACCGTAGCTAATTAAGGGGTACTTACAAAATAGTTGAAGGCTCAAACTATCAAGCATTAGTGAAAAGCAGTAAAACCAAAAAGAAATTTATTTCTTTACTACCTTTTATAAATGAAACAACAAGAGGTTATTTAGATTTGAGAGATACAGATAAAGTTTCGGAAGCAAAAACTAAATATTCGAGACGTTAGCTAAATTACCTAATGGGTTTTCAACACTTTCAATTCGATTTAGAACTTCATTATAATAGGCTTCATCTGCTTCAATAGTAATGTAATTGCGTTTCAATTGTAAAGCAGCAATTGCCGTTGAGCCACTTCCAGCGAATGGGTCAAGTACAATGTCTCCTTCATTACTACTCGCAAGAATTAGTCTTTGAATTAGTTTTAAAGGTTTTTGTGTAGAATGTACTCTCTTTTCTTTATAAAAATCAATATCACGCCAAATATCTGTTACACCCATTTGTGGATTAAATGTTTGAGCAACACTTTCATAAGGTAATTTGAAGTCTAAAACTTTTTCAAGCTTTGACCACAGTTCTTTTGTTGGAAATTGCTCGCAAACATTTTTACCTGTATAAATACTCCACATTCCACCTCCATTTGACTTGACACCTAATCCTTCATTTATTTCTTTCGCTTTTAAACCAAGTGCCTGTTGTCTTTCTTTTAAAAATGGCTTAACAAACTTTTTGTTATCCTTTGTTATAAAGAGTATACTTTCCGTAGTATTTGGAAATAGTCTATACTTTTTAGTTGCTCGACCAGAGACAGCCCTCATTCCTTTATCAACTAATATTTGCTGTCTTAAATCTAAACCTAACTCATCAAAATAAGGAACTAATAAAGCTAGTGTTCTAAAGTAGCCAAAACAGTAAAAAGTTCCTCCTAATCTTAATACTCTAGAAACTTCTGAAATCCATTCTAAACACCATTCTAAATATTCTTTTTCTGTTTTCCATTGATAATCCCATTTTTCACCAATAACTTTAAAATATGGTGGGTCTGCAATTACTAAATCAATTGAATTAGAATCAAGTTTTTTTAATTCTTCCGTACAATCTCCAAGTATGACTCTATTTCTCATTTTCGCTAATTATAGTATGCAAATCTAACTACTTTTTTTGAAACATACAAACGAAACTCTGAATGAAAAAAGCCAGTTGCCAACAACGTATCCTATGAAAAGCCTTAGTCCAGTCTCCCAAAGATAATCAATATGTATTTTTTGTCTTAAACCACCTTTTTTCTTTTAATATAACTTGCCCCGCATCCTATGTGTGATGGTTCGAAACACTAAACACAAAGAACAATAACCATCACATCGCTGGTGGTTTTCTTATATTTCGGTAAAATTCGCCACCAGTGCCCCAACTCGCCCACTGCTATCGCAGATGGCATACATAGCGCGGCGTTGGCAAACATTTGGAAAGACCTTATGAAAAAAAGAAAAATTATTTCATTGTCACTTTTGCTCGTTGGCGTTGTTTTAAGCGTTGCCTTTTTATTGAGGATTGAATTTCCTCAAGGATTTGATGCCTATTTTAAAAGGGAATACTACAACCAATTTGGTCCTATGGCCATAAGTGTTGAACTTGTAATAGCAGCTTACTACTTTTTTATAGGGCATAGAAAAACGAATTTCGCCTTGGCCCTTTTTGGATTTACTGCTTTGCTAGATCCGCTCTTTGATCAAATAGGTCTTTTCGACAGCATCGTACCTTTATACGGAACGATAATTTTATCAATTTGTGGGCTGTTATGTCTATGGCTAGCATTGGCAAACCCATTTGAATTAAAACGTTTATCTCGTTTGATAGCCATATTAAGTCTTGTTCTTGGTATTTTTGTTGAGCTGTTCTTCAACTATTTCTGATAAAAACATTTGCCAACAAAGGCTCCAACAAAAAAACCAAGTCCTGTACCTGACCAGTGGTACATGCCGCCCAATTATTCCTCCTCTAAACACCCTGCCCTGCCCCGGGTATCGATCAGGTAGATGATTTTCCATTCCCCATCAAAATTGATGAGCTGAAATGAGTTGATGCCGCAATGGCTAAAGTTGCCGTTCAGCCAAAACTCATAGCCCACCCAGGCGTTTGCCATGGTTCTATCGACCTGTATCGACCATGATGTGAGCTTTTCCTCAAAGGCCACACTATCGGGAATGCTGACAATCGATTTCAAGAATGCCCCAAAATCCTGTGTGCGAAAAATGGTTTTGCCCTCTTTGTCGCGCGCGGTGGTCTGCAAAACGATGTCGTCGGCCACTAGGTTTCTCAGTGCAACTGAGTCTTGTGCATGAAAAGCCCAAAAAAAAGTTTCGATGGTCTTCTTGACGGCCATTTTGTCTTTTTCAAAGGGTTGCGCCTCTTGGCCTATGGCAAAGGCAAAAAAGAAAAACAAGGCCGCCGTAAAATAGCGTTTCATCATGGTTTTATAAAATTTTCGAATCCACAAGATAACGAAAATGGATTCCCGCCTTCGGGCAAATGACAAAAAACTGTTTACTTTAGCGGCAAAACGAAACCAAATGTCCACAGCCAAAAAAGAATACAAACGGGTAACAGTCAAGTCGCTTTACGAGATGAAGCAGAACGGCGAGAAAATTTCAATGTTGACGGCCTATGACTATTCCATGGCAAAAATCATAGATTCGGCAAAGGTCGATGTGATCTTGGTCGGTGATTCGGCCAGTAACGTAATGGCGGGGCACGAGACCACCCTGCCCATTACCCTTGACCAAATGATCTACCATGCCTCTTCGGTGATCAGGGCGGTAAACCGGGCCCTAGTGGTGGTGGATATTCCCTTTGGAAGTTACCAGAGCGACCCCAAAGAAGCCCTGCGTTCGGCCATACGCATCATGAAAGAGAGTGGTGCCCACGCCATCAAAATTGAAGGGGGCATCGAAATCAAAGAGTCTGCCAAACGCATTCTGAACGCTGGCATACCCGTAATGGGGCACTTGGGCCTTACCCCGCAATCGATTTACAAGTTCGGCACCTATACGGTTCGGGCCAAAGAAGAGCAAGAAGCCGAAAAACTGATGGAAGATGCCAAATTGTTGGAGAAAATAGGATGTTTTGCCATCGTGCTTGAGAAGATACCGGCCAAGCTTGCCGAAAAAGTGGCCAAGAGCGTGCGAATACCCATCATAGGAATCGGCGCCGGTGGAGGTGTCGACGGACAGGTTTTGGTGGTTCACGACCTGCTCGGAATGACCCACGAGTTCAACCCCAGGTTTTTGCGGCGCTATATGAACCTTTACGAAGAGATGGGCAGCGCCATTTCACGCTATGTGAAGGATGTTAAGAGCCTCGATTTCCCCAGTGAGGACGAACAATATTGAGTTCGATGATTGGGGTCCATTATCAAGATGGTTCCAAAATTCAAATCAACCTTAAAGTAACTGCTTTGAACTTCCAGCAATCCGACAATCGAATGGTCCAACGATCCAATTCGGAAAACCTTCAAGTTCTTTATGAAGACAACCATTTGATCGTGGTCAACAAACGCCCGGGCGATATCGTTCAGGGCGACAAAACCGGGGATACCTCCCTTTCAGAAATCACAAAAGAGTATCTGAAAACCAAATACCAGAAACCGGGAAATGTCTTTCTGGGAGTGGCACACCGACTGGATAGGCCCACATCTGGGGCAGTTGTATTTGCCAGAACCTCTAAAGCATTGCCCCGCCTCAACAAACTGTTCGCCGAAGGCGAAACGAAAAAAACCTACTGGGCCGTGGTGCAAAAGGCACCTGAAAAAGAAAGTGGCACCCTTGTACACTGGCTGGTTCGCAACCCTAAGCAAAACAAATCGTATGCCCATGAAAAAGAGGTGCCCAATAGTAAAAAGGCAGTGCTGCACTATACCTTGCTCAAGCGCTTAGACAATTATTTTCTGTTGAAAATATCACTGGAAACTGGTCGCCACCATCAGATACGGGCGCAACTGTCTGCCGTTGGCTGTACCATCAAGGGCGACCTCAAGTACGGCGCAGCCAGAAGCAACAAAGATGGCAGCATTCACCTGCACGCGCGAGAACTGTCTTTCGTGCATCCTGTGAGAAAAGAAACGGTGAGTTTTACCGCCGCCCCGCCTGATGACCCGGTGTGGAATGCCTGTTTATGATTTTTTCCTACTTTTAGTGAAACACTTCACCATGCACAAGTACCCGATCTGCCTATTTGCGTTGTTTCTCTTCTCTTGCGGAAGCTATACCTCCATCGACAACTTTTACGAAAAACACAAGAACGACCCACAGGTCACGGCCATTCGCGTACCGCAATTTATGTTTTCGGTGATAAGCGAGATATCGCCCGAAATGGAATCGTTGGTGGGCAACACCAAAGACCTTCGCTATATGCAGTTTCCCAGCAGAACAGAGGCGCAGTCATCGTTTCTGAACAACCAGATGAACAGTTTTACTTCAAATCCCTCTTTTATTGAGGTGTTTCGTAAAAACGATGAGTTGAAAAGAAATGTCGTAGCGGTTCGCGAGAAAAAAAACGTGGTCAAAGAGATATTGGTCTATAACAATGACAACCTGACCGGCTCGTTTTTATACTTTCGGGGCAATTTTGACCCGGTAAAAGTGCATGAACTGGCCAAAAGCAATGCGTTTCAAAAATTCTCCGATGGCCTTGTGCCACAGTTCAATTTGCAGACCCCCGGCATTTCAAATGACTAAAATTCTGCCCATGATGGCAGTTCGACTGCGCGCAGTGTCACATACCTTTTTGCTGGTAGCCTTGGCCATGGACCGCTAACGGGTAACGGCCAATGCCTTTTCGCGGATAATTTCGGCCACGGGCCTGTTCTGTAAATGGCTTTCGAGCCATGATAGAATGTCCAAGTACAAAAAAGATCGTTTTTCGTACGGGTGGTTCTCATATTTCTTTAGCTCGTTGTACAGCTTCTGAAACTCGTTTTGCAACTCGTTGGGGTAGATATCGCCAAGCCTTCGCATGAATTTTATAATTTCTTTCTGAACCGCGTGTAAGTCGTTCATTTTCAATAGAAATTTATAGGTGCTCTTAAGCTGTACTTCAAGATGGTAATCCATGCCCGCCTCGTAATGGGCCACCAAGCTCAGAATGCGTGCAAAGCACATCAGGTCTTCACGCATTTTCAATTTTTTATTGGTGATGATCCGCTTTAGGTAAGCAATACAATTCTTATTGTCACCGTTGCCAAAGTACAAACAGGCAATCTTGTAATACAACAGCATAACATGGTGTTGATCGATTCGGTCGCGGTGTTTTTTGATGCCATATTCGATGATGTTGACCAGATAGAGCCCTTTTTCAAAAGTGCCCTCTAAAAAATGGAGGTTCAACTTGTTCGAATTAATATAAAGAAACGCCAAAGAAGCAATGTTATCGTTCTTTGGAAATGCCTCACTGTTGACCATGGCCTCCAATTTATCAAGTGTTTCCCTAAACTGCGAGGCATATTTGACGAAGAAGAGCGATTCGAGCAGATAATGGTTTCCCTTCAAATAGAAGACCGGGTTCAGGTAGATCATTTCCTTGTTTTCATAAAACAGGTCTACCCATTTGCTGGAATATTTATAGGACGATAAAAAATCTTGTGAGAGCAAGCTGTACCATAAATGGGCCTTGTAGAGCCAAAGTTTTTCGCGAAAACCCAACTCATCGATGGCTACTTTTGGCAGATGGCCTTCAAAATACGTTTGAACACGCCTTAGGTCATCGTCGTTTCTCGCATATCCAACCTTGAGCATCATGCCATACAGTTGCAACGAAAGGTTCGATAGTTTGCTGGTAACCACATTCTGTTCGGCGAGTTCTTCGGCCTGTCGGGCCAACTCGTCGGCCCTATCGGGAATACTTCTGGTAATATACTGGGTCTCAATAATTTTCTCCAATTCAACAATCTCATAGGCCACATTTTTCTCCTCATGTGAAATGGCGACTTGCTTGGCCTTGTCCAATATTTTCAAACTCTGTTTGTACAGCCCTTTTTGGTAGAGAATGGTGGCAAAGTCAAGCTGCTCCCGTATCTGTATTCGAATATTTTGATTTACCGGGTTCAACCGTAAACTGACCAGTATCTGCTTGTACAGGTGCGCCTTAAGGTTTGACAACTGTGATTTTTTTACAATGCCGCTTTTCAAAATGACCGTCTCGTCGTACTCCTTCATTTTGTCCAACAGGTTAAAAAGAGCCAAAAATTTTGCATCGGTATTGACCCCCAGTCGCCCCACATACAGTTTAAACTGCCTTTTTTCAGATTTTGAGAGCGATTTCACCAAAACAAAAAGTGTATCTTTTTGGGTATTTGTCATCGTAAAAAATATTGGTTAAATTGCTGTTTTACAGTAAGTTGAAATAAGCCCAAAACAGTTTAACATTGTAATGGACATTGCTTTTCGGTTTCTTCGGAAAAAAGCAGGGCTATCTTCGTACATTCCATAGAAAATCTTCGAAAATCATGAGTAAAGATAAGGTACAAATTTTTGATACCACCCTTAGGGACGGTGAGCAGGTTCCAGGATGCAAATTGGACACCAAACAAAAACTTGTCATTGCTGAAAGACTTGATGAACTTGGGGTCGATGTCATCGAGGCGGGGTTCCCCATTTCAAGTCCCGGTGATTTTCAATCGGTGCACGAAATTGCCAAACTGGTCAAAAATGCAACGGTTTGTGGCCTTACGCGCTCTGTAAAGAAAGATATAGAAGTGGCCGCCGAAGCTATCAAGGTGGCCAAGAAACCCCGCATACACACGGGTATCGGCACCTCTGATTCACACATAAAATTCAAGTTCAACTCGAACCGTGAGGATATTCTGGAGCGGGCAGTTGCCGCGGTCAAGTATGCCAAGTCATTTGTGGAAGATGTTGAATTCTATGCGGAGGATGCCGGCCGTACCGACAACGATTACCTTGCAAGGGTCTGTGAAGCCGTCATCAAGGCGGGGGCCACTGTGCTCAATATTCCCGATACGACAGGGTATTGTCTGCCCGAGGAATATGGTGCTAAAATGAAGTATTTGAAAGAAAACGTCAAAGGTATTGACAAGGCTGTACTTTCGTGCCATTGCCACAACGATCTAGGGCTGGCCACCGCCAACTCCATCTCAGGGGTCATAAATGGTGCGCGACAAATTGAATGCACCATCAACGGCATCGGTGAAAGGGCCGGTAACACCTCGTTGGAAGAAGTGGTGATGATCTTAAAGCAACATCCTTACTTGAATTTAGACACGAACATCAATACGCGCTTGTTGTACGATACCAGTAGAATGGTCTCTGAAAAAATGGGCATGCCCGTTCAGCCAAACAAGGCCATTGTGGGCACAAATGCCTTTGCCCACAGTTCGGGTATCCACCAAGATGGGGTCATAAAAAAAAGGGAAACCTACGAAATCATCGACCCAAAAGATGTGGGCGTAAGCGAATCATCCATTGTACTAACCGCCAGAAGCGGTAGGGCCGCCTTGGCATATCGTGCCAAAAAAGTAGGCTACGAACTCACCAAACTTCAGTTAGACGCCGTATACGAGACCTTCTTGCGCTTTGCAGATCGAAAAAAAGAAATTTTGGATGATGACATCCACGAAATTGTGGAAGCCAGCAATATCGACATAAAGAGTTTGGCCTAATTACTTTTTAGTCGGTTTGCGAGAGCAGCCTGCTCACCGTTTCATTGAATTCTCTTTTGAACTCTTCGTACTTTTCGCCCGTAGCGGGCCCGTTAAATCCCGTATGAATCTTATGCACATTTCCCTTTCTATCGATATAAATGGTAGTGGGGTAAGAAAGCACATGGTTGAGCATGGGCAGTTTTTCGTTGGCCTTTGTTTTGCTCGATGTACCGTACTGGGCCAATAATACCGGATACGTTACCCCTACCCTTTCTTTTAAGCGCTCAATGGCCTTTATGGCCTTTTCTTCAGTCTTGGCATATTCAAAGGCAAGGGCAATTACTTTTAAGTCTTCATGAGGGTTGTTTTTAAGATAATCCACATAGAATCGGGTTTCATCCAAACAATTTGGGCACCACGTTCCCATTATCTGAACCAACACTACCTTGTTCTTGAACTGCTCATCACTTAGGCTGACCATATTTCCATTGGTGTCGGGGAACGAAAAATCGAAACGATCGTAGCCCTCTTTCAAATAGGTCAAGCTGTCGGCATGGGGCAGTTCGTAAGCCTCGTTGCGTATGGCCTTGAACTTTTCTACCGAATGGTTGCCCGAGTAGAACAGTCCGTTCAGGGTACTGTCACTTACCTTGGCCGCGAACAGAAAGGCATGGGCCCCATCAAAGGTCGAAAGGTATAGGCTATCACCATCTACCACTCCCTCTAGGTATCGATAGTCACCGGTCGTGGTGCGAAAGGTTCCCGTGACTTTTTCTTCGTTCTGTACAAAAATGCCCTTTGCGTCGTAGGGGGTATCGGTATCATAGTCAAAAATGGCTTCCCATACGCCAGAAATATTTGTGCTTGGTGCCTTACGTACTTCAAAACGTGGCCTGTCGCCATGCGTGGCCGCAAAAGGTACTATTCGGTCCAGGCTTTCTTTGATGAAGCTTCCTTCAATACGGTCTTCTGTAAAAGTGCCCGCTATGTATCCTTCAAATACGGGCATTTGTATATGGATGGAATCTCCCTTGAGGACTATTTCATCAACCATGATGCGCTCATCGGCATTTCTGATTTCAAACAGGTATCCGTTGTCATCCCCTTTTATCACTTCAAAGGTAAACGGAAGCTGCTCGCTGTCAGAGACCTGCAATTTTCCCCACCACGAACCCGTTTTGAGCCCCTTTTCATCTTCACCCGCACATGAGAACAGTACCGTTGCGATTGCCGCAAGAAAAAATATCGTCTTTTTCATAGGCTACAATTTATCAATTAATATACAAACGAAGGCCCCTCTTTAAAACTATGTCTCGAACAGCGCCAAGAACATTGAATGTGTAGGGGCAATGTTATATCTTTGCAGACTTTAAATCGACCAAATGAAGATTTCGTACAACTGGCTGAAACAGTTCTTGAAACTGGACTGGGATGCAGACAGAACGGCAGAATTGCTGACCAACCTAGGACTTGAAGTTGAGGGAATCACCGATTTTGAATCCATTGCAGGGGGTTTGAAGGGAGTGGTCGTGGGCCAAGTGTTGGAATGCAAAAAACACCCCAACGCCGATCGTTTGAAATTGACCAAGGTTGATATCGGCCAGAAAGAGCCTGTTCAGATAGTTTGCGGGGCCCCCAACGTGGCCACCGGGCAGAAAGTGCCCGTAGCAACTGTTGGCACTACCCTTTTCTCTGCCGAAGGCGAGCCTTGGCAGATCAAAAAGGGTAAAATTCGTGGAGAGGAAAGCCATGGTATGATCTGTGCCGAAGACGAATTGGGCCTTGGCGATAAGCACGACGGCATCATGGTGTTGAGCGACGACTTAAAACCAGGTACCCCATGTAGCAAAGTTTTCGAGGTCGAACATGACAAGATATTCGAGATAGGCCTCACCCCCAACCGGTCAGATGCCATGAGCCATTATGGTGTGGCCCGCGACCTAAGGGCCGGACTGGAACGCTTAGAGATAAAAAAGGAGCTCATTACCCCGTCAACCAGCAATTTCGCTGTTGACAATAGATCTCTCAAAATCGATGTCGAGGTGGTTGACAGCCAATTGGCGCCCCGTTATTGTGGGGTTACCATCAGTAATATTTTGGTGCAAGAATCGCCCAACTGGCTAAAAAATAGGCTAAAGTCCATTGGGATTACACCCAAGAACAATGTCGTCGATATCACCAATTACGTGCTGCACGAATTGGGGCAGCCCTTGCACGCTTTTGATGCAGCGAAGATAAAGGGCAATAAGATAGAGGTGAAAACCCTTCCTGCTGGCACCAAGTTTGTAACATTGGATGAAGTAGAACGCGAATTGCACCCAGAAGACCTGATGATCTGTGATGCAGAAAAGCCGATGTGCATCGCGGGGGTCTTTGGGGGCATACATTCTGGCGTTACCAATGACACCACGGCCATCTTCTTGGAAAGTGCCTATTTTGATCCTGTGTCGATTCGAAAAACGGCCAAACGACATGGTCTGAGTACCGATGCATCCTTTCGGTTTGAAAGGGGCATCGATATAAATCTTACCGAATATGCACTTAAAAGGGCCGCATTGCTCATTAAAGAAATTGCCGGGGGCGAAATCAGTTCAGACCTTATTGACCTTTATCCCAAGAAGACCGAGGACAACCAGGTATTTTTAAGATTCGAGAAAATCGACAACCTCATTGGTGAAGAAATTCCCAGAGACACCATTAAATCAATTTTGGCCTCATTGGAAATAAAGGTCAACAATGTTACTGAATCAGGTCTTGGCCTTACCATACCGTCTTACCGAACCGATGTCGAGCGTGAAGTTGATGTAATCGAGGAAATTTTAAGGGTTTATGGATATAACAACATCGGTATAAAAGAAAAACTCACCTCTTCGATCATCAAAAGTTCAAAATATGACAACCACCGTTTGCAGAAGATCATCGGTGATGTTTTGACCAATATGGGATTCTATGAGATCATGACCAATAGCCTTGTGGCTGCTGGGACCGTGGATTACATACAAGCCGGCCAGCCGGTTGAAATGCTCAACCCCCTGAGTGCCGACCTGTCGGTATTACGGCCCACCATGATCTATTCGGGCCTACAGGCCATCGAATACAACAGCAACCGCCAACAACACAATCTACGATTTTTCGAATTCGGAAAAACCTATCACAAAACTGCGAAAGGCCAAACAGAACAACAACATTTGGCCCTTTATTTGACAGGCAACCGGTATGGAAGCACGTGGACACAAGCAGAGGCTAAAAGCGATTTCTTTTTCTTGAAGGGAATCGTGGAGGCCATTCTCGAACGATTGGGATTTCAGCAGTTGCAGGCAGTGCCCCCTACCACAGAAAACCTTTCTGAGGGCCTTACCTTTAAAGCCGACAATGTTGAATTGGTAACCTTTGGCACGCTCAAAGACGCAATACTGGAGCACTTTGATTTAAAGCAAGAGGTGTTGTTTGCCGATTTTGATTGGGACACTATCTTACAAAAACTGCCGAAAAAGCAGATCACGTTTAAGGGCATCCCCAAATTTCCTGCCGTGAAAAGGGATTTGGCCTTGTTGCTGGACGAAGGCATTGCATTTGATAAAATTTATCAGTTGGCCCTTAATACAGAAAAAAAGTTGCTTAAGGAAGTGGCGCTTTTTGATGTGTACAAAGGAAAAAATATTCCAGCTGGCAAAAAATCGTATGCCGTTAGCTTCACCCTTTTGGATGAGAAAAAGACCCTGACCGATAAACATATCGACAAAATCATGGGAAATCTGCAAGAGGTGTTCAAAAAGGAACTGGGGGCCGAGATACGTTAGATTTTTGTGGGCACCACGACATTGTCTATTACGTGAATGATGCCGTTTTGCTGTTTAGAATCAGCTTTGGTAATGGTGGCACGGTTGCCAAAGGCATCGATCAAAACAATATCGGACCCTTTAATGGTGGCAAATAGCTTTTTGCCCTGTACGGTGGTAAAGGTAGCTCTTCCCTCCCCGCGGCAGAGTGCCAACAAAATTTTGGAAGCGGATATCTCACCGGCCACAATATGGTAGGTCAATAATGCTTTCAAGGCCTTTTTATTCTCGGGCCGAAGCAATTCGTCAATTTTTTCTTCCGACAATTTTGAAAAGGCCTTATCAGACGGAGCAAAAATCGTGAAGGGCCCTTGCCCATCGAGCACGCAGTCGAGGTCTGCTGCCTTCAAGGCCGCTGTCAAAATTCTATGCTCTTTCGAGGACGAGGCGCTCTCAAGCAATGTTTTTTCAGAGGTTAGATAAACGTGTGCAGGTATGGCCGAAAGCACCGGTTTTTGGGCGGTAACACATAAGGTAAGTAGGCAAAATACAGTCAAAAAGACCGTAAGATGTGGGCTTCTCATGGGGGACGAGGGGCTATAATGTTCTTAAAATACTATGTTGATTTTGAGAGCATTCCATCTATTGTATCGATGAAATACGCAAAACTTCGACAAGATAACATTTTCGCTCAATTTTATACTTTGCGGCCCTTACCTTTTATAGAAATTAACAAAATGTTAACATTTTGTTGGGTCTTTCTCCCCTTCCATCCGAGACATCATTTTATTATTTTTGATAACCGCTATGAAAAAGAAACAATATGCTTTTGAAAAGAACGA
>MDTD01055853.1_pt1 | contig 12275 bp, 14 predicted proteins | sample 811221 | NCBI WGS metagenome assembly MDTD01 (sample SAMN05326646, study PRJNA326480) | marine metagenome | isolation source: seawater | place: Pacific Ocean: South West | collected 2011 | reverse complement strand
TACCAACATAAACGGTACAACCGATTTCTTTCAAAAGTCTGCTGATCCATGGAGAATGAGTTCCAGCTTCAATGGCTACAGTGGCATCACGATATCTGGAGAAAAAATTTCTAAGAGATAGTTCTGTGTTGCGAATGGTTTTCATCTCAATCTCTTTACCTTTTTCATCCATTGCAACGACCAAATGGTTTTGATCTCCCAAATCCATTCCGACTGTGATCTTGTTATTCATGGCTGGCCCCTCCCTGTATTTAGTTTTCCTTTTCCGTGGATGATACCACGGCGGGTTCCAGCCTTCTCATCCTATCTGTAACTCCAGACCATTTTCCAAACTAAAACCCTCCCTCAGAATTGGGAATTGCCTGAGCACTGGAAGAATAAGTGAATGCCTTTATTGATATTCCTGTCGGTGATACATGATAGACTTATGTTGCGAGTGGCCTTAACTCCTTGATTTTTAAACAGATTTCAGAGCCGGCCTATGCAAATCAATATCATTTTTGATTTCAGTAGGTTACGAGAGGTTTTGATAACTTTCAAAGCAACTGGCAACATAATGTTTTGTTTTACTACACACCTCTCCATGACTAGCAAATGCCGTTTCATTGGATTACAAACTGTCAAGCCAGGCAAGTGTTTCAGCACTATTTTCCCAATCAATCAGCTCATCGACTTTCTTTTCGTGACGTATTTTCGATTTTGTGTATTCAATGAACTTATTCTGGATCTCCCGTTTCCTGGACAGGTCAAGTTGCAGATAGCTCATTGTTGATTCGATGCTTTGGTGGCCAAGACGATTTTTAATATCTGATACCGGCGCCCCTGAAGTTACCATATTGACGGCGCACGAGTGCCTGAAGCAATGAGCCGGCCTCAGGCCTTTCAGCCGCTTTTCAGGCAACGTCTTGGTTAGATATTTTCGGCAGATCCTATTGATACCGTGCCGGGTCATTTCCCGCTTCCGCTGATTGATAAACAACCGATGTGCATACGTGCGGATGGGGTCAACCCGGTGATTGATGATGTAATCCGAGATCAAAGATGCGGTTTTAGGCCATAGATTAATCAACCGATATCGGTTCCCTTTACCCAGAACCACAATGGTTTTATTTGCAGGGTCAAAATAATCAAGCTCCAGCGTGGCAACTTCACTGGCCCGGGCGCCAGAGTCGTAAAGAAGATGAAGGATGGTAAAATCGCGCATGCCCTCTTTCTTTTTAAAGTCCACGGCACCGAAGACTGCCATGATCTCTTCGGGATACAAAAATCCCATCAGTTTTTTCTGCGCCTTTTTTTGCGGGATGGTCAGGATGACTTCTGCAATCTGTTTTTTATCCGGATGCATGAACCGGATCATCTTTGCCAATGATTTGATCACAGCCAGTCGATTGTTTCGGGTTTGAACAGTATTTTTCCGATGGGATTCCAGGTGGTGAAGAAAAGCCAGCACGCCATCGACAGTTAAGTGTTCGATTGTCAGTGACTTGACCTTTACTGAGTAATGTCCGGCCAAAAAATGCAGTAACAAAGAAAATGTCTGCCGGTACGTCTTGATGCTTTGTTCACTGGTCCCCTTTATCCAGGGCAGGTATTCATGAAAATACTGATGCAAACAGGTGGACAGTCTCATGCACCCTCGCTCTTCAACATTGAAAAATCGAACATCTGACGGCGGTGTTCAGCATCCAGCACCCTCAGGTATTTGGTTGTATATTTATATTCGCTGTGCCCCATGTAAGCGGCCAGAACCGGTAAGGCATTTTGGGGAGACTTCCCCTGCTGTTTAATCCGTTTCAGCGTATTTACGGCAAATGAATGACGCAGGCTATGATGCGTGGGCGCACAAAAATTCGTGGTGCCAATTATTTTTTTAGATCGATCAAAACCAAGTTGATTTAAAGCCCGATTAAACCTGCGAGACAATGCCATCCGTGAATAACCAGTTTGATCTTTTCTCACAAGGAGCAAAGGACTCTCGTCATTTTCGATTAATACACGCTGAACACTCATCAGATTGTTTATTTCACAGGCAACAGTTCCTGGTATGGGGATCAATCGATCTTTTTTAAATTTTGTCCTCTCGATATAAATCGTCCTCTCTTCGGACCTGTAATTGGCTTTCTGCAAATTTATTGCTTCAGATATTCTCAATCCGCATCGGGCCATCAACAAAAAGGCGATATAGACACTAAAATCATCCAGATAATATGCTCCGGTTATGCGTATCATCTTGCTCAACGTATTCAAAAGCAAGTCTGTTTCTTCTGGAGAAAAAATAAAAGGAACAATTTGATTTTCCGGCAGCTCTGTAATTTCCTGTAAGGGATTTTCCTGGATCAGATCTCCTCGAATCAGATAGTTGAAAAACATTTTGAACGTTCGAAAATATGTATTTATGGAGCGATTTTCACAAGTAAGATTTGTTCGGAACCGGATAAAGAACAAGGGGTCAAATGATGTCCAAGTGGCTTTTTTCTCAATCAGATGCCGATCCAGGACCCTGAGACTGCATAACAGCATCTTATCTGAATATCCCAACTGAAGACGGTATTCGATAAAATCCTCCATCTGTACGGCCAGAAAGCTTTTAAAGCGTTTCATCAAGGATAATCTCCCGCATAAGGTTGATATGAATGCTCAGATACTTTTGAGTTGACCCGATACTTTTATGGCCCATCATTTCTTTGATTTCATAAATGGACGCACCGGACTCCAGCAAACTCTGGGCGTAAGAGTGACGCAGCCAGTAAATGCTTGACGGCAAATTGCTGTCATGCATTAATTCACTGGTATCACGGGAGATATCATGGCTGGTTGCAGGTTTATAAGGTGGTATTAACTGCAAAAACAGGATTCGTAACTTGCTTTCAGGCCTCCCGCCAACGATATAAGCGGTGATGGCTTTGATAACATTGTCTGGAGCAGGAAGATGAGCCGGACTGTAATTCTTTCTCGAACGGATGAAAATTTCCTTTTGCTTGAATGAGATGTCATCCAGGGTAAGCGAACTGATTTCTCCGGGCCTCAATCCCAAGTAATACGCCAGGTGTATAGCCGCATAAATACGGAGTTCTTTTGCTTTTGATAGATCCATGAACTTAAACAACCTCTGCACTTCATGGGGACGCAGAAATTTCGGCGGTTTTGATCGTGCAAACTCCGGAGGGCTTACCACCAAAGCGGAGAGATCTTTTTTGATGTGCCCGTTCCGGTAAATGTATTTTAAAAATTGTCGAAGATATGACCGATTCGATCTGGCTGAGCCAGTAGAATAATTGGTATTATACAAAGCCAAAAATCGATCAACCTGTTGGATGGATATTCCCTTCAAAAGGGTGCCCGATTTTTGAAGATAAACATCCCAACTTACCAGTATCTGTCGCATCCTTTCAATATTTCCCTCAGAACGGACTTGATGTCTGTAATAATCCAGATACAATTGAAAAATTTCTGGCAACGAATGGCCAGGGGGCGGCATCAATTCTTCCGGCACTCGACATCGTATACGCGCTGTTGCCGAGTCAAGCGTCATGATCAATTGCTCTTGAACTTAAGATTTTCTGAAGATATTTAACACTGTCGACAAAGCCAATGCTGCGGGAGATCATTACGAGATCTATGGTGTTAAAACTCCTTTCGCATCGAAAACACCTGCTCAGATTTGTTATGGGATTAACGGCTGTCTGGAACTCATTGCATAAAGGACATAGGAAGCGGAATACGCCCTCGCTGATTTTGGCTGGAATCCCCAGTTTTGTTTCGATCAACACATCAATGGGTATTGAATTTCGTAGTTCATAAAGTTCCGTTGAAGAAAATCGTTTGCCCATGTTGACACCTCTTTTTTCTCGTCAGTTGTTTCAGAATATCTGGTGTCAATTTTACAGTTTCCTGATCCGCGGTATCAATAATCTCTTGTAACGCAATTTTGTTAAGGTGGGTATCAAAGCCAATAAAGACAAGGGTTTTGGCCGATATCAAATCTTGTAACGGCAATTGAGGTAAATCTATCGAAAAACCTTTACCAGCAATGGCTTTGCCCGTTTTCATCTCTTGTAACGTATCTTCAATTAAAGAGGACTTTTTTAAGGGTTTCCTGCGCTTCCAATATCCGGGATTTTCTCGGCGCCATTCCTGAACACGGGCCACATTTTCTGGGCCTGAGAAATAATCCCGGTTCTTATGTTTATTCAGCCATTTTTGCTGACTGTATTTTTTGCTGGCCGCTTTGCATTCTGGTTTAATGCAGAACTTTTGTCTTTTTAAGTGTCGGGGATCCGGTTTGTACAACTCCTGGCAGTTTTTGCACCTGCGCTGTCGGGTTCGCTTCCTCATAGACCTGATACCTCCTCAGATCTATGATAAACTTTTCCAGAAGGTGGCGGGGTAGTATTTTAAAAAATAGGGGCGGGGTTCCGCTGGTTCAGGCGGGGTAAAACTCGCTACAAAAAAAACTCGCTACATAAATAGACATATTCCGTGGTTTCCATTTACTTCAATACTTTACTGAAAAACCGATTTATCCTAGCCAAGAAACATCATGAATACTGCTGAGTTTTTGGATAAAATAATCGCACATAAGATTATCGTTTAGGATAATTACACTTGGCTTAAGCCAAGTGAATTTTAATTACTACCAATTCTTCCCTTTAAAAATTATTGAGCTCATTTTTTATACTGAAGTCTTTTTTAACCCAAAGGACTTTGTTTACTTTTCATTTTTTTCAGAATAATTGGGATGAAAAATGAAAAAACAAAAAGTAGGAGAGAAAAAAAGACTTTCCAACTAAGCAATTCCTCCCAACGCCCGCCTGTCCAAACGTCTTTAAGCGTCCCTACAAAAAACATGAAGATAAACGTACCCACCAGGATACCAAGACCTGTTCCTGCAACATAGTCCCAAAACCGTACCTTGGTAAGCCCCATTCCAAAATTCATTGGGGTGAAGGGGAAATAAATCAGTCTCAGGTAAAGAACCGTAGCAAATCCGTTTCGTTCAATGGCGTCATCGTACCGATCAAGTCTTTCTCCGATTAACGAAGCGGTGAACTCTCTTCCCAAATAACGTCCAATGAGAAATGATAGCATGGCCCCAGTCATGGCTCCCACCCAGACATATAAAAATCCCAACCATGTTCCGAAAAACAAAGCACCCATAGCCCCCAGCACCGTACCGGGAACGAACAGGCAAATCCCTATGGCATAAATCACCATAAATACAATAGGGGCCAATATACCAGCTTTTTGCAGGAAATAACCAAATTTATCAGCTTCAAAGAATTCTTTTATGGGTGTAAAACGAACAAGAATCACTGCTAAAACAATAAATCCTGCGAGAATGGAGACCTTTAAAACTGCCCTTTTATTAATTTTGGTCGATGGCATTAATCATTCCATTTTATCATGTACGCGAATTAAACTTTGGTTACAGATTTTGAGCATTAATGCCTGAATATACAGCTTTACACATTCCAGACACCCCACCTTTTATCCCTAATGGGTTTCTTAACCCATCTGTTTTCGAAAGACTAAGGATGTACTCTTCAGATGAGACTAGTGCCATATATAACTTTTTAAGATCGCTGTCTGGGATTATCCTGAACAACCACCCGTCACCATAAGGATTCTCAACTATTAACGATGGATTTTCCTTAATGATCTTATTGTATTGAATAGTGCCGCCAACCGGGACATCAAGATATAAAATTTTTCCTGTAATGGCGAAAATCACAGAATCGCCAGGTTTGACAATTGTTCCATCGCTGACCAGGGTTTCAATATCTTTGACACCACCCATGAGAACCAATGCCGGTTGAGTGAGGCCAAAAACAATGCTTTTATCTGATTTTTTAGCCCAAAGTCCCTGTTTTATCTGGTAGCGAAGATCTTCGGGTACTTCTACTTGTTTGCCTAAATAAGATTCTAAAATTGTCATACTCTTTATTCTCCATCAGAAAATTAATGATCCTTTTGGGTTTATTTATTAAACAATTTTGTAAAAAATCCCTTTTTCCCTTTTTCAGGATGTGACAAGCTCAGCTGTTTGCAGATTGCCACTTCCAAGTCATACTGATCCACATCCGTACCTTCAGTTATAATTTCATCCCCCACCATCACAGCCGGTGCAACTGGCAGATCCAAATCAAAGTATTCATCTGTATTGTAGTCTGCCTTAGGTTTTGACGTGACTTTAATCTCAATATCGTATTTCTGGCCCAGACCGGGCATCATCTTTTTAAAGTGTTTTCAGGGTTTACCATTGGGTTCATTTAAAAAAAAATGCACTTCAAGCATCTGTTTTCTCCTTATGAATGTAAAAAAAATTATTGTGTTTTTGCTTTATTCAGTCTTTTCAAAAACTGATCCGGCGGTTCAAAATCAACAAGCCGCAAAGATTCCATTTCATTACCACTGCTGTCCAGAAAGACAATGGTAGGGACACCTTTGATCTGGTATTTTTCCAGCAACTTAGCATACTGGGGGTTCCCTTTGCGGGTCAGGTCTACTTTGATAAGGTTAAACTCCTTTTCCAACAGATCAATTACCCGTTTGTCATGGAAAGTGATATCATCCAACTCTCTGCAAGGGCTGCACCACTGGGCTGAGAAATCAATGATTACGGTTTTGTCCTGATTGTCAGCAAATTGCAGTAGGTGCTCATCATAACTCTGAAATGTTGCACCCGGACCTTTAGTGATAAACATACCCATGGTGATAATTGAAAATAGGATCGCCGCTAAAGACACGGTTAACTTGATCCAGTCGAATGCTTTAAAAGCGGCTTTTGTTCTGTCGATCCATCCCAGGTGTAGACCCGCCAGGATGCCGATACCTGCAAAAATGAATGTTACAGCTGTTTTTGACACAAGAGGCTGGATAAAATATGCTGCCATACCAACCAGCACCCAGCCCATACTTTTTCTGACCCACAGCATCCATTCTCCTGAACGGGGCAGCCGCTGAATGTTCCCGGAAAATATCGCCAGGATAAAAAACGGCAGTCCAAGCCCCATGCTCAGAGTGAAAAATATGATAAATCCAAGCCAGGGGCTGCCCATAGATGCTACCCATGTAAGAAGCCCAAGCACAAAAGGGCCAATGCATGGAGCGGCGACGATTCCCATCATTAATCCCATGAACAACGATCCCAGGTATCCAGTTGTTCTTGAGGTGGTCGCCTTCTGCATCAATATGTAAGGCACCCGTATTTCCCAGAAACCAAACAGACTTAAAGCCAGGGAAATCAACAAGACCGAGATAATTATCAGGACGACGGGATTTTGAAGCAATGCCCCCATAAGACCGCCTGTCAAAGCGGCTACCATTCCCAGGATTGAATTGGTCACAGCGATACCGGTCACATAACTTGCCGCATGCTTAACTGTGCTTCCGTTAGCGCTTCGACCACCGAAATATGAAATGGTAATTGGAATAAGGGGGTAAACACATGGTGTCAGGTTCAAGGCTATACCGCCGACAAAAATGCCTAATAAAGTCCAGATCATACCCCAACCGTGTAAAGGACCATATTCAGGATTGGAAATCGGGCTCGGGGGGGTTAGACTTGCTGATTCTGTTGAACTGCTTTGATTGGGTAACCCCTTAGCCTGCCATTCCGGGAATCCCAAAGGATCTCTATATACATTTTTATAACCAAGTTTTACAGCCACACGGGCTGCCGAGTCACTGCGGACTCATGCAAGCCCCGCTCAGTAAAAAATAATGGTCTTGTCCTTGTCAGGTCCGAGAAACTGTTCAAGCGCTGACCGTTTCTGCCAACGGGAAAGCCACGTGGGTTCCATGGGAAAATTTAACGCACCTTCAATATGGCCAGCCCTGTATTCCCATTCCTGTCTGGTATCAATGATGAGAAGGTTTTTATCTGGATCAGAAAACAGTTTCCATAGTTCATCTGTCGAAATTAAGCTGTAATTTCCAGCTGCTGCTTCATTTTTTACATCCTTCCAAGTGGCTTCTTTTGGGGTTACTGTCCGGTTGGTAAACCAAAGTGCACTTATCGATAAAAGGATCACTATTAGTGAAATAGAGTTTTTCTGGATTGTTTTCAAAGGATTCTCCTTTTAATGATTCAACTACTGGCCGGATGCAAGAGGAAGTCCCAAAGCACTCCAGTCCTGAACCCCTTCTTCAAGACGGACTGCATGATAGCCTTTTCGGTTCAGTTCCTCGACAGCTTCGACGGAAAGCACACAATAAGGTCCTCTGCAGTAAGCGACAATTTCTTTGTCTTTGGGTAATTTAGACAGCATGAGCCCCAGATCTTTGAGTGGAACAGATATGGCACCGGCGATGTGATTCGCCATAAATTCTTCCGGCGGACGGACATCAAGTAAGATGACATCTTGATTTTGTATTCTTTCAATCAATGCATCCCTGTCCACTGGTTCCATGCCTTTTTTCCCATCCAGATAATTTTTCTTGATATGCTCGATTTCAACAATCCTGTTTTCAGCAATCTTTCGCATGGCAAAGAAAAATTCACATACCATTGGGGCGGGACGGTAAAAAACATACAATCCCTTTTTTTCCTGCTCCACCAGACGGCAGTTTTTTAAAACCTGTAAATGCTGGGAAGTGTTTGCAACGGTCAGCGCCGTCTCATGGGCCAGCTTTTCTACTGTACGTTCTCCCTGGCAAAGAATATCCAAAAGCTCCAGACGTTTGGGGCTTGATACCGCCTTGCCGATCCTGGAAAACTGTTCATAAATTTCATTTTTAAAGCGTCTGTTAGGATTCATTTCCAAATCATCCTTTCTACTATTCAATAGATTTATTGAATAGTAGAATTATGTAAATTTAAAATTTTGTCAAGAACTTTTCGTCATTTGAATGAAACGAGTTATAATAGAAAATCTATGCAGATATAAGGCTATATGATGTAAAAATCTTTGTTATTACTACTGTTCAGTGATAGGTATAAATAGTGACGACATTTAGTTAACCATTAAAAGGTATTTTATTATGATTGAACAAATGAAAAACAATATCCAGTCCAATTGACCTCCTTCAAACGGCACTGGATTGTGCCGAATTGAACAGGGCAATGAAAGTGAGAGTAATAATCAAACCAATTCTGCTGATAATATTGACGGTATTAGAACAGCAATAAGAAACAAATATGCTGAAGTATCCGTCTCTGCTGATGGAAAATTTCAATATCCGACAGGTGATGAAGGCGCTATTTCTCTGAAATATGATCAGGAGATCATCAAAAGTGCGTCCCATAGCCTTATTGAATCATTTTGTGGTGTCGGCAATCCATTTTCTTTAGGCAATATCAGAAACGGTGATGTTGTTTTAGACGTCGGTTGCGGAGCAGGATTTGATATGTTTGTTGCAAACCGTTTAGTCGGAAAAAACGGAAAAGTTTGTGGAATAGATTTAACAGATCAGATGGTTGAGAAATCAAATAAAAATTTCACTGAAGCAGGAATTAAAAACTTTGAAATCAAAAAAGTTGATTCAGAGAACATACCATACGAAGATAGGACCTTTGATCTCGTTATATCAAACGGCGTCATTAATCTATCCCCCCACAAAAATAAATTATTTGAAGAAATATACCGAGTGCTTAAGCCCGGAGGGCACCTTCAATTTGCAGATGTGGTTCTAAATAAAGAGTTGCCGCCACATTTATCAGGAAGCATGGAAGCATGGTCGCAGTGAATTGGTGGGACGATCCCTGTAGGGGATCAATTAAAGCTATTGGAAAAGGCCGGATTTGTAAATGTCGAGTATTTGGGAGAAACAGGTTTTCACACGTCACAGTATACTGTAGGAGCATTGTTCAAGGGAAAAAAATCGGATTGAATTTGAATGAGATTCGTTTACCTGAAATGAGTAAAGCGAAGGTGTTGACTTATGGTATTATCAGTCGCATGACCATCATTAAAATAGTATTGAATAACAAAAGTAGTTTGCCTGCGGCCTACGAAAAGGTTTGCATGCTCCACAGCGTTAAACCATAGAGATCTACGGTTGCATCCACGAGTCAGTAAGGCAGGCTATTGAGTATACTAATCAGCACAACATACCAGGCAGGGCTATCGCATTTAGATTTTTAAAATGAATCAGATACCCGGCCCCAAAACCGATCTCGCCATAACAGACTGATATTTATATAAATTTTTACCTAGACATATAGCCTTGTTTGTGATAAGTATTGGCAATAATATTAAGGAGTTGCCAATGACTGAAAAAACACTGGATTCATTTTTCAATAACATTCAGGACCCAAGACATCATAACAAGCGTCACAATCTGATTGATGTCATCTTCGTAGCTATCTGTGCTGTTGTTGCAGGGGCTGATACATATGAGCAGATTGAAAACTTTGGAAAAAAGCGTAAACGGTGGCTGGATAAATTTTTAGAACTGCCCCATGGAATCCCTTCTCACGATACCTTTGGAAGAATATTTGAAAAAATGATTCCCAATGAATTTCAAAACAGTTTCATGCGTTGGATAGAATCTGTGGCTGATATTACTAAAGGGCAAGTCATTGCCATAGATGGAAAAACACTGAGACGCTCACACGACAAATCCAATGACAAAAAAGCTATTCATATGATCAGCGCGTGGGCCAGTGAGAACCAGGTGGTATTAGGACAATTAAAAACAGAGGAAAAATCAAATGAAATCACTGCCATCCCCAAGCTCTTAAAGCTATTAGATATTTCAGGGTGTATTTTAACCATTGATGCCATGGGAACTCAGAAGAAAATAGCGAAAACGATTGTAGATAGAAAAGCAGATTATATCCTCGCCCTGAAAGAGAATCAAAAAACACTTCATGATGATGTACAGCTTTTTTTTAATGATTTGGAGGACATGAGAAAACAGGGATATATGATCAAGGAGGAAACAACAGTCAATGACGGACATGGCCGAATTGAAACCCGTAAAACAGTGGTAACCTCGGATATAGATTGGTTGCAGGACCGGGATGGGTGGTCCGGTCTGAAAAGTATCGGTATGATAGAAAGTACCCGTGAAATCAATGGTGAGGGTAGCAATGAAAGACGGTATTACATTTCCAGCCTTGACTGTGAAGCCAAAGCTTTTGGCAATGCTGTACGAAATCACTGGGGAATAGAAAACTCTGTACATTGGGTTCTCGATATTGGATTCCGTGAGGATGAAAGCCGTGTAAGAAAAGGTCATTCTCCGGAAAACTTTGCTGCGATTCGTCACATAGCTTTGAATCTGCTGAGAAAGAATAAATCATTCAAAGGCAGTGTTAAGACCAAACGGCTTAACGCGGCAATGGATCTGAAGTATCTGGAGGAAGTCATGTTCGGATGACGGAATGGGCCAGCAAGTCGATAGGCACTTTGGCTAAGTTACTTGCGTTGGCCCTGGCATACCAGGTTGAAAATATTGACAAACAGTTCTCCCGATGGTACATAAGCTGGGTCCCAGGACAACCCCTCTCCGGCCCGGGCTGATGCCGATCTGAAGAAGATAGTCGCCGTGAAGCGCCCTGGGTTAGTTGAGACCCTATAGCCATAACCAGGAGGGGTCTCTTTCTTTTTTGGTCTACAAACCCCTTGAATTGATCATCCTGCGGAGCAAGTATATTCCGGGAACTGGGCCACACAAAGGATGTCTCTTTTTCCCTTGGGATTGGGCGAGTGAAGCTCTCAGGAGTCAGCTTTTTCAGCAAAGCGAATACATTTTCTTTAGATTTATAAGAAATGCCCCCCGGTGACTAAAAAGCAATGCGGCTTGCATAACACCTTATTCGACTACCACTAAAAGAATTAATTGCGTAGTATCTCCGATTTGTAGGAAGGGCCTGAGTACATAATTTATGTACTAAATAGTTCATGTTTATTGGGTCCATAAATTATGTACTTTGGGTTTCAGATAGATTTTTTGAAATCCTGACTAAAGATAGATATTAGAAGGAAGGGCAGGTAAAATAATGAGGTCACCAGTTTATGATTAAACTCCACATAGGAGCGGGGCTGCGGAACATAGAAACGTTAATGAAAGTGCAATGACATTTGGGTCGCCCAAAATCATATGATCAACGACAAATATTTTTTTCCTTCAACGACAATTAAAACCCCCGTTCTCTGGCCTATCTAACTGCTTAATTTCATATAATAATTCTTGCAAAATAAATTTTATCATGCTTTTTAAGACCATCCTCCGGAGGATAAGGCTATGCTGGAGAGCAACCTGAGCGCCGAGAAGGTGACCGAAGTATGAGAGGCCGTATTTATCAGATGCGGCCTTTCGCTTTTTGC
>MDTD01149713.1_pt1 | contig 12276 bp, 8 predicted proteins | sample 811221 | NCBI WGS metagenome assembly MDTD01 (sample SAMN05326646, study PRJNA326480) | marine metagenome | isolation source: seawater | place: Pacific Ocean: South West | collected 2011 | reverse complement strand
GTGTGCGATCCTCTCTCAGCCAATTCATATACTATAACCGATATGCTGGGTAAAAAACACCTCTTTGGAATTGTTTCTACGCAACAAACGGAAATAACAACGTCCTCTCTTTCTTCTGGCACCTATCTTTTAAGCGTGGTGAAAAAAGACCAGAGTCTTAAGCATAAAAAGTTTATTATTAAATAGTCTATAAAAGGTTGTCTGGATTATATGTTCACGTACCATTTTGTTCTAAAAAATGTTCGTATTGTGATTTTCACTTCTCTACAAGCTTTGAGTCGTATAGGAAAGAAATGATTCGAGCTATTTCAGAAGAAATTAGTGCTAGAAAAAACGAACTTAAAAACCCTCTTGGTAGTATTTATTTTGGTGGTGGCACACCAAGCCTTTTAAATAAAAAAGAACTTTCTGTTGTTTTGAACAGTGTTTATAAAAACTTTTCTGTTTGTGATGACGTCGAGGTCACTTTGGAAGCAAATCCAGAAAATGTTTCTTTTCAAAACGCTTATAATTGGAAACAATTAGGTTTCAACCGGTTGAGTATCGGTTTACAGTCCTTTAAAAAAGAAGATCTTACTTGGATGAATAGAAACCACTCTTCAGAAGAAGGGTTGGCTTGTGTGGAGACGGTAAAAAAGGTTGGCTTCAATAATGTTTCGGTTGACCTTATGTATGGTCTCCCTGGTTTATCGGCATCAGAGTGGTTGTCTTTTCTCGAAAAAGTAAGGTCCTTGGATGTACAGCACCTTTCTGCGTATTGTTTAACGATAGAAGATAAAACAAAGCTAAAACAGGATATTAAAAAAGGGAAGATAATACCTCTTCCTGAGGAGGATCAGGTGGAACAATTTAAAACGCTTGTTTCTTTTTTAAAAAACTGTGGTTTTGAACAATATGAGGTTTCTAATTTTGCTAAAAACATGTGCTATTCTAAACATAATTCATCTTACTGGAAAGGACTTTCTTTTATAGGTGTTGGGCCCTCTGCCCACTCTTTTGATGGAAAAAAACGCAGGTGGAATATCGCAAACAATAAAGCTTATTTACTAGGTAAAAATAAAGAGTGGTACACTGAGGAGGTGCTTTCAAATGATGCAATATGGAATGAGTTGTTTTTAACAGGTTTAAGAACCATGTGGGGGGTTTCAAAAAAGCAAATAAGCGCTCTAGGGGGGTTTGTTGCTTCTGAAAAAACAGAGCTTCTTTCTTTTCAAAACAGAGGGTTTATCAATGAAAAAAACAACGCTTTTGTCCTCACAAATAAAGGAATGCTTTTTGCCGATGGAATAAGTAAATCATTCTTTCGAGTTTCATAAATAAAATACTCCTGACACTTTTCTTTGTTTTTTTATAGAATCAACGTAAATGGCGTTTATTTTTATTTCTTTACCTTTTGCTTGTTTCATAATAAATCCTATTGCTTGTTGAGTTGTTTCATGGCTTTTTATAGTTATCGTTTCTTTGTTTGCGATTATTGTGTATTCTTCTATTCGAAATGTCGTTTCGGGAATAGTTTCCTTTATTCCTACTTTTAAATCCATATTTTTTGGGTCTATTTTTTCACCTGGTGATGATGATCCTACAAACAAAATCGTTTCAGGAAAAGGAATTATTTTAAACTCAAATTTATCGATAAACACCTTTTCTATAAATCCATCTGGATGTGTAAGGTGTTTACTTATATTTAGCTTTCCTCTATTACGAGTAACGGTATCTAACACTTCAATGTAATATTTTGCATTTTCGTGGCTATTTTGATCAGGAATTATTTTTATAGAACCATCAAAACACAGGGGTGTTCCCGTATTCTCAACATTATTATTGTTTATCTCGAAACTATTGGTGTACCCCTTGTAAAACAGGGCTAAAGTATCTTTATTGAATAAATATCCTTGAGCCGCTGAAACAAAAGGTAAAAGAAAGAAAATAAACAGTTTTGATTTGAGTATTAACATGATATTTTATTCACTCTTCTTTCGTGTCTTCCTCCTTCAAAATCTGTTTTTAAGAATGCTTCTATAATTTTTTTTGCTTTTTCTGTTTCAATAAACCTTGCGGGTAAAGAAACAATATTTGCATCATTATGTTGACGAGCTAACAGCGCTATTTCTTCTGTCCAACAGAGAGCTGCCCTTATTCCTTGGTGTTTGTTAGCGGACATACTTATTCCATTACCAGAACCGCAAATTAAAATACCATGAGACTCATTTTGCTCGACATATTCCGCTACTGGATGGGCATAGTCTGGATAATCTATGCTTTCCTCAGATGGGCAACCAAAATCAACTACTTCTAATCCTTTTTTGTTTAATTCTTCTTTTAAAATCTCTTTTAATTGATATCCCGCATGATCTGATCCTATGGCTATTTTCTTTTTCATACTTTAAAGATATTTATTATTTGGTTTCGTTAATTATTGGTTGATAAATATCTATTTCTTTTTTTGCTTTTGTTAAGTATTATTTTAACCAAAACATTTTTCTATTAAAACTAAATTTTTTAGGTTTTTTATTTTTGTTTTTCCTTATGTTATAAACATAAAGTTTATTAACAATCTTCTTTTTTTTTTAACACTTTCATTTTTTGTATTTATGCTGTATAATGTTAATTCTCTTTAAATTAGGTTCTTAATACCTGTAATATTGTTGATTACTTTGGTTATAATGTTGATTACTTATAAATTTATATTTCCTTAGTTTTTTATACACATATTAACAGCCTTAATAATAGTATTAAATTCTTTTTAAAAAATTAAATAATAATATATTAAATGTGTGGGTTTGTTAATTCTTTAAAATAAAATGACAGCATATAATTCCATATTGGATAAGATTGAACATTTTATTCGAACATATTATAAAAATCAACTAATTAAAGGTTTCCTTTTATTAATTATGGTTTTTGTTATTTCTCTTTGTCTTGTTTCTTCATTTGAATATTTCGGAAAATTCAACAGTGGTGTAAGGTTTTTTTTATTGGTTTCTTTTACCCTATTAAATACATGGATTATTTTTAATTTTACAATTATTCCTGTTCTGAAATTATTTAAATTAAGAAAAGGAATGTCTCCCATTGAAGCTTCTAAAATTATTGGTGATTTTTTCCCCGAAATATCAGATAAATTAACCAATGTTTTGCAGTTACATAATGATATAGATACAAGTTCGAGTGATACCGATTTGTTAGAAGCCGGAGTCAATCAAAAGATCAAACAGATTGGAGTTTTCACCTTTAATAATGCCATTGACTATACATTAACAAAGAAGTATATTAAGTACACTATCCCTTTTGTTTTTATGTTTTTATTATTGGTTTTTTATACACCTAGTTTATTTACACAAGGTTCTTTTAGAATACTAAATTTTACTCAGGAGTTTAAAGAAAAAGTGCCGTTTACTTTTAATTTGAATAACACATCATTAACTATAAATGAAGGCGAAGATTTAATTGTAGAATTAGTTTTAAAAGGAAAAAATTACCCAGATCAAGTATTTGTTTCTTCGGATAATGGTTCTTTTTTAATGGTAAAAAAATCTAAAAATGTATTTCATACCATTATTAAAAAACCAGTTAACAAAAGCGAGTTTTACTTTTATACTTCCAAACATAAAAGTCGAGAATATCAAATAAATGTTTTAGGTAAGAGTATTTTAGGTAAACTTGACGCAAATATTGTTTATCCTGAATATATTGGGATTCCTAATAAAACAATACATAATGCCACCGATTTATCCATTCCTGAAGGAAGCTTGGTAGTCTGGAAAGGCTTAACTAAAAATACCAGTTCTGTCTCTGTGGTCATGGATACAACATTATTTTATTTTAATAAAAATGGGTTTTCATTTAGAAAAAGAATAAATAAGGCGGCTGAATTAGAGATTACGCTTACTAATGATATCACAAATAAAAAAGACACGATCAATTATGCTTTAAATGTCATTCATGATGAATTTCCTACTATTCAAGTAATTGAGCAAACAGACAGTATTAATTCTTCAGTAAAATATTTTAAAGGAAGCGTATTAGATGATTATGGCTTAAGAGTATTAAAGTTTCATTATGAAATAAAATCAACTTCAGGAGTATTAAAAACACAAGAATTTAATGTAAAGAAAGTAAGTGGAACTAAAAGCAGTTTTGATTTCTCAGTTGATTTTAGTAGAGAGGATATCCAGCTTGAAGATAGAATAAAATATTATTTCACCATCTCTGACAACGACGGTGTAAATGGAAGTAAAACAACAAGAAGTTCTTCTTTTTTTTATGAATTACCTGATTTAAATAAAGTTAATTCAATTAGGGATCAAGAACAAGAAAGTGTTAAAGAAGATTTGAATCATATCATAAATGAAACAAATGAGTTTCAAAAAGAACTGGAAGAATTAAATAAAAAATTAAAAAATAATACCACACAGAGATGGAATAACATCAATGAGCTCAATGAATTAAAAAATAAGCAAAATGATTTATTGAATAAATTACAGGATATACAGAATAAATTAGAAGAGAGTACAAATAAAAAAAACAAACTATCCGAATTAGATAAAGAGCTATTGGAGAAACAAGAACAGATAGAAGAATTATTAAATGAGGTTATGGATGAGGAATTGAAGAAACTTTTGGAAGAATTAGAAAAATTGATAAAAGAAAATAATAAAGAAAAAATAAAAGAAAATTTAGATGAAATTAAGGAGTCCACAGAGGACATGAAAAACCAATTAGACAGAAGTTTAGAAATGTTGAAAAAGCTTCAGTTGAATGAAAAGATAGATGACGTTGAGAATGAATTAAAAAAACTAGCTCAAGAGCAACAAAAAGAGGCAACTAATAAAGAGAAAGACATTGATAAACAAAAACAAATTAATTCGGATTTTCAGAACATAGAGAAAAAAATAGAAGAACTTCAAGAGCTAAATAAAGAGCTAACCAGCCCTATGAATTTAAAAGATACCAAACAGGAGCAACAAGAAATAGCAGAAGAATTATCCAAAGCAGAAGAAGAGATTAGTAAGAACAAAAAAAAGAAATCAACAGAAAGCCAAAAAAACGCTGCTAAACAAATGGAAGAATTAGCAGAAAAATTAAATAGCATGCAGGAATCTTCCAATCAAGAACAGCAAGAGGAAGATATGGAATCCTTGAGGAATATTTTGGAGTCTTTAATTTTATTGAGTCTTGATCAAGAAGAATTGATGGATCAATTTATAAAAGTCAGAATAAACGACCCTGCCTTTAGGAAGTATGGCAGAAAACAAAGAAAAATTAACGACGATACAAAAGTAGTGAAGGATAGTTTAATGGCTTTAGCTAAAAGGCAACCGGCCTTGGGTACTTTTATAGATAAAGAGCTAAATACAATAGACTTTAGCCAGGAACAAACACTAGAAGCTGTAGGTGAAAGAAAACAAAAAATAGTAACAAGAAACCAGCAAATAACAATGACCTCTTATAATAATTTGGCTTTATTGTTAAATGAAGTTTTACAGCAAATGCAAAGTCAAATAAAATCAGAAATGCAAGGAGGAGGATCGTGTAACAAACCTGGAGGGAAAGGACGACCTAAAGCCGGACCAAAAATGAATACAGGAGATATGAAGGAAATGTTGAAAAAACAACTGGACCAAATGAAAAAAGGTATGCAGGATAGAGGAAATAATCAAGGGGGTAAAAAACCAGGCCAAAATAAAGGCAGAAACAGTCAAGGAGGAATCGGCAGTGAGGGTTTAGCAAAAATGGCTGCAGAACAATCAGCTATTAGAAAAAAGTTGGAGCAATTAAGAAATGAACTTAATAAAAAAGGTCAAGGAGAAGGAAACTCATTAAACCCATTAATAGAAGAGCTTAAAGAACAACAAAAAAACATTATTAATAAGAATATAAATAAACAAACGATTAACAGGCAACAGGAGATATTGACGCGTTTGCTTGATAGTGAAAAAGCGCTATTGGAAAGAGGTTTTGAAGAAAAAAGAGAATCTAAAACAGGAAAAAACACAGAAAAAGGAAACAAAATACTATTTGAGGAGTATAACAAAGAGAAATTAAAGCAAATCGAATTATTGCGTTATACTGAACCTTTTTTTAAAAAATATTATAAAGAGAAAGCAGACGAATATTTCGACAAGAATTAAATTGTTTTATTGAATATGAACAAGGAATTTAGCGTTATAGAGTCTCTAAGATTATCTTCCGATTATCAATCCATAGCGACAATCGAAAAACTTATAGATAAGGTTTGTAATAATACAGGTGTGAATGAGGACGCATATGGTAATGTATTAATAGCAGTAACAGAAGCAGTAAATAATGCCATACAACATGGAAACAGGGAGAATGGAAGCCTTCAAATAGACGTATCTGTGTTAGATAGCACAAATAGTATTTGTTTTTCTGTAAGGGACGAAGGCCCTGGTTTTGATTTTAATAATTTACCTGACCCCACAGCCCCAGATAATCTTTTAAAGGAAAACGGTCGAGGAATATTCCTCATGAAAAACTTGGCTGATAAGGTAGAGTTTTTAGGTGAAGGAAATCAGGTCAGCTTATTTTTTAGTAAATGATACGGTTTTTTTATGAAGACTGTGAAGCACGCGGTTTTATCAATGAAAACAACCTTCTAAAAACCACTCAAGTAATTGATAATGAGGGTTTTAAAAAAGGAGATATAGCTGTTATTTTCTGTTCAGACTCCTATTTATTATCCATTAATAAGCAACATTTAAATCATGATTATTATACCGATATCATTACCTTTTCATATGTGGAAGAGGGTGTTATCAGTGGAGATCTATTTATTAGTATTGACCGTGTTTCTGAAAACGCAAGAAAAGAAGAGGTATCAAAAACAAATGAGCTTTCAAGGGTTATGATACATGGGCTTCTACATCTCTGTGGTTATAATGATAAAGAAGAGGATGAGATAAAGGTCATGCGTGAAAAGGAGAAAGAATACTTATCTATGATAGGTTTCACGTGAAACAAGTTTTATTAATCTTACTTTTTGATGTAATTTTGTTCCACGTGAAAAAAATAAAATGCACAATCAATACGATATATTAGTTGTTGGGGCTGGTCATGCTGGATGTGAGGCAGCTTATTGTTCAGCAAAAATGGGAAAAAAGGTTTTATTGTTAACAATGAATATGAATACCATTGCTCAAATGAGTTGTAATCCTGCGATGGGAGGAATAGCTAAAGGACAAATCATACGTGAAATAGATGCTTTAGGAGGAGGAACAGGAAAAATTAGTGATAAAAGTGCAATCCAATTTAGAATGTTAAATAGATCAAAGGGTCCTGCAATGTGGTCTCCACGCACCCAAAATGATCGTCAGGTTTTTTCTACAGAATGGCGTCTTTTACTAGAAAAAACAGAAAACATTGATTTTTGGCAAGACATGTGTACTGGGATTATGGTTGAAGATGGAGAAGTACGAGGGGTTAAAACAGCAATGGGTCTTGATGTTTTTGCTAAGAGCGTTATTTTAACAAATGGAACGTTTTTAAATGGATTAATGCATTTGGGGGAAAAGCAGTTTGGAGGAGGTAGATCTGGGGAGCGGTCATCAATAGGTATAACCGAGCAACTTGTTTCTTTAGGTTTTACCTCAGGAAGAATGAAAACAGGAACTCCACCTCGAGTTGACGGTAGGTCTTTGGATTTCTCAAAAATGGAAGAGCAAAAAGGAGACTTCAAACCATCAAAATTTAGTTTTTCGGATACAAACGCTCTTAAGAAACAACGGTCTTGTTACATAACTTATACAAATAAAGAAACGCATAAAATATTAAAAACAGGATTCAATCGTTCACCAATGTTTAATGGATCAATAAACAGTACAGGCCCAAGATATTGTCCAAGTATAGAGGATAAAATCAACCGATTTGCCGACCGCGACCGTCATCAGATTTTTGTTGAGCCAGAGGGGTGGGAGACTATTGAAATCTACGTAAATGGTTTTAGCACGTCTCTACCAGAAGAAATTCAGTTAAAAGCAATGCGCACGATTCCTGGTTTCGAAAAAGCAAAAATGTTTAGACCTGGATATGCAATTGAATACGACTACTTCCCTCCTACTCAGTTGAAAAAAACGCTTGAAACAAAAAGAATATCAGGGCTTTATTTTGCGGGCCAAATAAATGGAACTACAGGATATGAAGAAGCGGCATGTCAGGGGTTAATAGCAGGAATAAATGCAACACAAAAACTAAACAAAAAAGAACCATTTATATTATCAAGGAGCGAGGCATATATAGGTGTTCTAATAGACGACTTAATTACTAAGGGAACCAATGAGCCATACCGTATGTTTACGAGCAGGGCCGAGTACAGAATATTATTAAGACAAGATAATGCAGATATTAGATTAACCCCAATAGGTTACAAAATAGGACTAGCCAGCGAAGCCTCTTTTTCAAGAGTTCAAAGCAAAATAAAAGGAACTCAACAACTGATAAAAGAACTGAAGAAAATAGGAGTACAACCTAAAACAATAAACCCTTTTTTGGAAAGCAAAGGGTCCTCACCTATTTCTCAACAAGTAAAGCTTTCGACTATTGTAACCAGGCCAAATGTTTCACTATCTGAGCTTATAGAGCTGTCTCCTGAGGCAAAAGCAAAAGCCGTTCAGGCAGATTCTTGTCATAGAGAAATAGTTTCGCAAACAGAAATACAAATGAAATATGAGGGCTATATTGAAAGAGAGCAAGATCAGGCAAATAAAATGAATCGATTAGAAAACGTGATAATTCCAGACGGGATAGAATATAAAAAACTTAAAAGTCTCAGCACAGAAGCCACAGAGAAGTTAACAGAAATAAAACCGAGTACAATCGGTCAGGCTTCAAGAGTTTCTGGTGTATCACCTAGTGATATATCGGTTTTATTGGTTCACCTCGGTAGATAGCCAAAATAAAGCGACCTAAAAGCAAAACAACCTGTTTCGAGAGCTATGGCCTTAAAAAAAGCAAATAAACGCTTAAAACAAAAATATAAGCCTTGTTTTTTTAGAAATAAAGGAATTAAATGAAGAAAATATATTTTATTGACACAGTTCATTCTATTCTTGAGGAAAAACTTTCAGAAGCAGGATATACATGTATTGATTTAACAAAAGAAAAAACAGAAAACATAAGTCGTCTTGTGTATGATGCATATGGTTTGGTTATAAGGTCAAGAATTTCCTTAAATCGGGAATTTTTAAAAAAAATTAATGGTTTACGTTTTATAGCAAGGTCTGGTTCGGGTCTAGAAAACATTGATTTGGAGCACTGTAAAAAAAACAAAATATCCGTATATAATTCTCCAGAGGGAAACAAAGATGCCGTGGCAGAGCATTGTTTAGGGATGTTAATTGCTCTAATGAACAACTTTAAGTCTGCTCAAAAAGAACTGAGTAATGGTTTGTGGAATCGAGAAAAAAATAGGGGATCAGAACTGTCTAAACAAAGAGTTGCTATTATTGGTTACGGGAACAATGGAAGAGCATTTGCTCAAAGGCTATATTCTCTTGGTGCACAGGTATTGGTATATGACAAATATAAATCAGGATTCTCCAGTGAAGGGATAAAAGAGTGCTCCTTGGAAGAGATTTTTCTGAGCGCAACGGCTGTTAGTTTTCACGTTCCATTAACAAACGAAACAAATCAAATGGCTGATTATCAGTTTTTTAAACGTTTTTTAAACCCTGTTTATGTTTTAAATATCTCACGAGGAAGGGTGTTAAATACGCAAGCATTAATTAATGCCTTGAAAGAGGGGGTGGTTTTGGGTGCGGGCCTTGATGTTCTTGAAGAAGAAAGTACAAATTTTAACATTGAAGAAGCAAATAAAAAAATTATAGAGTTGAGTCAAGAACCAAATGTAATATTAACACCCCATGTTGCGGGTTGGACCAAAGAAAGTTATTATAAATTAAGCCTCGTACTTGCTCAAAAAATATTGAAAACAAAAACCCTCATATGAGGGTTTTTGCAAAGAGGAGAAAAACAAAAAAAAGAGATACTTATTTCACAATAAGTTTGTGTGTTGTTTTGTTGTGGCTTTTGTCGGTAATGTTAATTAAATAGACACCCGGTATCAGCGAGTTTGTTTTAAAACTTTTTTGTGTAAATACCTGCGAGCTCTGAACTAATTGGCCGCTTGTGTTTAATACATCTATGTGACTTACATCCATTGACTCCCATTTTACCGTTGCCACATCTTTTGTGGGGTTAGGAAAAACAGTTATTGAAAACATTTCAGAATTGTTTAAAGAGGCAGTATTTATATTTTGGACCGTTTCATCAATAAAAAGCTCACACCCATTATGATCAATTATTGTTGCTCCATAATAGCCTGCACCAATGTTATATAGGTCTTCAGAAAAATCCCCAGTGTTCCAAGCGTATGTATATGGCAAGGTTCCTCCTTCAACAGAAAGATCGAGATGTCCGTTTTCAATTGATGTAGGCTGCTCTACAATTATTGTTGCACTTAATGCTTCTGGTTCATTAACGTCATAGCTGGCATAAACAGAACATCCATTTCCGTTAGTGATTTTTACTCTGTAGGTTCCCGAGGACAGACCGGAAATGTCTTCTGTGGTCATTCCGTTATCCCAAGCAAAAAGATATTCAGGGGTTCCTTCTAGTATTGTTAAGTCAATCGAGCCACTTGATTCCCCATTACAAGAAACATGTTCAATATTTCCCTCAAAAACAGTTGGTGTTACTTCGTTGATAACAAATGTTGAGTCAATAGAACACCCTAAAGCATCAGAAACAGATATGGTGTAAGAGCCACCAGAAAGTCCTGAAAGACTAGTTTCAGTTGAGCCATTAGACCACTCAATTGAGTATGGGGTATTTCCACCAGTAATTTCAACGTGTATTTCTCCGCTATTTTCAAGACAGGTTGTATAAGAGCTAGCCGTCAAAGAAACACCAGATAACTCTTTAGCCTTTTTAACTGCTGCCGCAGCATTAAGCCTTCCGCTCCCAATAAGGCCGCTGTATAAGGGGTTAATATCATCTATAAAAACAGAGGTGCTTTTCAAAATCGAAGCAATATCTGAGTTGCTTATGCAGGGGTTTGCAGCAACCATTAGTCCGACTGTTCCTGAAACGATAGGGGAGGCATAAGAGGTTCCAGAACCATTATAATACCATCCTGGAGCAGCGGTTATAGGAACATAGTATCCTGGAGCGCTTAAATCAACCGTTGTATTGTGTTGATGAGTTGTATTTGGGTCCCCGATATTTCTTTCATGATTATCATTCTCACCAATACTGGTTACTGAAAAAACATGGTCATATGCTGAAGGATAAACCAAGTTTTCTGAACCTCCGCAAGTGCTTCCATTTCCAGCGGAAGCAACTATAAACGTTCCGTTTTCATAAACCTCGGTCATTACATCTTGTATGTATTGGTTATAGGAACACCCAGATGTCCAACTTAGGTTAACAACTCTAGCTCCGTTATAAGAGGCATTTAAAACCTCGTTATAGTTCATTCTATATAGAGCTAATGAACTATTGTATCCTATTGCGCTTTTTCCCACGCCATTATTTGTTGATCCAGCTGCAAGAGTGGCCACAGCGGTTCCGTGTCCCTGAGATGAAGTATTTGTATTATCGTAGTGTGTTACTTTGCCAACAAGATCTTCGTGGTTTGCATAATAGTTTTGGTCAGAAATAGCAATAACAACACTGCTATCTCCAGTTGTTATTTCCCAGGCACCCTGTGCATCAATTAAATTAAGAGCATAAGGGTTTGAAACCTCTAAAGTATAATCATTTGGCAAATCTAAGGTTTCATATACTGGTCCGTATTCTACTCCGGAAACCTTCGAAACCTTATTAATGAGACCAGAATATAGGTCTATAACGTCGCAGTTGCAACGAACCTCATACACCTTTAATAAAGATGGTTTTCTTGACGAGGGAATTGCTTTTTCAACACTTGTGATGTTTAAATCATTAATCAAAGAGTTTAAATCAGCATCTTTAGAAAAAAGCTTTCCTGAAGCGTCTTTATAAGGAAGCGTGTTTATGTCTTCAATCGTCACCCAAACATTTGCTTCTTGTTGTGCAAAAGAGAGTCCCGCTGTTGCAGAAAAAAGAAACGCGGCAGCGGCGTTTCGAATGATGTTTTTAATCTTTTTCATTTCGTTTTTTTTTGTTTTTGTTGACACAAATTTGCACCGATATAAAACGACGGAACGGAATAAAAACAAGAGAGACGAAAAAATACACAAGGCTACGAAAGCCCCAATAAGTATTCGTGCTAAATAGCTT
>MDTD01165536.1_pt1 | contig 12277 bp, 4 predicted proteins | sample 811221 | NCBI WGS metagenome assembly MDTD01 (sample SAMN05326646, study PRJNA326480) | marine metagenome | isolation source: seawater | place: Pacific Ocean: South West | collected 2011 | reverse complement strand
CCTTCAAAAATAGTATTAGAATTATTTTTTGTAACTATAATTTCGTTTAATTTTTCTAGATCTATTAGCCAATTATCTTCTTCATCTTTGCCATTGGAAATTTCTGCGTAGTAATCATTTATCGATACTAAGTTGTAATTAAACCTACTAGCTAGTGAAGTTTTTCCAGTACCTGGTGTCCCTGTTAATGCAATATTCACACTAAGCTTGCATTTCCTTTTCGGCTGCAGCTTTAGCTTCTTTTTTCGCTCTAGCTTTTGCCCTATCTACTCTTTGTTTTGCATTAAATCCGGTTACACTTTCCATAAATCTATTGTAAGCTTGGTGTGCGGCTAGAGAATCTTCTGGGCTTGCTTCATTATCAGTTTCAGTTTCTACACCTATTTCTTTTATTGATCGAAATTCAATTGTAATTGACTTTAAAGCTTTGAATGAGGCATTAAAGGTAGTATCATCTGTGTTTGTAATGGAACCAAATTCCTCTTCCATTAATTTACTCAAACCACCATCTTCTAGTGTTTTCCCGTGTCCTCTTTTGATTTCGAAAGTCTGCATAATTCACACTCTAAAAAACACTATATTAATATTTTGTACTAAAAATATGTTTACATTTTACCAAACTGCCGCATCATTTTCTGCTGGGCCCTTCGGTTTCCGCCTAGATTTGCCATCATTTTTTTGCTTTGATTATATTGCTTCAGTAAATCTCTAATTTCTTGAGGATCTGAACCTGAGCCAATTGCAATTCTATTTATTCTTGATCTTTTAATTATCTTCGGATTTTCTAATTCTTCTTTTGTCATTGAATTCATCAGAACTTTAAATTTGGCAAGTTTTGTTTCGGTCTCTTCCATTTGACCTTTCTTCATCATTCCAGACATTCCTGGTATCATTTCCATTACTTTTCCTAGAGGGCCCATTTTCGTTAAAGCTTCCATTTGTTCTCTCATATCAATTAATGAAAATTTCCCAGATAACATCCTTTTAGCCGTATCTTCAGCTGTACTTGCATCCATTACTTCTTCAGCTCTTTCAAGTAAAGTCTGCAAATCCCCCATTCCTAATAATCTTGAAATAAATCGGTCAGGATCTAAAGTTTCTAGAGCATCTAATCCTTCACCAGTTCCAACAAAAATAATTGGAGCTTCTGTAACTGCTACGGCAGATAATGCACCTCCTCCCTTTGCAGATCCATCCAATTTTGTAAGAATTACTCCGCTAACTCCAACAGCCTCATGAAATGATTCTGCTTGTGGACCTGCCTGCTGTCCTACTGTTGCATCCATGACTAAAAATATTTCATCAGGATTGAAAACATTCGAAACATCTTTCATTTCACTAATCAAATCTCCATCTAGTGCATGTCTTCCTGCAGTATCAACAATTACTACATCTAAATCAGAAAATTCAGCCATACCTTCTTGAACAACTTTTTTAGCATCTGTATTTTTTGAATCTCCAAATACTGGAACTTGTATTTGTTGTCCTATTTGAGATAGTTGATCATAAGCTGCAGGTCTATGAACGTCTGCAGCTATTAGGCCTAGACTCAATCCTTTCTTTTTTAGAAATTTAGAAATTTTACCAGTAGTTGTAGTTTTACCTTGGCCGTAAAGTCCAACCATCATTATTTTTTGAGGTCCTAATTTTAGAGTCTTTGGTTCTCCAAGAGCTTTAACTAATTCCTGGTGAACTATACGGACCACGTGCTCGCGCCCGGTCATACCTGCCGGAGCTTTCTCATCAAGGGCACGAGTCTCAATACGTTTGCTTAGTTCTAAAGCTAATCTAACGTTAACATCGGATTGCAAGAGAGCCCTTTGAATGTCCCTTACGAGTTCTTTGATTAAATCAGGAGAGATATGGCTTGCTCCGGCAATTTTCCGCAGAGTTTCTCTGAGGGATTCTCCTAACTTTTCTAGAACCATTATTGTTTACGAGCCACGATAGAATTTAAAGTTAGTTATCAAATAATTTAAAAGATTAAATTTAATAAGGTTAACCTAATATTAATTTGTGAATAAATATATACTTGTAGCATTTGCTTTTGTATTTTTCATATTTATATCTGATAATGTTAGCGCAGGATCTAATGGTGATGCGCCACAAGAGGGTCAAGACTGGATAATTACCCAGGATACGCATGTTTGGGATGAAAGCATATCTGTCAAAAATATAATTGTTAATGTTGGTTCAGGCTTAAAGCTTGAGAATGTTGATCTAACGGCTGTTGGTCAAATCCAAATAAGAGCCGATTCCCAATGGATTAATTCAACTATTTACCATGACAAAGAGACACTTGACGACAATATATCACTTTATAATGAATTGGAATTGATAAATACCAATCTAACAATGAATGCCACAGATGAATATGATGGTACTAATTCAAATGTTTTCTTTGTTAGTAAAGACGCTCGTTTGATAATTAGAGATTATGATGGAGATAAAAATACTCTCGACGACCAATCTTTTGTTAGAGGAGATAATTCTCATGTTACAAACGAGTCTTTAGTAAACAGCCATAGTGTTACAATTGGAGGATGCGTGAGTTCCGCTTGCAATAATCAAGTTGGTGATATTGATATTTCTAATATAGTAGTTGAAAATTCATTTTTTGAGAATATTTATGCTTTAAGAATTTATGGTAACGATACATACATTCGAAATTCTACCTTTAACAACTCAGGTTTTATTGTATCTACTGGGGACAACACAGTATTTACCAACAATACAATGACTAATAGTTGGACTTTCTGGGAATTGGTTATTCCTTATGGTGAAAATGCTTTAATTGCAGGTAATAGTTTAAACAACGGCAGTGCAGGTTTTGGTCTGTATAATTCTGATAACAACATAGTCAGGGATAATGTATGCAATAATTACGTAGGTTATTGCTTAAGATTGGATAATACCAATAATACTCTGGTAAGTAATAATTTTTTCAGCAATAAAACATCTTATGCTTCTCTCATAATTGATCAAGGCAATAACAATGTGATTGAAGAGAATATTTTTTTCAATACTAGTGGGGGAGATGACACCGTTAGAATTAACGGTAATTTTAATACAGTTAGAGACAACTACTTTGAAAAATGTGGGTACAATGGAAATTGGTATAATACTTGCATTGAACTTTGCCCTTATTGTTTTGGACATACTAGCGTCATTTTAATGAATAATATTACTAACAATAAGTTCGTGAATTCGTCATCTGGTATTACATTACTATCTAATGTAGAATATACTAATGTTATAGGAAACCAATTTTTAGGACCTGAGATTTCAAGGCCTAATTTAGCTGGTATTTTTCCTCTCAGGTATCCTGCTACGTATGGAGGAAATTATACTAAAGCGCCATCTAATAATACCTTTGAAAATAATTTTATTACAAATGTTGGGATAGGGATAAGTTTTGACTTTTACGGTTCTCCGTTTGGACCTGGAGGCTATGGAAATATTGTTAGAAATAATACAATAACTAACGTGGACATTGGAATACAAGTATGGTCTTTATATGAAAATTTAACAATTCATAATAACACCATTAATTCGACAGATTATGGTTCGAGTTTCTTTGACAGCTCAGGCAGGGCAGGAATTTACCTTAAATCTTCATCTACTACTCCAAATCTAGTAAATATGACGATAACTAATAACACAGTTCACTCAGATGTTGGCATCGGACTCATTACAGATTACGTTGATGGCCTACATGTAAAATATAACGAAATTACTACTTATTCTGCTTCGAATGCATTTGGAAACGGCATAATGTCTAGAAATTCTATTGATATAATTATTGCAAATAATGTTATTGTGACTAATATTTCCGAGGATTCTGCAGCCGCAGGAATTTTTGTATATTCCGGCATAGATATTAATATTTCCAACAATTCTATTACATCTGCTGTAGGGATAGAAATCTCCACATACAGCCAGTCTACCAATTATATTGACGTCACTCATAATACAATACAATCAGTTGGCTACGGAATAATTAGTAATGGAAGTTTTGCAAATTTAGCTAATAATCGAATTATCGGTATCTGTAACTTCTCTTACTGTGACGTTGTGAATTTTGAAGAAGTAAGTAAATATGGTATATTTTCATCTGAAAGTACCGTTCTAATAAGCGATAACGAGGTAACCAAGTATTATGAATTGTTTGCCTCTTACATATCGAATTACAATGTTACTAACAACACTTTTAACTTTGGCCATATTGGAATAAAGTCAAACAATAGTGAAGGCTCACTATATTTGAATAATTTTACGAATATCACTACAATAAATTCTCTACATAAATCCAGTCTGACTATTATTGCTAACGATTACAAAAATTTTGACAAAGGAATCTATTCCTTTAATTCAACAGTTAATTTTAAGCAAAATACTATGCAAAATGGTGATTTATGCTCGGAATTTATTGACTCTGACTATTTGGAATCGCTTAATACTTTCAATTGCAGAGATAATAATATACTTGTTAGCTATACCATAGCAGTCAGAATCGCGAATGAAAATGACGAAGGATCATATAATCATCCGTTCCAAATATACAATTCACAGGGTGAATTGATAATAAGTGACAATACTAGAATAGGAGGTGATGCAGGTTATTACATTCTTCAAGTATACAAACTAAATTCAGATGAGGTTTCAATTTTTTACAATCCATTTGAATTGCATTATACTAACAATGATATTTTAGTAGAATATAAACGAAATATAACTTATAACCAAACTCTTCTTGGTATTCTTGACACTACCCCTCCTGTTTCAGTGCTGACTGGGTTTGGAAATCTCTTGAATGGCAATACCATAGAATTGAATATCAACGTATTAGATAATAGTGATTTTAAAGAATATCAGATCGAATATCTAGTTAACGATGAGTTTGCTGAATGGGAGGTATATGGAACGTTTACAAATGGAAGCACTACATTTTATGGGTTAGATAGTAAGGAATATCGGTTTAGATCTATAGCTTATGACATTTATGGGAATAAAGAGGTTAAGACATTTTATGAGTACCAAGTAACAATTGATACAAGTGTTCCAAAAACAGAAATATTAGAATTTGACAATGATTACTATTTCATAGGAAGATCGGATGTTAAAATTAGTTGGAAGACCGACTTTGATGATGTTAAGTTTACAAATATTGAGATCTTTTACACTAATTTTACGACTCCATATCTAAATTCGGCTTCTGTTACCTGGACGTTAGTGGAAAATTTTATTGTTGAGGATAATAATGAATTTAATTATGATTTGAGCAGCAAAGGCCATTATGCATTTATTATTAAGTCTACAGATTATGCCGGTAATCAAGAAATAAAGAATGACTTTGACGTTGTCTTTAACTATAATTCAAAAGTTGATACGTTAATTTTTGGAGATGTTCCAAATAGATGGGGTAGTAGCGAATTAGGAATCCCATACGAGACTAGTAGCTTCAATTTAGATTTTAATTTATACATAGCCCTGGAATCAATTTCAGCTGATAATGACTATTTGGCTTGGTATTCTTATGATTATGAGGACGAAGGGGATGTTTTAAATTTAAGAGGCTTACAAGATAATACACGCTATTATTTTTACGCAGTCAGTAGGGATTTGGCAGGTAATGTAGAAGATCCACTAAACACAACTTCTTATTATTCATCCAATGGGTTATACGATCAGAAATTTGAACTAAAATATATTCCTTTACTAGATTGGGAATACAATTTCATTGTGGAGATTGATAATGATTTAGATGGGACGTATGAAACTGTATTATCCAGAGGTTTAGACTACGATCGTTTAAAGCAAGATGAATACTTTATTGACGTTGAAGATAATAAAATAATTTTTGGAGGTGTTGCAAATGGAGGTTTTGTTCCTAGCGAGGATATTAACGGGAGAGATAATATAAAAATTAGTTATTCTGGAGTTCATGCAGTTTTTGAAATTTACACTGGCCAACCAGAGAGTGCAAGTTCCATAAATATAGTTCCGTCTAATACCACTGAAGTAATCGTCTCGTTCTATGTTCCTAAAGATGCTGCAACATGTAAAGTTCAGAGAAGTACGAATCTTTCAAACGGTTTCTTTAACCAAGAAATTATAGAGCCTTGTGTTGCAGGAATAAACGAATATGTTCATTATAATCCGGACCTTGAGGAGGAATACTTCTATCGCATTATGATTGTCGATGAATTTGGGCACGAAAGCTTCTCCGAAAACCGGTCTTTGGATATGAAAGATGTCGTAAAATTATATTCTACGGCCGAAACCTCAGAACAAGGATTGTTCGGCATGGATTCAATAATTCCTTTAACAGCATTAATTGGTATAGTGATGCTGGGATTCGGCGGAGTATTACTATATCGTTCCAAAAATGAAGAAATTATTGATGAAAATGTCAGTGTTATCGAGTCGAAACCAGTTGCAAAATACAAGGTCGAAGAATTATATTTAATTTACAAGGATGGACGGTTAGTGTCTAATATAAGTGATGTTGAAGTAAAAACAGATAGCGATATCATGAGCGGAATGTTAACTGCAATAAACGATTTTGTTCAAGACTCTTTCAATACTGAGGGTGACCTCGGATCTATTGATTATGGTAACAATAAAATTGTTTTGCAAAGAGGTACGCATTCATATCTAGCCGCAGTAATCTATGGTGAAACTGACAATCAATTTAAGGGTAAAATGATTAACGCTGTACGAAATATTGAAAAAGTTAATCCCACTATGGATGCTTGGAATGGCGATGCTGAAACAATATTACATACTGGGCACTATCTTCAACCTATTATTGATGAGACTAAGGATTCTACAAAAGTAATGGTGGATAATTATTTTTCAGAGAAAGAAATAGTCTTGACTACTAGTTATGAAAAAAGCGATGAATTTATAGATGTGCAAGTTCATCTAAGTAACTATTCTTCTAGAGGTATAAGCAATTGTAAGCTTGTTAATGAATACAATAGTTTGAACTTGAGTTTGTTGGGAATTGAGCCGGATGTGCTTTATTCATTCTCAGATAATTCATTTATTATTGGAGAATTGGATTCATACAATGAGGTGACATTTAAACTTAAATTCCAGATAAAAGCCTCAGGAGCAACTCCTCTAGAGATTAAAATGTTTTATGAACAAAAGGGTAGGAAAGGTTCAACAAATTCAACGTTAGAAATTATTTAACTTATAAGTAAGTCTTGTTTTTTGCGAACCCTTATTTTTCTTTTTAGTAACTTCTATGCCTCCAATTTCCTTTAAACTCTCAACATGTGTTCCTGCGCAAGGGCAGACATCAATATTACCTATACTAATTACTCTTAATTTTTTAACACTAGCAGGTAACATTTTCCATAAACCACTAGACATGCTTGAGCGTATTTCGGGATTATCCTCCAAATTACTTCTTAACTCTTCATTTATACTTACTTTCAGGTCTTTTTCAATATATTTGTTAGCCAGATCTTGAATCTCATTAATCTGTTTTTGGTCCACAGATAAAGGTTTAAAATCAATTCGAGAAAAATCCTGCCCAATCTGATTTCCAACTGTATCAGAACCATATAATTCTTTAACTACAGCTGAAACTAAATGTTGAGAAGTATGCATACGCATGTGAGAATATCTCTGTGTCCAATCTAAATGTCCTTCTATTGTATCACCAATATCAGGCAATTCACCATCTACGAAGTGACGAATTCGATTTTTTTTCCTGACATCAATAACATTTGTTTTTCCTCCTTCCCAAAAAAGTTTTCCATTATCAGCAGGTTGTCCCCCACCGAGAGGATAAAAAGCAGTTTTATCCAACTCTACAATACCTGGAAACGTAGCTTCGACTTTTGCATCGAATTTTCTTGTATAGGTTCCTTCATGTGAATCCATATGTAATTGAATTGTCATATTAGAGTATCAGTGAAACTATATTAAAGTCCTAGCCTATGCATGAAAGAGTGTTATGATTAAAAACAGAATAATAGCTCTGGCCTTGACAATTTTGCTACTTGCTAGTTCAACATTTGCAGTTGCAGAAACTTCAGATAATTACTACAAGGGAGGGAATGGTAATAATCAGCAAACAATTACGCTTGACGGAGAAAATTCTGACAGTTCAGTAAGTGTAAGATATCCTTCAACAGAAGTAATTGACGCTTCAATTTCTATAGAAGGTAGTCCTGATAACGATGGAAACTATCCTGAAGGCATTTCAATAGATGTAAGAAATTACAATTGGAAATATCAGGGTTCCGGCTACGGTGCTTTAGGTAACCAAGAGAGATTTTCTTCAGATTCAAAGGGTGCGTCGGCTAAATTCCCAGAGGCCGGGGAATCGGAATTATCGATTTTGCTTCCATCAAATTCTACTATAACAAATGCGGACGTTAAAATCTCAGGACTTCCTTATGGTTCAGGAGAGCTTGATGAATATGTAAAGGCATCAGTTAACACAAATGGAGGTTCAATATCTCAAACTCCTAGTGTATCTATGTTGGATGATGACTATTTTGTTCTTTGGCTTGACGACGGAGATTTAGACAATCGTTCAACCTCTACAGATAGTATAATTTTCAACAGTTATACTGGTAACAATTGGAACGACGAAATACTCTTGAAGTCGAATGTTAACCAGCCTAGTGAAATTTATAATACGCCCAGAATAGAAGCTGTCGAAGATGGAATCTTTGCTGCGTGGATTAAAGATGTTGGAAATGAAGTAATCGAAGCCACGTATAGCACTGATAATGGCGGCACATGGGTGGAACCCGAAGAAATTACACCAGGTAGCACTCACTACATAATTTATGATTATGATTTTGTTGTAGAAAACGATGGGACTGTTCACTTAGTCTGGTCTTCGGTTAAAGATTCAAGCGACATTAGATATGATGTATTTTATCAAAAATCAGAAGATTTTGGTGAGAGTTGGGGAGAGGAAGTACAAATATCAAACGATGATAGTGATACGAATATTGGGACTCGTATAGATTTTAGTGGAAATAATGTATATGTAGTTTGGGAGCAATATGATAATGATGAGGCAATTTATCAAACAGTTTTTGCAAAATCCACAGATAGTGGTGATTCTTTCGGTAGTCCAGACACTTTAAGCTCTACTAATTCCGTAAGCGTTATTGCAGTAACCGCAGCGGGAAATAATGTTGTTGTAGGGTGGCTTGAGAGTAATGATAATGGAGAGGACATTATTAAATCAAGAAATTCAGCAAACTCTGGAGATTCTTTTTCAACAGAATCTGTTGTCGGAAGTGCAGATGGTTCTTCATCTTCATTTTTAGAAGCTTCAAATGACGGGAGTACGAATTTTTATCTTTCTTGGATGAGATTAGGCAATGATCAGCCTAGGAAAATTGAGTGTGCAAGGAGCGCTAATTCAGGCAGTACATGGAATACTCCTGTAAACGTAGATGGAATTACAAATGGTAATGAAAATGAGTTTAGGGCTTCTCCAGTTATCTCAGCTAATGATGAAAGAGTAATAATCGTTTGGTCTGAAACAAATGATGGAAGTGGGGCTTCATCAGATCAGGACATAGTTTACTCAATAAGTACAAATGATGGTCAAAGCTGGTCGGATTTTGATGATATCTCAGAACATTATTACGAGGCAGATTCTGGTTCTCCAGCGATAACTGCATCTGGCGATTACATTTATCTCGTTTACTTAGATAATGGAGATTTAAACCAGGAAGATGATTCTAATGGCAATGATGCATCTAACAGAGACGGAGATGTATTCTTCATGAGATCGGATGATGAGGGAAGCACTTGGGATTTAGTTTCAGTATTATCGTCTTTTAGTTCCGATGCCCAGACGGACCTTGACTACACTTCTTCGACTTTACAGTATAGAGCCGACGTCACAGCTTCAGGCTCAAACGTGCATGTTTCTTGGACAGATTATAATGGATATGAAGGAGTGTATTCGATTTACTACACTCATTCAGAAAATAGAGGTACTACTTGGTCAACGCCAATTAAACTAGACGATGGTTCTTTAGGTGCTAGGTATGGTGTTACAATGGCTTCTAACGGCAATAATGTAGTAACTGCTTGGATTGATACTTGGACTTATGACATTTATACAGTTTCATCTGAAGACAATGGGGATACTTGGAGCAGCCCACAGATAGTCGATAGCGCTAGTAGTAGTTCTAGTTACATGCCTGAAATTCTTTATAATGAGGGAAAGTTTCACCTAGTTTGGTGCTCTACAGCAACTGGTGAATCTGTTCAATATACTTCCAGTACGAATGGAATTGATTGGGAAGAGACTGTTTTTATTAATACAGATAATTCAAGAACATCTTACAGCCCGGTTATTACTGCAGATGGATCAAAACTGTATGTAGCTTGGACTGACAATGGCCCCTATGATGGAGATTCATCATTCGATTATGACATAGTAGGTGTTATGTCCAATGACAACGGAGAAACATGGGAAGAAGACACTTTACTTATTGATACTTCTACAAGCACAAATCTTTATTTTCCTAGTATTGGAAGTTCTTCTGGTTTCGTATACTTATGCTATCAAAATATAGTCTCAGGGTCCTATGATTACTATTTTGCCTTCACTCAGGATGACGGAGCTTCATGGTCTGAGTCATACAAAATTACAGATCATAACAATGATGCGCTTTCAGCTAAGTACCATAAGATGGATGTTCTTGTATCAGACAAGACTTACTTTGCTTTTACTGAAGAAACCGATGTTTCAGGCGGGGAAAGGACCGATAGAAACATATATGTTAGAAAATCATTAAGCGAAGATTATCCTGTAGACCCTTATGTTAAAATCACTGGAGAGAAAAATTGGGAATGGGTCGGAGAATTAGACAGAGAAAACTCTCCGCAGACATGGGGAGACGAAATTGAGTCTCCTGGAGCCTCAAAATCTTTTAAGGCCTCATTGAGCGAAATGTTACAAGAAAAAATACAAAATGGAGACACTTTTGTTGATGAATTTGGCGTTGAAATGACAGAGATTGTTTTGACTGTTGGCAGTGATTCTAAAGGTACAGTAGGTTTTAGTGAATTAGATATAGAGTATGAGGTAAAGCTAGACATAAAATCAGAGAGTCTTGTTGATGCTTTGAACAGCGAAATAGAGTTTACTGATGGAGATACAGCTGAAGTAGATTTGATTACGAAATCAGACACTCCTGGTAAAATTATCTACAGCGATTTAGATATTACAACTACAGATGCAGATTTATCGCTCGATTCGTTATCAATAAACGGAGAGCTTACAGAGGGTAATACGGTTACAATATCTGTTGATATAACTAACGAAGGCGAAGGTGAAGCTCGCGTTGATTTGGAATTCCGGAAAGGTAGTACTGTGATTAATTCGAGAAGTTTTGACGGTATAGTTGGAGGCGATACGGAAACGGTCTCAATAACTTGGGCAGATATTCCTGCCGGCACTCATGATATCCAAGTCGAAATTGTTGGCTCCTCGCCTAATGATAGAAGCCAGGGTAGTGAGGATTTAGTATCACAAACAATAACAGTTACAGAATCTTCTCCAGAATTCGAATATGATATGGTTTTTGAAAGCCTTTTAATTGAAAATGTTGAGACAGAATGGTCCCTGGAACTAACAAATAATGGTGAAAAATATGGTGAAGTTGTGGCTAAATTATATTGGAATGATGAAGAAGAAGGGAATCTAATACATGAGACGCCACAGACACGGATTGATGTGGATGATAGCAAGACTTTCTCAGGTAAGATCACTCCATCTGATTCTAATGATAAACTTCTACTTACTGTGCAAGATTCGTCGAAGGGACAGCTCATTATTGAAACAATAGACGTTGATGTTAAAAAATTACCCGAATTGACTGTAAGCCGTATAGAATGGGTTGATAACAAAGACCCAAACGAAGAAGGTAATGAGATTGTATCTTTTAGCGATGGTTCGGTGGGATATGCAAAAATCTACATTCAAAATAAAGGATCATTTGATGTTCAGGCTACAGCAGAGATTAAGCTGACAAAAGCAGGAAAAGACTTGCAGGTTAATTATGCAGGAATAGTTGATAGTTATGGAATTGTGGACTTGCCTGCTGAACAGGAAACGGCTTTAACGTTTAATGGCTATTATCCTTCTGTAAGTTTTTTGTCAGGAGGTAATGCAGGATTTACTGGTTTATGGAACCTGGATATTCAACTAAGTAATGTTTTAGCCAGCAATCCTAGTGAACAGCTTTGGGATTCAGAAGATTTATCCTTTGGAGAT
>MDTD01128858.1_pt1 | contig 12279 bp, 11 predicted proteins | sample 811221 | NCBI WGS metagenome assembly MDTD01 (sample SAMN05326646, study PRJNA326480) | marine metagenome | isolation source: seawater | place: Pacific Ocean: South West | collected 2011 | reverse complement strand
CTGACACCCGCATCATCATCCCAGAGTCGGGTTTCCTGTAGAATCACCCCACCATCTTCCAGAACATCAATCTGCCGATTGATTTCAGACGTGATTGCACGCCCAACAAATCGGAAACTGTTGATATTCTTCATCTCCGTTCGCGTGCCTAACTTCTCCTGTCCAACCGGCCTGACCGAGACGTTCGCATCGCACCGGAAATGCCCCTTCTCCATGTCTCCCAAGCTCGATCCTGTGGCTACAACAACTTGGTGGAGGGCCTTCATAAACGCGACAGCCTCTTCCGCTGTTCGCATATCAGGCTCGCTCACAACCTCGATCAGAGGAACGCCTGCTCGATTGTAGTCCACCAAGGAAATACCACGTCGACTATCGTGGATTGTCTTCCCGGCATCCTCTTCCAGATGAATTCGATTGAGGCGAAACGAACGCTCTAGGCCGTCTATCGTGACCTGAACAGCACCACCGGTACAAATGGGGTGGAGGTGCTGCGTTATTTGATAGCCTTTGGGCAGGTCAGCATAGAAGTAATGTTTTCGGTCAAATCGACTTCGTTGATGAACCTCGCAATTCAATGCGAACCCTACCCTCATTGCCAGTTCAACGGCCTTCTTGTTCAGCACAGGTAGAACCCCGGGAAACCCCAAGACGACCGAATCTACATTCCGGTTTGGCGGGTCCCCGTACCGATTGGCTGCAGTGGTAAAGAGTTTAGATTCAGTGGCTAGTTGCACATGAATCTCAAGGCCGATCACCGCTTCCCAATTCGGATGACTCATCGTTTACCCCTCGTGGGCAGTTCTCGATGATGGGTTGTTAGGTCTTCGAAGGCTTGAGCTGCTTGGAAAATACGATCTTCATGAAGTGACGGTGCAATCCATTGCAGCCCTATCGGAAGACCGTCTGCATCGAAACCGCATGGCTGAGACGCGCATGGAAGACCCGCGAGACTTGCAGGAATCGTAAGGATATCCATCAAGTACATCGTGAGTGGATCGTCGACGTGATCACCTAAAGGAAAGGCCGTCACAGGCGAGGTCGGGGCAGCAATGAGATCACAGTGCGTAAACGCATGATCAAAGTCTCGTTTGATCAGGGTTCGGACCTTCTGAGCCTTAAGGTAGTACGCATCGTAGTAGCCGCTCGAAAGGACATAGGTTCCAAGGATAATCCGTCGCTTGACCTCGTCGCCAAACCCCTCGGAACGACTTCGAGTAATGAGTTCGTCCAACGACGACACTGCCTGTTTCGTTCGATGGCCATATCGCACACCATCGTAACGACCTAAGTTGGAACTCGCCTCCGCGGTCGCCAACACATAGTAAGTTGCAACCGCGTATTGCGTATGCGGCAGCGAGAGCGGAACCAGCGTAGCCCCGTGGGCTTCAAGAATCGATAATGCTTTTCGGACACTGGTCTCGACGGTCGGTTCGAGGCCTTCTTGAAAATATTCTTTGGGGATTCCGATCCGCAAACCATCCAGACCACGCGTAAGTGCCGCCTGGAAATCTGGGACATCCACATCTAATGACGTTGAATCATTCGCGTCATACCCTGAAATAACATCAAGGACGCGTGCTGCGTCCGCAACCGTTCGTCCCAGGGGTCCAACCTGGTCGAGACTCGATGCGAACGATACGACACCGTATCGACTTACTCGTCCATATGTTGGCTTGATGCCGAACACACCACAAAGGCTAGCTGGCTGCCGAATTGATCCGCCTGTGTCCGTTCCCAAGCTCACAGGGCAATGACCTGCAGCAATTGCCGCAGCGGAACCGCCCGAGCTGCCACCGGCCACCCGTGCGAGATCGTATGGATTCCGGCATGGACCGAAGAAAGACGACTCGTTTGAAGAGCCGAAACCGTATTCGTCCTGGTTTAGTTTACCAATGATGACAGCATCAGCCTCACGAAGCTTTGAAGTGACAGTCGCATCATAGGGAGGGATGAAGTCTGCGAGCATCTTGCTGCCTGCAGTAGTTCGCAGGCCGCGGGTACAGATCATATCTTTCAGGCCAATGGGCACACCTGCAAGCACCCCGACAGGCTCCCCCGCACTGCGCCGACGATCGATTGAAGCAGCTTCCTCGAGAGCCTGCTCTTGGTTCAAGGAAATCCAGGCTCCCAAGTCCTTATCAGAGGATTCGAGATGGCTAAATGCCCTTTGAACAACATCTTCTGCGGTCGTAACGCCATCCTCGAAGGCGTTTAGATAGTCCGCTATCGTCCCAAATTCCGACGTCATCACTACACCACTTTCGGTACAATAAAGGAGTTGTTATCCCGTTTGGGTGCATTGCTCAGCGCGGCCTCTAACGAGAGGTGCTCGCCCGCTTGATCGTCCCGCTGAGGGGTAGCACCGGGAAGCGGATGACTCGTAGGTCCGACGGCGTCGGTATCAAGCTCGCGCAAGGTCTCTACGAAGGAGAGAATTGAACCGAGCTGCTGCCCCATTCGTGTCGATTCTTCCTCAGTGAGTTCCAGATGCGCCAAACGCGCGATAGCGGCAAGTTTCGTGTCCACGCCGTGTTGGTAACATACCTAGGATCGTAGGGCTACGAAGCTCTCCAACTTCCCACGTATTTCACTGAGGTCGGCTTCCGTCTCGGCCTCCGCCCTCAACACAAGGACAGGTTGCGTATTAGAAGCACGAATAAGCCCCCAGCCCTTTTCGAACTGAACCCGAGCACCATCGATATCGCAGACTTCGTGGGTCTCCTTAAAGGCAGCGACCGCCTCGTCAACGATTCCAAACTTCCGGTCATCGGGACAATCCAACCGAATTTCGGGCGTAACACACGTTTTGGGAACGTCTGCGAGCAACTCTGAGAGTTTTTTGTCCGTTCGGCTCAAGATTTCCAAGACACGCAATGTCGCATAGACGGCGTCATCAAATCCAAACCACCGATGAGCGAAGAAGATATGACCACTCATTTCACCGGCTAAGAGAGAACCCTCTTTCTTCATTCTCTCCTTGATAATGCTGTGGCCCACCGCACTCATAATAGGTACGCCGCCATGCTTCTCTATATCGTCGAAAAGCGTTTGTGAGCACTTAACCTCGCCGACAATGGGTGTTCCTGGATGGTCCTTGAGAATTTCGCGAGAGAGAAGAATAAGCAGTCGATCTCCCCAGATGACGTCGCCTCGCTCATCGATGAGCCCGATTCGATCAGCATCTCCATCGTACGCTATGCCGCAATCAGCCCCAGTGTCGGCAACAGCGGCCTTAAGGTCGATGAGGTTGGATTCAACCGTGGGATCCGGATGATGATTAGGAAAGGTTCCGTCCATCTCAATGAAGAGCCCTGTTGTCTTTACGCCAAGACGTTCCAAGATAGCCATGGCCCCTGGTCCACCGGCACCGTTTCCACCATCGACAACGATATTGAGCTGACGCTCTCCCAACTCGATGTTCTCGCAGACATAGTCCACGTAGGGTTCGAAGATCGGAGCATCGATAAGGGCTCCCTGCCCAACCTCAACATCATCATTGAGCATCATGTCTCGAAGGGTGATGATTTGGTCGCCAAAGAGAGAGCGCTTTCCGCGCATCATTTTAAATCCGTTATAATCACCCGGATTATGGCTTCCCGTTATCTGAACGCCACCATCAGCATCGTGGTGATACACGCTGAAATAGAGCATAGGAGTCGGAACAACACCAATCTCTATAACGTCGATTCCCGAGCTTCGAATACCTTTCTGTAGCGCATCGAAAAGCCGCTCTGAGTGGACTCGCGGGTCGCGTCCAACGCAAACCTTGGCCCCTCCATCGCGTTTGATAAGACTGCCATAGGCGGCACCAAGACGTGTCGCAAACTCATCGTTGAGATCGACGTCTGCGATGCCACGAATGTCATAGGCTCGGAAGATAGCGAGATTCATAGCAGTTCCTTTGCTCCCTGGTCGCTTAAGTGGTTCACAATATCCTTCACGCGCTGAGCTTCATCTCTAGGGCAGACCAGGGTTGCATCTTTTGTATGAACAACGATCAAATCGCTAACACCAACGGTTGCTACAGTCCCATCTTCTGCGAAGAGCACGTTATTGGAGCCATCAAGCTCGATCACATGCCCCTGTTTGAACGTCGATGCTTCTTCCTCGCGGAAATCCCAGAGTGTTCGCCAACTGCCGAGATCGGACCATCCAAAGGAGCCGGGAAGAACAGCAATCGATTGTGTTCTTTCCATCACCGCATAGTCGATGCTGATCGACTTGAGCGAAGGATAGACGTCATCCAAGAGTTCCGGTGTGACATCGTCTCGGTCCAATGCCTTTAGGTCGGCCATAAGCTCGGGTTCAAATGCCTCAAGCTCTCGAATAACCAGATCGACCGGCATGAAAAACATCCCAGCGTTCCACAAATAAGTGCCCGCTTTGAGATATTCTAACGCAGTACCCAAATCAGGCTTTTCCTTAAACGCAGCGACGCTGTAAGCGTCACGGGCGATGGCCCCCCCTTGTTGAATATAGCCGTAGCCTGTTTCAGGACGCGTACATTCAATACCAACAGTGACAATCTGGCCCTCTTGGGCCAAGTCTCGGGCACGGGCGCAGACCTCTTGGTAAGCCGGTACATTGGCAATATGGTGATCGGCGGGTAGCACCATCATGATGGCATTCGGGTCACGCCGTCTGATCCAGAGAGCTGCCCAGCCGATACAGGCAGCAGTATTTCTTCCGGTTGGTTCCTCAAGAACATTCTCAAACGGAATGTCGGGCACCATGTCTCGAACCGCTTCACCCAGTACACGACCAGTCACAATGAGTTGACGCTCAGGTGGTGCTAAGGGCCGAATACGCTCCGAAGTGGTTCGTATCATCGCACCGTCACCGAAGAGATCGAGAAGTTGTTTCGGACGGCGCTTCCTCGAAAGAGGCCAGAATCTACTTCCTACTCCACCAGCCATAATTACTGCCCATGCATTCATTCTGACTATCCTCCAAGACCCAAAATAGCGACTAAACCAAGGGCAAAACAGTACCAAGCGAAATGGTGAAGATGACCTTTCTTGAGGAGCTTGAGCAGCACGATCAGGGCGAGAGTACCCACCACCGCCGCAGTAATTGCTCCCAAGATCAAGACATGAGTATCCATTCCAGTGGCACCTGCCTCATCCAATTTCAAGACAAGCGCACCGAGGATCGCAGGAACCGACATGACGAACGAAAATGTCGCCGCTGCCTCTTGATTGAGCTTGAGTCCTAAACCGGCTGTAATCGTGGATCCGCTTCTTGAGATGCCTCTGAAGATTCCCAACCCCTGAATGGAACCGATGACAATGGCATCCTTCGCATTCAGCTCCTCTAACGTTCGCCCCTCTCCCTCTCGTTGACTCCTTTGTAGCCATCCAAGCCCCAACAGAAGGAAGCCGTTCACCACAAGCATCGACCCGACAAATGTCGGTGAATCTGCGAATGACTCCATCGAATCGCCAAACACAATGGCGATGATTCCAGTCGGTACAGTGGCAAGACATGCAAGCAGGAAGAGGCGTGCATGTGGCTCTTCTTTGAACGTTGACTGCCCAAAGACGCATTTCCATAACGCCACCGTCATTTTACGAAAAATATCTCTGTAAACGATGAAAACAGCAGCGAGTGTGCCTACATGCAAGAGAATATCGAAGAAGGTAGTTGGATGAACCACACCTCCCCAATTCTCCAAAAGACGTAAATGTCCACTTGAGGACACCGGTAAGAATTCGGTGAGTCCTTGTAAGACGCCTAGGAGTAAGGCGAGCCCTAGAGCCATTCCAGCGAACCTCTATTGGCTGACAATGTGGAATTCAACCCGTCGGTTCTTCTCACGACCACTCGCTGAGCGATTCGACCAACGAGGTTTCTCTTCGCCGTAGCCCTCTGCAGTCATCCGCGAAGACTTTACACCTTTCGCTTCGAGGTACTTGAGTACGGACTCCGCACGACGCTGACTCAACCGCTTATTGTAGCGCGCACGTCCCTTTGAATCCGTATGACCTTCGATTCGAATGACGGCACTGGCACGGTCAATCAATGCGTCAGCTACCTCGTCAAGGAGGCCAAAACTCTTCTCCATGATGACAGCTTTGTTGTACGTAAAGAAGATCTTCTGCTTGAGCTTGATACGCTTCTTCGTGACCACGATGCTCTTGTATTTTTTGGCATCGGGACAACCGTCGTCGTCTCGGTCTCCGTCAAAGTCCTCGCGCTTAAGCGGGCACTTATCTTTCTTGTCGAGAATGCCGTCCTTATCGTTATCGTCATCGGGACAGCCGTCGAGGTCTTCGAATCCATCTTTATCTTCGGCCTTCATTGGACACTGATCGATCGCGTCCTTGATACCGTCTTTATCGTTATCCGGATCGGGGCATCCGTCGCTATCTTTGTAGCCGTCCTTATCTTCGGGCTTATCGGGACACTGGTCCGACTCATCATCGATGCCATCTTTATCGCGGTCGAATTCAGGACATCCGTCCTCATCCGTATCGCCGTCATAATCTTCCGGCTCCGTAGGGCATTTGTCTTGAGAGTCTTTGATGCCGTCCAAGTCTCGGTCTCCCTCACACTCGGGACCGCGGCTCATATCGAACGCTTTGCGAGATTTGAGCTCAGCTCGGTGAAGGTGCTCGGACGCTCGAAGCGATTGCCCTTCTCCCGCTTCATATACGGCAAACTCAAGATTTGAACGAGCCTCTGCAAGTTCTTTGGGTGCACATATGCGCGCTGCCTCATCGATTTTTTGTAGATAGGCTGTGAGAACCTTATTGCGCTCGACGACATGCGATTGAGAGACACAGCCCGCAAGCATCGCCAGGGAGAAAAGGAGCATCATTGGACGAAGGAATGTCTTCACTTGGCCCTCCGTACCTTATCTCGTTGTTTAAGACGCTGATTCAGGATCTTCTGCCGAAGCCTATTCTCTCGAGCTTCCACGGCTGCGCGGTTGGCAAGGTCCTTAGCTCTTCTGGCGTATTCCTCTGCGGCACCGAACTCAGAGTAGCCTTCGGTCAGCTTCGCCTTATGCAAAAAGCTGTGGGCCATAGCGTAAAGGTAGGGCGCGTATTTGTCGGCACGATTACGCTCCGCTACTTCCAATTGCGTTGACGCCTCACGGATGGCAGATGTCGATGCCATCGGTGAGCAAGCCGGTAGCATGAACGCGAGTGCGCAAACGAGCAAAACCCAAGTTCTGAGCCGATGGCTAACTGCCGTAGCTAGGAAAGTCTTCAAGAAGATGCCTCTGGAGCGATTTTAGAATCGGTACACCGTGTCCCCAAGGGTGTCAACGTTCTACGCCACGTAATCCTACGTGGTTTCTTCCGTTGTAGCTTCCCCTGATGCCTCTTCGGCACTCGCTGACTTGGTCTTCTTCTTTGGCTCCTCGGGCGGAGCCGCAAGCACACTGTCCTTGTTAAACGCCATATCGAGGAGAAGCATAATCACGCCACATGAGATTCCGATATCGGCGATATTGTAAGTAGGCCAATGATAGAAGCCGAGGTCCATGTCGATAAAGTCGATGACATATTCGAGTTGAACGCGGTTGATGAAATTACCAAGGGCGCCAGCAAGAATGCCCGCCATCGCCACATTGACGAATCGTGCTTCCGGAGGAAGTTTGAAGACGATAACGCCAATCACACCAAATGCGACAAGGGTCAGGATGAGAAAAATCAGTGAACGCGTCTGAGGTTCAATGTCGCGCATGAAGCCGAATGCGGCGCCAGGGTTTTCTCGGTACCTAAATTTGAACCAATCCCCACTCACATCGATATACCGCTGTCTGACCAAGTAGGTTGTCCCTGCAACAGCTGGACTCTCCAGCGTGACTGGTCCCAAGTAATTCGCATTCAACGGGTAGAGAACCACATCCGATATGTCGTCTTCTGATAACCCTCTTATCCGCTTTGGAAGCCACGATTCGAATGTGATCGTGTTGAGGTGACCTCGGACGGCTTCTAAAATCTTAGCGCGAGGTGCCTTTGGGCTGCCAACCTTGACCCAATGCTCAAGGATTGCCGATTCGTTTTTATAAAGCAGGACAGGCGCCTTATCCTCGCCTCGCCAATACGCATAGTAGGCCATGATTCGACCATGCTCTCCCGCCAAATCGAAGACCTTATCGCCAGGTGAAAACTCGATTGGCTTTTTAAGAGCAAGAACCTGGCCTTTAAGACGCTCCTCGACGTCTCCACCTTCCATTCCGTAGTAGTTGGAAAGCAGATCCTTCACCGTCCCGGACGCATCTGAATCAACCGCCTTGATTGAATTCGGATGTGGATTTCTCATCTCGGTCTCTGCGAGGTAATCGTCCGCCCATTCCTTCGTCCATAGGTCGGCCACCAGCCACACTACGAAGAGTGTGCCAAAGATGATGTATTTCTTCGTCGTTGGATTCATCCGGCTCGCTCAATCAGCGCTAGGTCTAGCAGTTAACGCAACGCCCTAAACACGGGCGTCGGTACAGATACCCGAAACACAGCTTTCGATCCATTACTCTTTGCCCTGAGTTGTAGAGCCATATTGTCATCCATAGCGCTCAGAGCGAGTAACGACGGTGCACGATTGCCTGTGTACTTGAGTAGGAGTTTCGAAATAGCAGCCAAACGAACCTCTCCAGCCACTGAGTGGGCGGTCAGAGCTTGGGCCATTCTCGAGGCGTTCTTGGCCGCCTTCTCTCCAACCATCTTCTTGGCGTGTTCCACTGCGTTGGGTCCAAACGCGATGGCCGCTCGTTTACCCCGGTAGGCTGCTGCGACGGACAAACTGTCCCCAACGACCTTTTGGATCGTCTCAACATTGGGAATACGAGCTGCGAGTGGAGATTTCTTCCAATCCATGGTGACGGTAAAACTATCAACCAGTGTTCCGTCACTCTCGCTACTTGATACTGCAAGACCGATCCCCATCGGCGTTGTAAGCATCGACATACTTCCGAAAAGCTGACCGAAAGACTTACTGTTTAGAAACAGTGACGCCATTCGGTTGTCCTTCATACGCGTCTTAAGGTTCGCCATGAGGAGCTTGAAGGCAACATCGATGATCCCCTGATGAGATTGGCGTTCGGCTTTCGCGTCGTTGACGCCTGAGACCCCTCCCATGGCTAAGGGGAATTCGCCATCTTGATAGAGCTGGAAGATTGCATCTCCCATTTGATTTTTGAAGGTCGCGTCAAAGTGAGTCTTGAGTTCTTTCTTCTCTTGCGCAGTCATCGTGATGACGGATGCCAACCGTGAAATAAGCTCATCACTTTGTTCACCACCCTCGTCTGATGTCCAGTTGTCAGTTCGCCCACCAAAAGCAACCAAGGCGTTCGTTTGTAGGCTCGATGTCAGATCGGAGCGAAGAGTCGCCATGCTCTTGACCATTCGCTCCAATGGTTGACCCTGTTCGGGCACGATACCGCAGAGCACGGCCATCTCGTTCTTATCGAGGGTCAGTGCAAAGCTAGCTTCAGATACGGAGGCAACAAAACTTTGAAGTAGGTCCACGAGATCCTCGAGGCTCTTTCCCTGGGGACCTTGGCTTCCGTCGAGCCCCATCAACTCCGCCATACCACTTTTGATCCACGCCTTACTGCCCGAGAGATCGTTGCCATACATCGCACGCAGGACTGTAACGTTAAGTCGCAACTCAACGACGCCATTGGCCTTATAGGTCTTGAAAGGGCCCTCGAGATAAGGCTTGAGTCGGGAAAAGAAGTCGTCCGAGTAGGTAATGACAGCCTGATCACCCACCGAGTCTACGTACGCTTTCGCACCATCGACGAGGAGTTCAGCGCTGTGCTTGCTTCCCTTCTTCTTAAATCCCGCGAGGGCCTTCTTGAAGGCCTTCGCATCACCGATCGGTAAAATCAATCCTCGTCCACCGTCCTGGTCCTTGATGTCGGACAAGAGAACGTACATGGGCGCATCTTTTCGGAGCCACGAAGCGTCCTTGATACCAAACTTCTTCTGGAAGTCAGCAACGGCCTCTTTGGCAATCTCTCCCTTCTTTTTGGGTGCTCCATTGACCAGGCTGATGACCTCTTCTAGTGCGTTCAGGCTTCCCACAGCAGCAACAGCAAGCAGGTCGAGTCCTTCACCGGCATCGGGCCATTTGGAAAAATCAGGCATTACCGGGGATGACGAGGCAGAAAGAGAGGATGGAGCAGCAACCGAAGGTGTTGTTTTACCTTTAGATGGTTTCGCGGCGGCGACTCCTCGTTTTTGCTTGTTTGTGGTCGAAGAGTCTTCGGCGATGAGAGACTTTCCTGGAACTGTAGTCTTTGTTTTTCCGCTCTGAACTGGAGAGGTCGAAACGGGTTGAGACGATGCTTGGGAAGAAGATTGCTCGTCCTTAGAACGACATCCCGACACCAGGATGCTCGCCAACATGATCGGATAAAGGCATCGCATCCCACGGCTTTGAAGCATCGTATTCATATTCGTGTCCCTCTCTTTTCGTAGTATCCAGGCTGTGGTCAAACAACCGCTGTCACAGCCCCATTCCAGATGGCATTTTTTACCTTTCTGAAGGGAGCCTGCGGCGAAGTTTTGGCCTAGCACGACGGGTCCCGCTTGACAACGACTCCCCGGTTGCGTCCAACTAGTGGTCAGATTGGGTACGTGTGTGAGGACCAGACCGTGTACAACCATCAGACAGCCATTGCCGTTCTCGGTTCGAAAGATGAACCCTCGGACGCGACACGCAGCCTTGCGACAAGGCTCGTGCGCGAATTGTGTGAGTCTGGGTATGTCACGATCACAAGCGATGAGCATGGATGTCTTCAAGACATGGTTCGAGCCAATCAAAACGCCAATGGGGTTCTCGTCTTAACAAGTGCGGATGCAGCCTCTAAACATGAAGGCGTGAAGGTTATTCAAGCGTCCACTATTCTCGGCCGTTTGGAAGCTATTCTCCGGACAGCAGATGCCGTGGTAATCACGGAAGGAGATCTGCAGAGTCTGGCCGTTCTATTCGAGGTTTGGAGCTACGGCTCCTCACCCAATTTACCCTTTCGCCCGCTTATTCTGCTCGGAGAGCATTGGCCTACTGGGCTGGATGCCTTAACCAAATCTGGATGGATCTCAGAGACTGAGCAAGCGATGGTAACCACAGCGTCGACCGTCAAAGAGGCTGTCGAATCTCTTCGATACTACGCTGGTGCCGGCAATGGCCGCTAACGCGCTAGAGAGTGGTCGTTCACGGTTTCTAGACCAACTTCATAGCGCTGAGTTTACCGGTGACGGTGCGGCCGAATTTATGAGCTACTGGCGTAGCATCGAATTAGAGGCCAAAGCCAGCGAAGACCTGGGCCAGTTAGATGCATGGGTCAAGGAACTCTCCAGAGATAAAGACCGCGTCATGGAGCTTCGGGCCCGCCAGCAACAGGCGGCGTCCAGCCAGATGGGTGATGGCGAACTCTTGGGACTTCTGACTCGCATTCTCATGCTCCTCGATGAAATCGAAGGCGACATAAAGCGACGGCTGCATCGTATGAGAAACGAGATCGGAATGTGGGTCTTCCTGGCCGGTATGGGTAGAAAAAGTAAACCTCGACCCAAAGACTCGACTCAGAAAAAAGAGAAGAAGAAAGAGGACGATGAGATTGAGCAGCATCTTCTCGAGCAACAGAAGAAAAAGCCCGATAAACCGACCAAGAGCCTAGACCGCTAACCTTGCTCGACCTCTGCTTCTACCAATCCTCTGCTGCGGGAAGGGCTCTGTAGAGCTTTCCGGCTGCTTGGCACTCACGTTTTGCGGCGTCCTCAAAGTGCTGCATTGCTATCTTTGATCCCGTCGCTGCCGCACGGTACGCAGCGCGCAGAACTGCATTCTTGATAGAGCCTCCAGAGAGCTCAAAATGCTTCCCGAGAAGATCAAAATCTATCTCTGCTTCCAGCGGTGCTCCTGCAGGGATGAGACTCTGCCAGATGTTGGCACGCGTGTCTTTTTCAGGAAATGGGAAGTTAATCTTGAAGGATAAACGTCGCTCGAACGCCGTATCAAGAGAGGTTTTCAGGTTGGTTGTGAGGATAACCAGGCCGTCGTAGCGCTCGATGAGTTGGAGTAGAACATTGACCTCCATGTTGGCGAAACGATCGTTGGCACCTTTCACCTCCACACGCTTGGCAAAAAGAGAGTCTGCCTCATCAAAAAGCAGGACAGATTGTGCGCCACGAGCCTCTGCAAAAACACGCGTTAGATTTTTTTCGGTCTCGCCGACGTACTTGGACACGACATTGGCCACGTTAACGCGGTAAAGACTCATCCCGAGTTCGGCAGAAATAATTTCTGCAGAAAGCGTCT
>MDTD01020212.1_pt1 | contig 12279 bp, 14 predicted proteins | sample 811221 | NCBI WGS metagenome assembly MDTD01 (sample SAMN05326646, study PRJNA326480) | marine metagenome | isolation source: seawater | place: Pacific Ocean: South West | collected 2011 | reverse complement strand
TGGAGCAGGCGCTCAGTTAGGCGCCTTGCTGACCAGCGGTACGCAGGGGTTTCAGTCGCGCAGGGACATGACAGGCCAGCCTGCTTTCTCGGCGTGCGTACGCAACGTCGGGTCCGGATCCACTGCGACGGGATGCCCTACGTTCGACAGTAACGGTAAATCATTGTGCGAGTCTGAATAAAACCAGGTCTGCTCCGGCGGCGCGGCTCCCGGGTGCTGTGATCGCCACTGTTCTAGATGGAGCAGCTTGCCCTCCTGGAAACAGGGCACGCCCTCAGCATTACCGGTATAGCAATCCCCGCATAGCTCCACGCCACTCCCGAGCCAATACTGAAAGCCAAGCCGCGCGGCCACCGGTTCCGCTACCACGGCGTGCGTCGCCGTCATCATCAGTAGGATATCGCCTGCCACTCGGTGCTCGTTCAGCAGATCGAAGGCTTTGTTGAGCAGCATAGGCTCGATACAGTCTGAAACGAACTGGCGCTGAAGCGTTCGCACGTTGGTCCGCGTTTTGCCCTCCAGCGGTGCCAGGACAAAATCAAGATATGCGCGCATGTCCAGACAGCCCGCTTGGTAATCGGCGTAGAACTGGTCATTTTTTTCTTGGAAGTTTTCTGTATTTACTAGTCCTCTCTCACGCAGAAACTCGCCCCAGCGGTGATCAGAGTCGCCTGCCAGTAAAGTGTTGTCGAGATCAAAGATTGCCAGCGCCATTCTGTCGACTCGCTACAAGTGCGTTGAAAAGAATTGCCTCGCCGTTTCAGATCAAGAGTGCCGTAGACGAGGGATGTATGGAAGAATACGGAGAGTGGGTCTGCGCGACAATGCGGAGCCTTTCTTTTTATCATGACCCGGGTACCCAACTTGGAGCCATCACAATACAACGAACGCGTGATCGACCAGGATGGTTTCAGGCCCAACGTGGGCATTGTGATTTGCAATGGCGCAGATCAGGTGCTCTGGGGTAGACGATTAAACGGTCGGGACTCATGGCAGTTCCCCCAGGGCGGCATGCACCTCGACGAGACTCCCGAACAAGCGATGTATCGCGAGCTTGAGGAGGAAGTTGGGCTCCTTCCCGAGTCAGTGCAGATACTGGGCCGAACCCAAAGCTGGTTGCATTACCGCCTGCCAAAACGGTTCATTCGGCAGTCAGAAAATCCGGTCTGTGTTGGCCAGAAGCAGATTTGGTTTCTGTTGCGACTCACCGGCGCCGAGAGTGACATCAGACTGGATGCGCATGATGATCCCGAGTTTGATCATTGGCGTTGGGTGAGCTACTGGTATCCGGTTCACGCTGTAGTCGACTTCAAGCAGGCAGTCTACCGGCAAGCGCTAACACAATTGATCGGCTTGCTGGCGCCTAAACCACGGAAGCGTGGCCGACGCAGGAGAAGCCGGTAATGCTTGAGGTGCTTCGGCGTTTAATCCAGGACGTAAACGCAGCCGATTCTTTGGAGGATGCGCTGTTATTGATCGTGGCGCAGGTCCGAGCCGCGATGCAAACCGATGTGTGCACCATCTATCTTCATGACAAGCCCTCCGAGAAATTGATTTTTCGGGCGACCGAGGGCTTGAACAAAGACAAAGTCGGCCAGTTCGGACTGTCGTTTGACGAGGGTCTGGTGGGTTGGGTCGCGACGCGGGAAGAGCCGCTTAATCTCGATGATGCGAGTGCCCATCCTCAATTCCAGTGGGTCGAGGGCCTCGGTGAGGAACCCTTCAACGCTTTTCTTGGAGCGCCAATTGTGCATCAGCGAGATTTGCTGGGCGTAGTAGTTGTGCAGCAAGAGGACCATCGCCGATTCTCGGAGGATGAGGAAGCGTTTTTAATAACTGTTTCTGCACAACTGGCCGGTCTGATCGCCCATGCAGAACTCGCGGGTGCGATCAGTCAAAGTCCTTTCTCGAAGCACGACACAGAGAGTGCGGCGCGATTATCTGGGATCGCCGCGTGCTCGGGCATTGGAATTGGAACTGCTGCATGGGTGTCTCCTCACGCTGACTTACAAACGGTGCCCTCGCGACAGGCCGCAAATCGGCGTGTCGAACTAAAAGCTTTCCGCGAGGCTCTCGCCAGTGTTCGAACAGACATTCAACAGGTGGCCGAAAATCTGGAGGATGAGCTGGGCCCTGAAGATCGGGCGCTGTTTGGCGTTTATCTGAATATTCTTGATGACTCCACGCTCGGTGGTGAGGTCGCCGCGTTGATCAAAGCAGGTGAGTGGGCACAGGGCGCGCTAAGCCAGGTTATGCTCCGCCACATCAGACATTTTGAGCGTATGGAGCATTCTTATTTACGGGAGCGAGCGGTGGATGTGCGAGATCTTGGCACACGTGTGCTGGGTTATTTGCAGGACGCCAATCGCCAACAAGTCGATTACCCCGACGCCACGGTGTTGGTTGCCGAGGAGCTGACGGCTTCGACGTTGGGAGAGATTCCCCGCGACAAGCTCGTTGGCATTGTGTCCATGCGCGGCAGTGCCAACAGCCACACGGTCATTCTGGCCCGCGCCATGGGTATCCCGGCGGTGGTCGGTGTTGAGGATTTGCCCCTGAAACGGCTGCCTGATCAGCGACTCGTTGTAGATGGTTACAACGGACGCATCTATGTTAATCCCCACGCCGATCTGCTGGCTCGCTTTGAGGGGTTGTTAGCAGAAGACGAGGCGCTTTTTGAGGAGTTGGCGCCACTGGCAGAAAGATCCGCCTTGACCGCGGATGGCGCCTTGATACCGCTTTGGGTTAACACGGGTGTCGCGGCTGATGTGCAGCGAGCGCGCGAATTTGGTGCCGAGGGCGTCGGCCTCTATCGCACTGAGGTAAGTTTTTTGTTGCGGGATCGGTTTCCTAGTGAAGAGGAGCAGCGGCAGCTCTACCGAGAGCAGCTGGAGGCTTTCCATCCTGCTCCCGTGACGATGAGAACGCTGGACATTGGCGGCGATAAGGCACTTCCTTATTTTCCGATTGAAGAGTCCAACCCTTTCCTGGGATGGCGGGGTATCCGTGTCACGCTGGACCACCCCGAGATTTTTCTGACTCAGGTTCGGGCAATGCTCAGAGCGAATGAGGGTTTGACTAATCTAAGAATATTGTTGCCGATGGTGACCGCTATCGACGAATTACGCGTCGCGCGTGATTTGATACTGAGGTGTCATCGGGAAGTGCTTAGCGAAGGATGTTCGGCGCCATTACCACCGCTTGGCGTCATGATCGAGGTTCCGGCAGCCGTATATCTCGCAGGGCCTTTAGCCGAGGAAGCCGACTTTTTGTCGGTGGGCTCGAATGACCTCACGCAATACCTGTTGGCTGTGGATCGCGGTAATGCGCGCGTTGCGGGGCTGTATCAGGCGTTTCACCCTGCTGTTTTAGCGGCGCTGGAACATATCATTGAAGCAGCGCATCAAAGCGCCAAGTCAGTTAGCATTTGCGGTGAGTTGGCTGGCGACCCCCGTGCGGCTCCTCTGCTGGTTGCCATGGGTTTCGACCAACTCTCCATGAATGCAGGGAGTCTGTCAGTGATCAAACGCGTCCTCAGTGCTTTCACGCGCAGCGAGTTATCTGTGTTGGTTTCAAAATTGCGCCCGATGAGATCGGCACCTGAAGTGGTGGCGGCGCTCGATCTGGCCCTAGCGGAGCGCGGGCTCGATCGTTTCCTGCGGCGCGCGGCGACTGCTTGAATGATTCCTTATCCTGACATTAATCCTGTCGCGCTCGCCTTTGGGCCCATCAAGATCCATTGGTATGGGCTAACCTATATTGCTGGCCTGACCTACGCCTGGTGGTTGGCGCGCCACCGCGCAGCACAGCCTTCTACACCAATACAGAGAGATCAGGTTGACGACCTCATTTTCTATGCCGCTATAGGTATCGTGCTGGGTGGGCGACTTGGCTACGCTTTCTTCTATGGTTTTGAGCGGTTGATCTTAGATCCACTCTGGCTATTCCGCGTCTGGGAAGGCGGTATGGCATTCCACGGTGGACTTCTGGGCGTGCTGATGGCGATGGCGGTGTTCGCTTGGCAGCGAAATATCCATTGGGGTCGGCTGATGGATTTCGTTGCCCCCTTGACACCTTTGGGTTTGGCATTTGGTAGGTTGGGTAATTTCATTGGACAGGAACTTTGGGGCCGTGCGGCAAATGTGCCCTGGGCGATGGTGTTTCCTGGCGACTCACTTGGGCTGGCCCGGCACCCCTCGCAACTTTACCAGTTTGCGCTCGAGGGGTGTTTGTTGTTTGTGGTGCTTCTTTGGTTCAGTCGCGAACCTAGGCCGACCTGGGCGGTTTCAGGGTTGTTTCTGATCGGCTACGGAATATTGCGTTCAGCGGCGGAGCTTTTCCGCGAGCCGGATGCTCACATAGGTTTTGACGCCTTGGGTTGGATCACGCGCGGGCAACTATTGTGCATGCCTATGTTGGTGGCAGGACTAGCGTTACTTTACGTGGCCTACCGGCCCGCTAAGCGATGAGGATGACATGCAGTCGTATCTAGAGCTACTGACCGATATTCGTGAAGCCGGCATTGATCGCAGTGACCGGACGGGTACTGGCACCCGATCGGTGTTCGGTCGACAGCTTAGGTTTAATTTGCGGCAGGGATTTCCTATTCTCACGACCAAGCGCATTCATTTTAAAAGTGTCGTCAATGAACTGATTTGGTTTTTGAGTGGCGATACCAACACCAAGTGGTTGCGGGAAAATGGCGTCAGCATCTGGGATGAGTGGGCGACCGAGGACGGTGATTTGGGCCCGCTCTACGGTGCGCAGTGGCACGCGTGGCCCACACGGGACGGCGGCAGCATTAATCAGATCGACTACGTCGTAGATTGTCTGAAAAACTGCCCCGAGAGCCGGCGCATACTTTTTCACGCCTGGAACGTGGAGTACTTGCCTGACGAGACCGTCAGCCCTCAAGACAACGTGCGTGCTGGCCGCATGGCGCTACCGCCCTGCCATCTGCTTTACCAGTTTTATGTTGGCGACGGTGCGCTGTCGGCGCAGCTATATATCCGGTCCAGTGACGTGTTCCTGGGTCTCCCTTTCAACATTGCCTCAGTGTCGCTGCTGGTTCATATGCTCGCGCAACAGGCCGCACTGGTCCCCGCCGAGGTGGTTATCACGTTGGGAGACGCGCACCTTTACCGCAATCACAGTGAGCAGGTCAGCACACAACTCGAGCGCTCTCCAATGCCCCTGCCAACACTAGAGATACTGAGAAAGCCCAATTCCATTTATGAGTACCGTTTTGAAGACTTTCAACTCAACGGTTACGACCCTGCTCCCAGCATTTCTGCTCCGGTCGCAATATGACTAAGAACAGATTCCAAAACGAGTTGCCGGTCGTGTTGGTGTTGGCTGCTGCAGAGAATGGGGTTATCGGCCGTGGTAATGCCCTGCCGTGGGAACTGCCGGATGATCTGCAGCACTTCAAGCGCACAACGATGGGCCGCCCTATCATCATGGGCCGCAGGACATTTGAAAGCGTGGGCTTTCCATTGCCCGGGCGGTGCAACATTGTGATTACTCGAGACGCTGGGTGGGAGTACGATGGGGTCTTGGTTTGCCACACGCTGGACGAGGCTTTAGAGCGAGCTTTTGAGCAGGCATTAATTGATGGTGCGGACGCTGCAATGGTGGTGGGTGGCGCCGAAATCTATAAGCTAGCACTGCCTCGCGCTGACAAGATTTTGTTGACCCGAGTGCAAGGCAGTGTGCAGGGAGATGTGACGCTTGACCTTACTTCAATGGCGGGATGGCAAGAGCGCGTCATTGCCTACTACGACGCCGATGAGCGCAATAGCCATGCTTTTACAATAGTAGAGTTGGAGCCGCCGAAAAATGAGTGATTGCAGGGGCCCAAGGACATTGAAACCATTTGCGTTGCTGTTACGTACACGTTAAATTCCGGGACCCTGATGTCAGACGGCGGCTCAATAACCGCATAATAGCCTTGCTGGCCCGAGATATAGGAAGGGGTCAGGTTTGACCGACACCCTTACCCTGATTCGCTTTTGAGAGGAAGTATCGATCCCATGACCACGACTAGACTTAGAACTCTGCTGGTGGCGATTTGCATCGGCGGTAGTGCGTCCATCACGGGCGCCCAGTCCATCGATCCAATCGTTGAGGTAGGCAAGCAACGCACTGAGGCAGCTAAGGTCTCACAAGCCAAGATCGATCGGCTTGCCGACGAGACTGCCAGCCTTCTGTCTGACTACAAGACAGTGATGAAGCAGGTCGATGGCTTGAAGGTCTACAATGCTCGTTTAGAGCGCCAAATCGCAAATCAAGAACGACGCATCCGCGACATCGATCGCTCCATTGCGGAAGCCGCCATTATCCAGCGTCAGATCCCGCCGTTGGTTACTCGCATGCTCGACGGCATCGAGCAGTTCATCAATCTCGATATGCCGTTCGATCTGGATACCCGGCTCGGTAACATAGAAGCGGTCCGCGCTAATATGGATCGTTCCGACGTGACTTCAGCGGAAGCCTTCCGCCAAGTACTTGAGCTCTACTCAATTGAACTTCAATATGGCCGCGGAATCGAAGCCTACACTGACACTATCGAGTTGGCGGGTGCCGAGCGCGAAGTTGATATATTGCGGATTGGCCGCGTTGCGCTGGTTTATCAGAGCACAGATGGCGCAGAGACCGGCGCTTGGAACAAAGATAGTCAGAGCTGGGAAGAGCTATCCGCCGGCGACTACGCTGCTGCAGTTCGTAAAGGAGTTCGAATTGCTAAGAAGCAAGCGACTATTGAGCTGTTGAATATGCCTGTATCCGCGCCGGAGGCGAACTGAAATGCGTTGTCGATTGCTGAAACTATCCGCCTTTGCACTTGCGAGTTTGCTGGTTGCGCCGCTGACGCTCGCTCAAGATGAAGTTGAGTTGGAGGTGCCCCCGCCCCCGACTCCTCAAGAGATTGCCGCGGAAAATCTTGATCAGCTCTTGGAGCTGGTGAAGCAGGGTCAAGCCCGCGCGTCTGCTGAGAACAGGGCGCGAGAGAATCGCTTTGCCAATGACAAGGCGAATCAAGCAGCCGCCCTCAAGCGTGCTGAAGATGAACGCACTCGTGAGGAGCGCCGCTCCGCGCGCCTCGAAAAGCAGTTTGAGAATAACGAGTTATTGATTGCTGCGAAGCAAGAACAGCTTCGTGAGCGCCTTGGTACGTTGTCAGAGCTCTTTGGTCACTTGACAGCTGCTTCAGGTGATTTAGCGTCAAACGTAGAGGTATCTCTTGTCAGCTCCGAGTACCCCGGTCGTGAAACCTTTCTTAAGGGTCTGATCGCGAAGATGTCTGGATCTGACCAGCTGCCCAGCATCGCAGAAATTGAACGTGTTTGGTTTGAGTTGTTGCGAGAAATCCGAGAGCAAGGCGAAATCAGCCGATTCACTGCTCAGGTTGCCACGCCCTCGGGTGAACTGAGCCAGCGTGATGTTGTGCGGGTCGGGGCTTTTAATATTGTGGATACTGACGGTAATTATTTGTCGTTCAACGTCGATAAGCTTGCCGAGCTTCCGCGTCAGCCTGGTGGCGGCTTTAACTCACAAGCTCAAACGCTGGCCAGCTCTCAGGCAGGTCTGACCCAGTTCGGCATTGACCCTACTGGGCCCACTGGCGGCTCGTTTCTTGCGGCGATTATTGACAGCCCGACGATCTCTGAGCGCTGGCATCAGGGCGGTTATGTTGGCTATGCCATCACAGCGGTTGGTGCGTTCGCTTTCTTGCTAGCAATATACCGGTTAATCGTTCTAACTGCAGTTGGTGGCAAGGTTTCGTCTCAACTCAAGTCTGGTTCTGCCCGTGACGATAACCCCTTGGGCCGAGTGTTGATGGTGCACGAAGGCAATCCAAACATAGATACGGAAACGTTGGAGCTTAAAATGGCTGAGGCCGTTCTGAGTGAAACGCCGAAGTTGGAACAGGGACTGACATTGCTGAAAATTATCGCAGCGGTGGCGCCGCTGATGGGTCTGCTGGGAACGGTGACGGGCATGATCATCACTTTCCAAGCGATCACGATTTTCGGCGCGGGTGATCCCAAGGCGATGGCGGGCGGTATTTCTTCGGCACTGGTTACCACGGTACTGGGTCTTTTGGTAGCGATTCCGACTGTGCTGCTCCACACCGTTGTGAACGGACGCTCGCAGCGCATCATTCATGTGTTGAACGAGCAAGCGACGGGTATCGTGGCGGAGCACTCTGAGCGCGCCCACAACTAATTGCCCGGGAGGCTAGCCGTCGATGGGTATTTTCGAGGTCATTCTCGCCTTTATGGAAAAGGGTGGGAACGTACTATGGTTGATTGCCGCACTCGTGTTCTTTATGTGGACGCTGATTTTTGAGCGGGTGTGGTATTTCAGATCGGCATGGAAAGCAGATCGTGCCGCAGTCGTGAGCTCCTGGGCAGGACGTAATGAGCGTAAGTCTTGGAATGCCAAAAAGATCCGTGAGCGGCTTCTTTCCGAAAGCCGCGAGCTTATCAACGACAACATGAATGTCATCGCGACCTGTGTAGCGCTATGTCCGCTGCTCGGATTGCTTGGCACTGTGACTGGCATGATCGAGGTATTTAACGTCATGGCGGTAACGGGTGGCGGCGACGCAAAGTCGATGGCGGGCGGAGTCGAGCGCTCTACTATCCCTACAATGGCGGGCATGGTGGCGGCGCTTTCTGGACTGTTTGCCAATACGTACCTGCAGAGAATTACCAACCGGGAGCAGCAGCTCCTTGCAGATCAGTTGAACTCGGATTATTGATCCTGCCTGTGGGTTGAGGACGCCATGCGAAAAATAGCAAAACAACAGGGCCAAGACGGCGCGGAAATTGACCTGACCCCAATGCTGGACGTCGTGTTCATTATGCTGATCTTTTTTATCGTTGTGGCGTCGTTTATTAAAGAAGCGGGTGTCGAGGTGAATCGCCCGGACGATAATCAGCCCGATGATCCTGAAGATGCCACCAGCATTCTGGTTGAGGTTGCATCTGACAATCAAATTTGGATGGAAAACCGTCGTGTCGATATTCGGGCGGTACGTGCCAATATTCAGCGGTTGTTAGCTGAGGATCCGGAGGCCCCTGTCACTATAAAGGTCGAGAAGGGTGCCGAAGCCGGCATCGTGGTCGATGTTGCTGACGCTGCGCGCGAATCAGGTGTGGCCGCTGTGAATTGGGCCTCGGACCGGTAAGAGGTAGAGATATGAGTATGCGCGATCAGGCCAGATCAGCCACAGCAGAGGAAGGAAGTCAGATCGATTTGACGCCAATGCTCGACGTCGTCTTCATCATGTTGATCTTCTTCATTGTTACCTCTTCTTTTGTAAAGGAGCCTGGCGTGGAGCTTCTGAAGCCCCAGGCCAAGACCCAAGAAGCTTGTGAGCGCGGCACTATTATTTTCGCGGTTGATGCAAACGGCGATATTTTTTATAACAAGAACAAGCTGCCCCTCGACCGTGCATTGCGCACTGCTGAGGCGGCTAAGAAAGAAGCGCCACAGGCGAACATCGTGGTGCAGGTGGATCGCGAGACGCCGGCTTATGTCGTCGAGGATTTGATTGATGTCGTGCGACCGATTTTGACGTCACCACCTTGCATATCCACGGATGAAGAGGCTTAGAGGCTATGGGTAGTTCGGCTCGAGTTGCTATCAGTGCCGTCCTTGCGGTGCCCGTCGCAATCGCATTGTTTTTCGTTATGTATAGCCTGATTAGCCGGGATTTCGAGCAAGAAGACGTCAAGGCGCGAAAAATTGCTGACATTGTGGTGCCTGACAAGACCATCGAAACCAACTTGAATGAAGTCAAGCCGGAAAAGCCAGAGGATCCTGAAGAGCCACCACCCGAGTTGGAGCCTATTCAGTTTGACACCCAGCTCGACATGAATGTCGCGAATACTGCACCGACGACCGGTATTAATTTAAACCTCAACGCTACTGGCATGTCTTCCGGCGATGGTGAGTATCTGCCGATTGTGAAGGTTGCTCCGATCTATCCGCGTCGCGCACAGACCCGCGGGATTTCCGGGTACTGCATTGTTGAGTACACAGTGACCAAGACCGGGTCTATTCGTGATCCTTTCGCCGTAGATTGTCAGCCAAAAGGTATTTTTGAGCGCGCCTCGCTGAAGGCGTCCGAGAAGTTCAAGTACAAGCCGCGGGTTGTTGATGGTGAGCCTATCGAGGTTGCGGGCGTTCAGAATAAGTTTACCTATGAACTGGAGAACTGAGATGCGACCGGCAGTTACTAGGATGATCAGCCTCTGGGGTAAAATATGTCGCACGTCAGCAGTCTTTGTCCTACTGCTTTGTGGCTTCGTCGCGCTTGACCCCATTATTCCCGGCGAGCTGGTCTTTGGCGCAGTAGCGCAGGATGACAAGCCCAAGAAGGACAAGCGTGAGACACGTCGAACACCTGCGTTGCGCAATAAGGTGTATGAGCGGCTTGCGGAGGCACAAACACTTGCCGAAGCGAAAGACTATGCTGGCGCTGCCGTCATTCTCGATGACATGATTGCTGAGGATGGCAAGCGCGCACTGAACAGCTACGAGCTGGCCAATGTTTATAACCTGTTCGCTTTTCTTGCGTATGCGACAGATGATTACCCGCAGTCGCTCCGTTATTACGAGCAGGTGATCTCTCAGCCTGACATTCCGCTGGCGATGGAAATCAACACTCGCTTCACGATTGCGCAGCTCCACTTCGTTCAGGAGCAGTGGCAGCAGGGCATTGACGCCATGCTTATCTGGTTTGACTTGAATGAAAAGCCCAATGCTGGCGCTTACGTTTTGTTGGCGCAGGGGTACTATCAGGTTAAGCGTTACGACCTCGCACTGGATAACGTCGAGACCGCGATCTCTATGCATGAAGGCGAGGGTAAGCTCCCCAAGGAGCAATGGTACAATCTGGCACGCTTCCTTTACTTTGATAAAGAGGACCTTGATTCCGCACTCGACGTCCTGAACACACTCATTATTTACTACCCGAAGAAGCAATACTGGGTGCAGGCTTCTCATCTTTACGGTGAAAAAAAGGAAGAGGAAAAGCAGTTGGCGTTGATGGAAGCAGCCTATGAGCAGGGCTTCCTTGATCGCTCCAGCGAGTTGGTCTCGATGGCTTACCTGTATCTCAATGCAGAAGTGCCTTATTACGCAGGATCTGTTATTGAGAAGGGCTTTGAAGACGAGCTAGTAGAGGGTAAGTCCAAGAACTACGAATTGGGCGGTAGTGCCTGGGCTCAGGCGCGAGAGGTCGAAAAATCGATTCCGATGATGGAGAAGGCAGCTGCCAAGTCAGACGAGGGTGAGTTGTACGTCCGGTTGGGAAATGTCTATCTAGATGGCGACCAATTCACCAAAGCCGCCGACTCGGTAAGTAAGGGATTGAAAAAAGGCGGCGTCAAGCGGCCTGATCAGGCTCGGCTCGTGCTGGGAATGGCGTATTTTAACCTCGGTGAATACAACAGGGCACGCAAAGCCTTTCGCGATGCAGGTAAGGATAAGCGCTCGGCAAAATACGCAAAACAGTGGATCGCTTACGTCACGAGCGAAGAAGAGCGTCAGCGGGAGCTGGAGAAGGATTTGTTTTAGCAGTCAGGCGAGTTTTTTGAAAGGGCCAGTGATGGCCCTGTTTGTTGTCCCTTTTTTCGAGACGCTTATCGCAGCGCCTGCTTTTAGGCGGATTCAATACCACGTGAGGGACATTTCTGTCACGGCGAAATAGCGGCCGCTGACTGATACCTATATCTTAAATAGCTTGGGCGCGCGAGATGCTGTTAAGGGTTAGCCTCCTCGGCTTTCAATATGAGTTCTGTCAACCGGCGGGAATCTCTTTGAGTAAAGGTCACGCAGATTGGGTGGTGATTACCTCACACTTGGCGCGCTATTAGAGAGCTACGCACAAACTCCGCCTCCTGGCAGATGCCAGAGTATCGAGGAGTAAGCAGGTTGAGTCCAGGGTCCGCTTGGACCCCGGCAGGAAAAGCTTACTGAGGGACGACGTTTTCGGCCTGAGGACCTTTTTGGCCGTCCGTGACCGTAAATTCGACCTTTTGGCCGTCGGTCAAGGTTTTGAAGCCATCACCCTGAATTGCGCTGAAGTGGACAAAGACGTCCGGCCCATCTTCTTGCGCGATAAAGCCGTACCCTTTGGTTTCATTAAACCACTTCACGGTGCCCGTTACTGTTGACATGTTTTTTACTACCTGTATTTACAAAAGTTTTATGCCCTATCGGGCAGCTGCGCTTAATGGGAACAAGACCGCAGACTTTAGACTACAG